>SDBT01003904.1_pt1 | contig 25589 bp, 17 predicted proteins | sample 2277101 | NCBI WGS metagenome assembly SDBT01 (sample SAMN10404973, study PRJNA504765) | marine sediment metagenome | isolation source: marine sediment core GS10_PC15, 103 cmbsf | place: Arctic Ocean: Southern Knipovich Ridge | collected 2010 | reverse complement strand
TCGCCATTCTACGTCGGCCGCCGGGGGCCGACGCTACGTTCGATGTCGCAGGCCGACGCATTCACGGATAAGGCCAAACCCGCTATAACACGCGATATGTCCGAGTCCGGCAACGCACACGACAGCACCGAGCCCAGGCACGACGAGTCTCCAGCCCCCACCGCCGACCAGACCGACGACCACAACGCCGCCTGTCATTCCGAGCGCAGCGAGGAATCTGACCGTGCTTCCAAGAACGGCTCAGCACCGAAGCACTCCACGTCCTCGCCTTACGCCGACGATCTGTTCTGCCCCGAGTGCGGCTACAGCCTACGCGGGCTGACCAGCGAGCGCTGCCCGGAATGTGGGCTGGAACTCGACTTCATCGAGTCGGAGGTGTCGCTGATCCCGTGGGAACGCCGGCGCGAGATCGGCCGCGTGCGGGCCTACTGGCAGACCGTGCGCCTGGTAATCGTTCGCAACAAGATGCTCTGCCGCGCCGTCTATCGTCCCGTGAGTTACCGCGATGCGCAGCGGTTTCGCTGGCTGACGATCCTGCATGCGTACATCCCGCTGCTGCTCACCGTGGTGATCGTGCACTTCGCCTACCCCAACCTGTTGCCGTTGGCGGCGGATGAAACCGGCTGGTGGTTTGTGACGCTCGTGTGCGCGTGCGCGCTATTCGCCCTTGCTGCAATAACCGGAGTGCCGAGCTACTTGTTTCACCCGTCGTTCCTGTCGGTAGATCAGCAAGACCGCACGCTGACCCTCAGCTACTACGGCTGCGCGGCGTTGGCGGTGACGCCGTTGCCCTTCATTGGTGTCTGCACGGCGATCATGGCAAGCCGTGTCGACAGCAAACTCGCCGCGCTCTTTGGCTTGGCCGCGCTGTTTGTCCTGATTGTTGTACTGGCTGCCCTGCTCTTGCCACGTCCCTTCGGTTGGCGCGCTCGTACTCACCCGAAGGTGACCCTCGCGCTCATCCCATTGATGGCGATCGCCCTCTGCGCTGCCGCAATCGGGATGGGCGAACCGCCACGCGAGATCGCCCCTTTCCTCGGCGTATCGTCGTCGGTGGCACCGTTGGGCCTTATCTTGCTCTACTGGTTCGACCTGATCGCGATTGCCCGGAGAACGCTTCGCCCATCCTTCGCGACGCTACGCGTGGCGGTACTGGTGCCGCTGCTATGGCTCATCGGCGGCGGCCTCGCCTTGGCCGTCCTGCCCGCCGCGGCCTACTTCGTCGCCCTCGTTTTCTACAGCCTGCGTGGTGGCGGGCTGGGTGGTTAGCGGCTGGCATGATGCTCGCGGCCGATCGCCGTTGAGGAAGAACACCAAATCTCTCGCATCCCAGACAATCACACTGGGCTCGCGCAGCTCGTACTCGCCACGGTCATCTTTCCCATCCGCCCCGACGCTGTACAAGACGGGTTTCGGCGCATCGGGTCGGTACCCCAACGACCGTCCATCCGCTGCGAACGGGTCCGCCGGAATCGACGACAGGTAGTCGGGGGCAAGTTCTTCCAAGGAGCCGGGTCGGCTCCCGTGGTCCAATTCGTATAACCGAATCGCCAACGCCGTGGCGGCCATCCGGCGCATCGCGATCATCCTGAAGTGCAACTGTACGATTCTCTGGAGCGAAGGGACCCCGATACGGCTGAGCGAATGCGTTACCCGCTCGATCCCGGAATCGAAACTCGGGTATCGCAGGACGTGGGCTTGCGCCGTGGGGTAGCTTTCCGCGAGGCAGGCGTCGATCGCGGTCGTCGCGAACTGAGCTGAGAAGAGGCAGTCGAGCTTGAATATCGGCGCCAGAGGAAAGGAACGCAGTCTCGCGAGCAAACCAGGGCCAGGGGCCGCTGGCCCCGGCAGCCAGCCGACTGCGCCCATGGGATCTCGAGCCATTTCCAGATGCCAGAGCCTTTCTCCGTACATGCTTCGCCGCCATGCTTCCTGGAGCCCGGCCTCGTCCAACAAGTCGGCGATGAGGGCTTGCACTTGCTCCCGACGTGCGGGTGAGGGCGTGGTGGGTGAAGCCGCCAATGCATCGGCGATCGCTAAGTCCGCCGCAACGCTCTCGACAGCGCTGACGGCAAGACCGTCAACCCCAATCGCCGTCAAATGGGCAATGAGTATGCCGATTTGACCGACTCGCTCGACCTGCGCCATCGCGTCGCGCAAGGTCTCGACTGCGGCGGCATCGTCACCGCTACGATGCTGCCAAACCGCGGCAACCCAAAGCAGTCTTCCGAGTTCTCGCTGCGGGCTGAGAAGGGGCAGGACCGTTCCGGTGATGTTGACGACCGGCGTAGTGAAGCGTACGCCCCAATCAACGCGCGCCTTGGAGCGGCTCAGCCGGGCCTGCCGTAGAGACTTCAAATTCGCCGCTATCAGCCTTCGCAGCGCGGCCGCTCGAGTTTCCATCATCTCTGGGTTGTCTAAGACACTAGAAACCGACAGCGTTGAATTGGGGTCAACCGCGACGGCTGCAGCAGCTTTAATCAGACAGTAAGCGGCGTTCTCCCCATCCGGCACCGGCGGGAACTGGAAGTCCTCGATCGTTACCGGCTGGCCGGCGGCTCGGTATTCGTCGATCTTGGCCTGGAGGCGGCGATCGGCTTCGTAGCCCCACCACCAGCGCAGGACCACCAGGGCGAGGATCAGGACGGCGACTGCCAGCAGGATTCGCTTGAACCACCAGTAGTGTGGGTGGATTGGTCGCACGGGCTGTGGCGATGACGGAATGTGCATGCCGGGGTTACTCATGCGGGGAGTCCATTTTCCAGACGCCGGCTGCGGCAGATGGGAGCACGCCGTCCAGCGCTGGCTGCATTGTGGCGCCGTTCGGCGGACAACTCAAATCGTGCGTCGCGCGGCGTTGGGCTGGGGGGCACGGAGCAGGTAAGCTATCTCCCGGTTTATGGAAGATCTGAGCAAGACAACGCAATCGGCGTATGCCGACGATCTGTTCTGCCCCGAGTGCGGCTACAGCCTGCGCGGGCTGACCAGCGCGCGTTGCCCGGAGTGCGGGCTGGAACTCGACTTCATCGAGTCGGATAAGGCGTTGATCCCGTGGGAGCGCCGCCGCGAGATCGGCCGCGTGCGGGCGTATTGGCAGACGGTCTTTCTGGTCATGTTTCGCAACAAGGTGTTCTGCCGGGCGTTGTATCGGCCGGTGAATTACTCCGCGGCCCAGCGATTTCGGTGGATCAGCGTACTGCACTTGTACATAGCCGCGGTCCTGAGCCAAGGCGTCCTGCACGCTCTTCACACGGACATGCTGCCGGGCGCGGTGGCCGAGGTTGGCTGGTCCTTCATCGCGTACGGTTGGGGCTGTGTTTTGCTCACTCTACTCGCCTTCACGGGAATTCCCGGATATTTCTTTCACGCGCGTTCGCTGCCAATCGAGCGTCAGAACCGCGCGGTGGCGCTGAGCTACTACGGCTGCGCGTCGCTGGCGCTGGGACCCGTCGCGCTGCTGGCGGCGATCGTCGGTGCCTCGGTCTGGCGGACCGGCAGGCACGAATATCTGACGTGGCTGATCACTGCTCTGCTCACCTTGGCTATCCTGCTCTGGTGCTGGGTGAGCTGGTCGTCGCTGGCGAGACGCGCGTTGATGGGGGGCGGTCGGCGTTTCCTGATGACTTGGACGCTGCCGGTGCTATGGCTGGCCGTCGGCGGTCTGATCCTGGTCGGCTTGCCCGCTGTCGCCTATTTCCTCGCCATCGTCTTCTACAGTCTCCGCCCGGTCAGCCTCGTCGGATGACGGAACGAACGGGGCGTGCGGGCGGTCGCCGTCGAGGAAGAAGGGCTGGTCTTTCAGGTTGCCGTCGACACTCCCCGAGCTTCGCAGGGCGTACTCCCCGCCGTCGTCGACACCGTCGAGCCCGACGCAATACAGGATCGGCTGCGGTGCATCGGGTAGATAGCCCACCGTTCGGCCATCTGCGACGAACGGGTCCAGGGGCACGGCGGGCAAGTATGCGGGGACTAGTTCGGCAAGCGTGGGTGGCCGATGCCCGTGATCGATCTCATACAGTCGAATCGCCAGTGCGGTTGCCGCCAGGCGGCGTTCGCCGATCTCTCGAAAGTGCAGATCAAGCACACGTTCGAATGATGGGAGCAACATGGTGCCCAGCACGTGCGCGGTTCGCTCGGGCTCGTTAGCGAACGCCGGAAAGCGAGGGAACGCCGCCTGAGCAGTCGCGTAGTCAGGCTGGGCTCCCGCATCGGCCGCGGCCGTGCAGAACTCCAACATGAATACTGCGTCGAGTTGGTACACCGGTTCGGCAAACCGCCCCAGGAGTGACAGCGGCGCGCCGCCTGCGACTGATCCCGCGAACGTCCCCGGGGCCTTCGCCACGATCATCGCGCAGTCGAGCCCCATGAGTCGCTCGGTGTACATCGCCTGACGGTAGTGTTCCCGAAGGGTGTCCTCGCGCAGGAGGTCGGCCATTAGTGCGCGAACATCATCCGCGTCCACGGGCACAACGCCGTCAGACTCCTCCGCCGACCTTCCGACAATACGCAGGCCCGGGGCGATCTCTTCCACAGCGCCGACCGCGAGTGCCTGGATTGCGATTTCTACAAGATGGCTGATCAGCGAGGGCTGCCCGACCGGTACGAGTTCCGCATGGCGCAGCGCGTCGCGCAAGAGTCGCACGGCCTCCGCGTCGTTGCCAGTCTGGTGATCGTAGAGTGCCGTGACGAAAAGGAACCTCGCCAGCTGCTTCTGCGAGCTCAGGTTCGGTAGTAGGACAGCGACTACCGGCGACGTGAGTTTCGTGCCCCAGTCAGCCTCCTGCCTCGCGATGCCATCACGAACAAGTTGGACCACCTGATCGTTCGCCTCAACGATGCGTTGCACATCGTCGATGTATGCCGTCACGTTATCGAGTTCGTTGCAGACGTCACTGATACCCACGCGCAGGCCGGCCGGAACCACGATCGCTTCGGCGGCTTTCTTCAGAAAATACGCCGCGTTCTCCTCATCCGGCACCGGTGGGAACTGGAAGTCCTCGATGGTGACCGGCTGGCCCAATGCGTGGTATTCGTCAATTTTGGCCTGGAGGCGGCGCTCGGCTTCGTAGCCCCACCACCAGCGCAGAGCGGCCAGGGCGAGGATCAGGACGGCGACCGCCAGCAGGATTCGCTTGAGCCACCAGTAGCGCGGGGGGATCGGCGGGGCGTCGTCGGGGATACCTGAGTTGTTCGCGTTGGTCATGCTGAGTCATCCGCGACAGAAGGCGGCCGATGCGATCACGCCACGGCTTGGATTCTACTGGAAACGGTCGTGGCGGGCGCCCCGCGTAGACGGCTGAGATAGCCGTGGCACGCTTCGAACACGGCTGACACAGCCGTGCCACACTTCGAACACGGCTGACACAGGCGGGCCACGCTTTGAACACGGCTGACACAGCCGTGCCACACGCGAATCATCGTCCGTGGTGGCACGGCCGTGTCGGCCGTGAGTGGGCGCGGGCGGCCGCGCGGGGCGCGGCGTTCGGCCGACGAGCCGTCGGCCGCTACATCGGCCGACGAGCCGTCGGCCGCTACATTGTCACCTTGTCACCTTGTCACCTTGTCACCTTGTTACTTTGTCACCGCCTCACGCTCGCTTGAGCTCCTCCGGGTTGAGGGGCTTGAGGTCGTCGACGACGAAGAGGCCGTCTTTGCGGACGAGCTGGTCGTCGAAGTAGATTTCGCCGCCGCCGCAGTCTTCGCGCTGGATCATGACCATGTCCCAGTGGACTTCGCTCTCGTTGCCGTTGGGGGCTTCGTCGTAGGAGGCGCCGGGGGTGAGGTGGATGCTGCCGGCGATCTTCTCGTCGAAGAGCGTGTCCTTCATGGCCTTGGTGATGTAGGGGTTGACGCCGATCGCGAACTCGCCCGTGTAGCGGGCGCCCGCGTCGGTGTCGAGCACCTCGTTGAGCCGGGCGGTATTGGAGCTGACGGCGTTGATGATCTTGCCGTCCTTGAACTCGAGTCGCACGCCTTCGTGCGTCACGCCGCCGCGCGAGAGCGTGGGCGTGTTGTACTGGATCACGCCGTTGACGCTGGTCTTGACGGGTGCGGTGAAGACCTCGCCGTCGGGGATGTTGTGGCTGCCGGCGCAGTGGATGGCGGGCATGCCCTTGATGGAGAAGGTGATGTCGGTTTCGCCGGGTCCCTTGAGGCGGACCTGGTCGGTCTGCTCCATGCGGGCCTTGAGCGGCTGCATGGCCTTGGCCATGTTGGCGTAGTTCAGCGTGCAGACGTCGAAGTAGAAATCCTCGAAGGCCTCGGTCGACAGGTCGGCGAGCTGGGCCATGCTGGGGCTGGGCCAGCGGATCACGCACCAGCGGGTTTTCTTGACGCGGGTCTCGATGTGCACGTCTTTCCAGACGGTCGATTCGTAGATCTTCATCCGGTCGCCGGGGACGTCGGAGAGCTCGGCGACGTTGTAGTTGCCGCGGGCGCCGATGTAACACTGCATGCTCTGCATCTGCAGGTTCTCGACCTGGGCGACCAACTCGAACTGCTCGCGGACGGCGTGCTTACGCAACATGCGGTCGACCTGGTTGCTCTTGAGCAGGACGAACGGCAGGGCGCCGCGCTCGGCCGCGACGCGCACGCACTCGGTCGTGAACTCGGTCGGCACGTCGATCGCCTCGATCAGGATCTTGTCGCCGGCCTTGGCGGCGCACGAATAGCCGACCAACGTCTCGGCCAGCTTGGTGATGCGTGGGTCAATCATTCGAATCCTCCGTTGGGGTTTGAATCTCGTACGAACCAAGACGTCGGCTGCATCGTCTACATATCCACCCAGGCGCCGTCTTGCTGGTGACTCCGGACCGCGGCGTCGACAAAGGCGATGCCGATGCGTCCGTCTTGGACGTTGGCGTACTTGCTGCCGTCGCACTCGAACGGCCGGCCGTCGAGGTAGGCCCGCACGTCCTGCTCGAAGCAGCGGTGCAGTCTCGCGAATGCGTCGTGGAATGCTTCGGGATGCCCGGGCGGGATGGTCGGCTCGGCCATCAGGTCGTCCGGCAGGTCGCCGAGGAAGCCGTCGTTGGCCTTGACACAGCCGCGCCAGTACTTGCGGTCGGGCTGACCGGGCAGGCGGATGGTGACCTCTTCCGGCTCTTCCTGAACCCAGACCAGCGAGCCCTTGGTGCCGTTGACCTCGATGCCCAGGTCGTTCTTGTGGCCGATCGCGATCTGCGACGCGCGTACCAGCGACTTGCCGCCGTTGGAAAGCTCGCAGTAGGTCGTGAAGTGATCGTCGAGCTGGCGTCCTTCGACGAACGTCTCGAGCTGGGCGCGCAGGCGTTTGACTTCCAATCCGGTGACGTAGCGGAGTTGCATCAGGGCGTGGGTGCCGATGTCGCCGCCGCAGCAGCTTACCCCGGCCCGCTTGGGATCGACCCGCCACTCGGCCTGGATCACGCCCTGGTCTTCGGTTCGGCCGGCGAGCCAGTCTTGGAGGTAGTAGCTGTCGACCCAGCGGACGTCGCCGAGCAAGCCGCTCTGGACGACGAAGCGTGCGAAGCGGCTGGTCCAGTGGCCGAGGTAGGTGTGCGCGACGCCGAAGGGGATCTTGTGCTGTTTCACGACCGCCACGAGCTGCTCGGCCTCGTCGAGTGTGACCGTGAGCGGTTTCTCGCAGAAGACCGGGATGCCGGCCTCGATGCACTTCATCGCGGGGTCGAAGTGGACATGGTTGGGTGTGACGATCAGGACGTAGTCGAGTTTTTCGCCGATGGGCTTCTTTGCGTGATCGGCAATCATCTCGTCGTAGGAGGGGTAGCCTTGAATGGGGTAGGGCCACTTCTCGGCTTCCTGCATCGCCACCTTCGGATCGGGGTGCAGGGCGGCGGCCACGACGCGGCGTGTGCCGTCGAAGTGGATCGCGCGCTGGTGCGGGTGGACGATGAAGGCGCCGGCGCCACCGCCGATCAATCCGACGTTGAGAGGTCTGGCTGCCATCCGTTGGTTCCTTTGTCGTGAGCGCCGTGGAATGTCAGGTATAGCCGGGGGCCGCGTTGGCAGTCCCGAGAACAGGGATTCTCTATGCAAACGGGGGGATTCTCAAGTGATCGAGAATCGTGTGGCACCGGCATCCTGCCGGTGGATCCACCAATCCGAACCCGAAGCGCAAGCGAGGGCCTCAAGTTGGTTTGCGTATCTGCCGGTGGGCCCTCGCTTGCGCTTCGGATTCGGATCTGGCCCTTGCTTGCGCTTCGGGTTCGGTTGGGGTTGCGGGATTGCGGCCGGCTAGGCCGATTCCTTGCGGGCTTTCTTGGGTTTCAGGAGGTCTCCCTCGCCGCGGACGACCTGCTCGGTGACGACGTAGGCGCCGCCGGGCGGCAGTTCCGGGAGATCGTACATGTAGTCGAGCATGATCTCCTCGACCACCGAGCGCAGGGCCCGGGCGCCGGTGTCACGCTCGATGGCGCGCTGAGCGATCTCGGCGAGCGCTTCCGTCGTGAACTCGAGCTTGGCGTTTTCGATCTCGAAGAACTTCTGGTACTGCCGCACGATCGCGTTGCGCGGCTCGATCAGAATCCGGGTCAGGGCCTCCTGGTCGAGCGGTTCGAGGGCGCATTGCACCGGCAGACGCCCGACAAACTCCGGGATCATGCCGTACTCGATCAGATCATCCGGCGTGACCTCGTGCAGCAGCTCGCCGAGCTCGTGGACGTCGTCGAGCTGGGTGGGCTTCTCCTCGAAGCCGATCGTCTGGCGGCCCAGACGTTTGCGGACGATCTTGTCGAGCCCGACGAACGTGCCGCCGCAGATGAACAGAATGTCGGAGGTGTCGAGCTGGATGTACTGCTGCTCGGGGTGCTTTCGGCCGCCCTGCGGGGGGACGTTGCTGACAGTGCCTTCGAGCATCTTGAGCAGGGCCTGCTGCACACCCTCGCCGCTGACGTCGCGCGTGATCGAGATGTTGTTCCAGGTCTTGCCGATCTTGTCGATCTCGTCGAGGTAGATGATCCCGCGCTGCGCGGCCTCGAGGTCGTAGTCGGCGTTCTGGAGCAGCTTGAGCAGGATGTTCTCGACGTCCTCGCCGACGTAGCCGGCTTCGGTCAGCGTGGTGGCGTCGCCGATCGCAAACGGGACGTTAAGTTGGCGGGACAGCGTGCGGGCCAGCAGGGTTTTGCCGGAACCGGTCGGACCGATCAGCAGGACGTTGCTCTTGTCGAGCTCGACGTCGTCGTCGGTGGCGGAGTCGCCGTGCGCGAGGCGCTTGTAGTGGTTGTGAACGGCGACCGCGAGCGTCCGCTTGGCGACGTCCTGACCGATGACGTACTGCTCGAGGAACTCGAAGATTTCGCGGGGCTTGGGGATGGTCTTGAGCAGGCTGCGCCCGCGGTTGGCCCGGCGGCGCTCCTCTTTCACCAGGTTGTGGCAGAGATCGATGCACGACGCGCAGATGTAGATGTCGTCCGCCCCCTCGACCATCGGGCCGGCGTCGCGCGAGCCTTTCCCACAGAAACTGCAGACGTTCCCTTTGCGGTTGCGTCTGCCGGTCGTACCTTTGCTACCACTCATTCATCCACCTCAACCGGCGCGACTGAGTCGGTCAGCCGGCCCTTATCCTTTCGACGTGTCCCGAATGTCTCCTGAACTGATTTTATACCGAGCGGCGTCCGGTTTGAAGGGGGTCGGGTCGCTTCCGGCTTGGAGCGGTTCCATTTTCATGTAGCGTCCGGGCCCCGCACCGAACGTTCGTGCCCTCGGCCGATACGGGGCGAGGCAGATTCTGCTGGGAACTCCCGGCGCCGCGCATTCGAACAGAACCCGGGGGGTCAGCGATGGGCGACGCGTGCTACGACGCCCCATAGCGCCGGTCCGGTCGCTAACGCTCGCGGTTCTGTCTGGGGGAGCCGGAGGGGGCGAGGCAGATTCTGCTGGGAACTCCCGGCGCCGCGCATTCGAACAGAACCCGGAGCGTCAGCGATGGGCGACGCGTGCTACGGACGCCCCATAACGCCGGTCCGGTCGCTAACGCTCGCGGTTGTGTCTGGGGGAGCCGGGCGTATCGGTCGGCGGCTGCCGGTCTTTCCGATCGCCGGCAGACGGATCGCCCTGCTCGGGCGACTCCGGTGTGGTCATCTGGGCGATGGTCACGGCCCGCATGGCCTCGAACTCCTTTTCCGTGATCTCGCCTCGCCGGCGCATATCGCGCAGGTTCTGGATGGTGAAGGGCACGAGGTCGGTGCCGCGGGCCGACCGTTTTTTGAACAGGCGGGACGCGAGGATTGCGACCAGCAGTGCGCCGACCCCCACCACGCCGAGCACGAGGATGTACCACATTAGCTGCGCGGTCTGCGACATGCGGTCAATAGCACTGCGGTCACGCTTGCCAGAGGCAACGTGACCGCGAAGAGAACAGCAGAATGTCCGGTCCTAGTCTTCTTCCTCGACGTAGCCGCCCAGTTTCTGGTGAACCAGGATGTTGTTATAAACGACCAGCAGCTTGTTATAGGCGTGGATGGTGCCCCGGCCGCCGTTTTCATCCCAGGAATCGGGCTCGACGGTCTGGATGATCAGGCCGATCAGTTCGTCGATGTCCTCATTGTTGTTATCCTGGCCGCGATTATCGTCGTCATTCCGCTGGCCACCGCCTTGGCCGAAAATGCTCTGCCCCCCCCCGCCGCCGCCCTGGCCAGACTGCTGGGCGAGCTGGCTGAGATCGATCGACATCTTGTTGCGAACAGTGGGCACCCGGACCAGCAGGTCGGCCACATCGTAAACGCGGGTGACCCGCTCCTCGCCCAGATCGTCGGCGGTCGAGATCGTGAGAAGTTTCCCGCTGGCGCGATAGGCCAGCACGACGTCCGGTCCGCCGGCTTCCTTCGTGATCAGGTACAGCACCTGCGAGAGACGCAGGCCCTGAACGTTCATCGTGATGGGCTTGTCGCGCTCGATGCCGGCGTCCTCGAGCATCGGCCAACGCACGAACACCTGCATCGGGGTGAGTGTGCCCAGCCACTCCATGACCTGATCGAGTGGAGCTTCCTCGAAAGCGACCTCCTCAATCCGCTCGTTCAGGTATCTCAACGTGGTGGGAACGCGGGCCCGCGCCACGCCGCTGCGCCCATCATCTGCGATGCGCTGCGCAGCCGCCGTGGAAGAAGCCAGGATCAGTACCAGTCCCGTCGCTAGCAGCGCTCTCATAATTATCACTCCAGCATTGCGCTTACGTTCGCCCTCGTCGTACCCCCGGGGATACGCTCCCGGAGCCCTGTAAGTATAATAACTCGGCGGCGGAGCACCAGTTCCCAAAAAAACGCGAATTTTCGCCTGCCCGGGCCGGGGCCGGGGTACGGCCGGCGTGGCAAGTCGCGGTCCGGCATCGCCACCGACTTACCCTATCGGGCTACGACGCGTTCTATCGTTTAATCGGTCTCCTCCCGGTACCCGCCCAATGCCTGATGTACGCGGATGCTGTTACGCACGACCAGCAGGCTGCCCCAGGCCTGAATCGTCCCGCGGCCGCCGTTTTTCGCCCAACTGTCCGGTTCGATCGCTTCGGCAATGAGCTCGATCAACTGCTCGATGCGCTGTTCCGGGTCTCGGTGCCCCGCACTGCCGCCCTCCGGCCCGGAGTCGCCGGGGCTGTTCAGCCCGGATTGGGGGCCGCCGGCGCCCATGCGCGAGATGTCGATCCGCCCGTGATCGGCGATGCGCGGGGCGTCGATCAGCAGATCGCCGACGAGATACACCTTGACGACGATGTCGCCGTCGAAGTCTTCCCCGGTCGAGATGGTCAGCAGTTCGTGGTCGGCCCGGAAGGCAAGTCGCACGTCCGCCCCGCCGGCCTCGCGCAGAATCAGCCATAACACTTGTGATAAACGCAGGTTGTGAATTTTCATCGAAATCGGCTGGTCGCGCTCGACGCCCACGTTTTCGAGTTCCTGCCAGCGGACCACGACACTCAGGGGTGTGAGCTCGGCGATCCACTCGAGCACCTGGTCGAGCGGCGCTTCCTGAAGAGCAACCTCCTTGACCCGTTCGTTCAGCAGGCTCAGCGTGCTGGGCGCGGCTGGCAATCCGAACCCGCCAAAGTCGCTCGCCACTCGGTCCTGTCCGCCGGCCGTGGCTGTGGCCGCGGCCAGGATCGATCCGATCATCAAGAGAGCTCTCATGTCTGGCCTCCGGGGGCGCACCGGCCGCGCGTTGGATCGGCGACACAGGTCCCATTCGGGTGCTACTGGTTGGACGTCGCCGGTGAGCGGCGGTTCCCAGAGGGGGTGGAAAGTTTGGACGAATGTCCGACGACCTAATTCAACGAGGCGATGACCGCCTTGAGGTGGGCCAGCTTCTCGCGCGCGACGGTTTGGTCTGCTGAGCCGGGTTGCCGCCGCAGATGCAGAGACAGGTGCGCGTGTGCCATCTGAATGTCGCCCTGGCGGTATAGCACGCCGACCAGGTCGTGCAGGTGTTTGGTATTGTCGGGTTCGACGCTTGCCAGCCGCTGCAACACGGTCGCCAGTCGTTTCCAGTCGTGGTTGGCAGTGTAAATGCTGCGCAGGTTGCTGAGCATCCGGACCAGGATGAGACGCACGTTCACGGGTCGCAGGAAGGCGGGTGAAAACGGGACTCGGCCTTCGAAGTGATAATCGAGAATCTGGTGACAATCGTCGACCGTCAGCGTCCGGCCCGCTCGGAAGGGGTCGACCAAAACGAAGTGCTCGTCGTCGTCGAAGCGAATAATAAAATGGCCCGGCAGGCCCAGGCCGGTGACCGGCCATTTGAGTCGGCGGGCGACCTCGAGCCAGACACTCGAGAGGCTGATCGGGATGCCCAGCCCGCGGTCGAGCACGCGGTTGAGGTAGCTGTTCTCCGGGTCGTAGTAATCGTCTTCGTTGCCGCGCAGGTTATAGGCGCCGACCAGCACCCGCCGCATCGCCTCGTAGCGCAGCGTGGCCGATAATCCCGGCCGTTCGCTTCCGACATCGTCGGCCATCCGGTCCAGTTTGGCGAGATAGGTCGGCAGCGTGAGGTTACGGTAAGGGTCGCGCGCCAGGTGCAGGGCGGCGCAGTCGAGCCGGATACTTCCTGTGTCCAGCTCCATCAAGAGATCAAACGGGTGCCTTATCATTGCGTGGCGTTGTGCTCTCTGTATTACAACGGTCTGTCTTCTTGCGACTGGCGAAGAAACTACCCTTCTCAGGGTGGCACAGGCGTCCCGCCTGTGTGGTTCCCGGGCGACATCCTCTGCAGGCGAGACGCCTGTGCCGCCCGCTGGTTGCGGCCGAAGGCCACGCCAAATAACTGTGGGAACGTTTTTCAATCGTAGGCAGCCCAGGCGCGGATTTCCCGTAGGGCCGGCGATTTCAGGCACTCGGGGTCGAGTTTGCTTAAGATGATTCGGTATGGAGCAGCGCAGCGACGAAAAACCGCCACACCGCCTTGGTTATCGGGCCGGAACCGTCATGATCGCGTTAACGGCGGTCGCCTGCCTGGCCGCGCTGCTGTTTCGCACGCCGATCCGCTCGCGCTACTGGGCCTGGCAGGTGATGGAAGCGCGCGGCATCGCCGAGCGGGCGGCTCCACTGACGTGTTTGTGTAATGCTGGCAACGGCGGGCGCTGGGGTGTCGCGGCCCTGTTATCCCACCGCGACGACGAGATCCGGCAATACGGCGTGGTCGTGCTGCAGCAGGTCGAGTCCGGCTGGTCGCGGCGGCAACTGCTGCGAATGCTGGGCGACCCCAGCGAAGCAGTGCGTGAGATGGCGGCGCTGGGGCTGGCGTTGCACGGTGATGAGACGGTCGTCCCGGTGCTCGAACAACTCTACGCTGACGGAGACAGCGTCTCGGCCTCGGCCGCCTGCCTGGCGTTGGAGCGGTTGGCCACGCCGCGAGCGGTGACTGCGCTGACGGTGTTGGCGCGCTCGTCCGCCGATACTTCGCGACGGGTGTGTGCGGTGGACGCCTTGGGTGCTATTGGCCGGGCCGATTGTGTGACGGGCCTGTTGGCGGTGTTGGACGACCATCGCTCGTGCCCGGTCGGGACCCGCGCGGAACAGTTTCTCGAACGGTTCAGCCCCTGGGCTGGTGAGCGTGGCATCGTCGAGCCCGCGACCAGCCGACCGGCCTCGAAGGCCGTCACGCAGACCATCGCCGAGCGGGCGGCGATGTCCCTCTCGCGGATCACCGGATTGAGCCCGCCCTTCGCATCCGGCCTGTCCGAAGAACAGCGTGCGGAGGCCGCCCGGACTTGGCGCGATTGGCTTGCCGTCCCACCCGACGCCCCTTGAACCGCGGTCCTCAGCCCCCGGCGACCCAATCTGCGACGTCCTTGATCACCGCCCGATCAACGTGGCCGCGCTGCTGGTAGTCGGCCGGAGTTGAGGGGCCTTCGCCGGCGACCATCAGGTGATTCAGCGTCTCGTACAGCTTGAGGGTCGCGTTCTTCCGCCCGCTCAGTCGCTTTTGCCAGAGCGCATAATCCGCCTTGGTCACCTGGTAATCACGCCCGCCTTGAAGGATCAGGATTCGGCATCTCAGAGTGGCGGCGGCCTGAACCGGGTCGCGGGCGTGGAGATGAGCCCAGTACTCCAAGGGCACCCCGAGCAGCTTCTGGTCGGCGGCGTTGAGCTGGCCGACTCGGATCGCGGCGGTGGCCTGCTTGATCGCGGCCAGCTCTTGCCGTTCCTCCTCGGAAACATCGCCGTCGAGCCTCGCGATGTAGTCGACCTGGTCTTCGATCAGTTCGAGAATCGAACGGGCGCCGCCCGCCATCAGGATGACGCCGGCCAGCCGCTCGTCGCGCGCGGCGATGAAGGGCGCGGCCATCGCCCCCAGGCTGTGTCCCAGAACGAACACGCGTCGGGCGTCGATCTCGGGTCGCTGGTGCAACAGCTCGGCGGCCGCCAGGGCATCGTCGATGACCTCCCATTCGAGCGTGATGTCCTTCGGTTTGATACTCCGGGGGTACTTGTGCGTGCGCTTCTCGTAGCGCAGCACCGCCACGCCGTGCGAGGCCAGCCCCCAGGCGAGATCGCGGAAGGGCTTATTGGCACCGACGGTCTCGTCCTGGTCATGGGGTCCCGAGCCGTGCACCAGCACGATCGCCGGGTGTCGCGTGCCGCTACTTGGCAGGCTGAGCGTGCCGGGCAGTTCGAACTCGCCGCACTTGACCGTAACCTCCTCCTCGCGGAACGACTTCTTATCGACGTAGGCCGGCGGCTCGTAGGGTGCGGTTGGCTCGACCTTGTCGAACCACAGGCCGCCCATTTGGCCCTGCTGGTCCAGCACCAGCCTGACCGTCGCCGTACCACGCTCGAAGCGACAGACCAAGCTGACCGAGTTGTACGCGCCCTTCTCGGTGCTCTCGGCGGACTCGACCTGCTGATACTCGCCCAGGCTAAAGCTCAGCTCGGCCCAGATCTGCGCGGCCTGTTTCGCATTCATGGCGGCCTGCACCTCCGCGCTGCCGGCGGCGACGAAGTCGTCGTATTGCTCGGTCGCCAACAACTGCCAGATCTCACGGGCGCGCGTGACGGGCGGGTCCTCGGCTCGCGCCGGCAGCGCGGACGCAATCAGGCTCGCCACCAGGATCAGGCTTGGTCGGAAATGTGCCACATGCGACATTCTGGACTCCTTAATGAGGGTTGGCGGTGAGGCAATTCGTGCTGCCGGCCGAGCGATCCGTAGTCGTTCGCTTATGCCTCTATTACGTGTCGAGGCCTAGCCTATTCGCGCGCTGCACAGATTATCGCTGCGTTTTGCTGGGCCGCCCAGACCTGAGCGGCGGTGTCCCGGCCCGCGGGCTAGAGCATTTTTCATTAAACCGTAGCGTCCGGGCCCCGTACCGGACGTAGGATTATCGAAACGCCTACGGCCGACAGGGGCGTCGGCCGCTACATGCAGATGAAAAATGCTCTAGCGGCGCGTTGCTTCTGGCTTCAGCGCACCGGGCTGCCCCACATCAGCTCGCGCAATCGGCGGCCGACGAGTTCGAGCGGGTGATTGCGGTCACGCTCGGCGGCATCGTCGGACAGTTTCCGCCCGCCACGACTGTCCGTTTGGAACTCGCGGGCGAACTGCCCGGACTGAATCTCGGCCAGCAGTGCCCGCATTTCTCGCCGGGTTTCGTCGCCCACCACCCGGGGCCCGCGGGTCAGGTCCCCGAAGCGGGCCGTGCTCGAAATCCGCTCGCGCATGTAGTCGATGCCGCCAGCGTGAATCAGGTCGGCCAGCAGCTTGATCTCGTGGCAGCACTCGAAATACGCCAGCTCGGGCGGATAACCGGCCGCGACCAGTGTCTCGAAGCCGGCCTTGATCAGCGCCGTCAGCCCGCCACACAGCACCGCCTGCTCCCCGAACAGGTCGGTTTCGGTCTCGTCCTTGAAAGTGGTCTCGAGCAGCCCGGCCCGGTTCGCGCCGATGCCGGCGGCCCAGGCCAGCGCGATAGCTCGGGCGTTGCCGCTGGCGTCCTGGTGAATCGCGATCAGCGCCAGCACACCGCGCCCGGCGACGTATTCGTCCCGCACGCCGCGCCCCTGGGCTTTCGGCGCCACCAGCACGACGTCGACGTCGGCGGGCGGCACGATCTGCTCGTAGTGGATCGCGAACCCGTGCATGAAGCCGAGCGCCTGGCCGGGACGCAGTCGCGCCCGAATTTCCCGTTCGTATATCTCTCCGGCGACGTCGTCCGGGAGCGCGAAAATGAGCAGATCGGCGGCTTCGGCAGCGTCGGCGATCTCGACCGGCTCAAACCCGGCGTCGACCGCCGAGTCAAATCGTCGGCTCCCCGGCCGCTGCGCGACGAGCACCCGGCAGCGCGAATCCCGCAAGTTCTGAGCGTGTGCCGCGCCCTGGGAACCGTAGCCCAGCACCGCTACGGTCAGGTCGCGGAGGTAGTCAACCGTCGCGGACGACTTGGGGATAATCTTGGCTGCAGCGGGCATGGCGTACACCGGGTCAGGGGACTTTGTGGTCGCGGGCGCCACCGGCGAGTTTGAGCGGCGAATCATGGCCGATTCGGTGGCGGCCTGGCGGCGACATGCTCGCATCAGGTGCGGGCGGCGTCAACCGGCACGATGGTCCGGGTCAGACGTGTGCCGGATGTTCCCGGTTCCCGAGAAAACGAGCTAACTTTTGTGTGCAGAACGATTAAGGTTGTATTGGCTTACCAGGGCCGTTCTGTTATGATCGGAGTAAGTGAGCGTAGACTAACCATGCGAGCTAAGCGAAACGGCAATACCAAGCAAGAGCTCATCAGCGCGGCGGTGCGGCTGGGGGCCAGAGGCGGTCCGGCGGCGATCACGATTGGTGCGATCGCACGCCAGGTCGGCATCACCGAAGCAGCCGTCTACCGTCACTTTCGCAGCAAAGACGCTCTGCTTTGTCACGCTTACGCTCTGATCATCGACGAAATGATTGCCGAGAAGCGGCACTTGATCGCGCTTGACGCTCCCTTGCGCGAGAAGCTGGGCGAGTGGGTGTCGCTGGCCTACGCATACTTCGACCGCTCGCCCGACGCATACATGTTCGCCCTGCTCACGCCGCATGTCGGCCCTCAGGCGGATCACGTGGCGACCGGGCACGACGGACTGTTTCGGGAGCTCTTTGAGCGCGCGCGGGCCACCGGCGAGGCCCGACCGATCGAGGTGGAGTTGGCGATGGGCCATTTTGCCGGGGTTGTGCTGAGCGTTCCCCGGCTGATTCACGAGGGAATTCTGAAGGGACCGGCCTCGGCGTACGTCGAGGAGGTCTCGGCTGCAGTCGGGCGCATGCTCTGCCCCGCGGGCGGAGAGCCCGGGCCGGATCGACGCATTGACGGTCGAGCCGCGGTAGGGCCGGTGGCGTCCGATTGCACGGACGGTTGATAGCCGACGGTGGGGTCGGCCGGTGTCTGAACTTGGCCGACGGTGGCGAGCTGGGGCTAGGGGCAAGAAAAGGGAGCTGTTTTGAACGGATTGCGGATTCGGGTTATTGGAAGCGGGAAAAGACAGCGCTTTACCAGCTCTGCTGGTCCGGAGGTTTCCGGGTCGAGTAGCCGGGAGCGCACACCCCAGTGGAGGAAAGCAATGTGGAAGCGGATCGGAACGTGGAGTGTTTGTGTGGTCGCGCTGACCGTCATGGCCGCTTCGGCCTCGGCGGCCGGGAGCATGACGGTATCTGAGGCAGTGGATCAGCTAAAGGCTGAGCTTCCACTGGCGAGAACCTATGAGGAGGGCGCGCGAATCACCCGCGTGTATGGCCAACCGCTGGCCACGGGAGCCGCCCCAGTGGAAGTGGGCGAATCGTTCCTGGCCAGCCATTCCGGAGTGTTCGGCGTGGAGCCGGGCGACCTCGAACTGGCGGGTTTTGACGGGGGCGAGGACTTCGTTCAGCCGGTGATGATTGACCGCGATACCGGCGACTGGAAGTTCTTTCTCCTGCGATACACCCAGCAGGAGGACGGCATCCCGGTGTTCCGCTCCGACCTGCGCCTCCTGGTGCGCAACGAGCCGGGCTTTCCACTCGTTCTGGCAGCATCCAGTCTGCGCGATCTGGGTGAATTCGTTCCGGCGACCCTGGACGCCGTGATCCGACACGATCTGGCCGAGGCAGCGGTTGCGGCGATCACGGGCCGCACCGACCTCACCGGCGAGCCCCTGGTGGAACTGGCGCCGGGGCTGACCAGCTTTACCAAGGCGGAGTTGGTGATCTGGGCCGGCGTGGACGAGTCGGTCGTCGAGCCGGCCGTGGCCGTCACCTACATCGGTGACAACTACGACAATCCGGATGCCGTGCGACCCGAAAAGTGGCTGTTCGTGGCGGACGCCCTGACCGGTGAGATTATCTACCAAGAAGATCAGATCATCTTCACGGACGTGACCGGCAACGTGCAGGGCCGGGCGACCGAAGGCGACGGTGCCGAGCACTGTCAAGACGAAGTGCCGACGCCGCTGAAATGGGCTCGGGTGAACATTGGCACCGAAGTGGCCCATACCGACGGTGTGGGGGATTTCGTGATACCCAACGCCGGCTTCTCGCCGGTGACGGTCCAGTCGCGGCTGTGGGGCCTGTGGTTCCGCGTATTTAACGCCGCAGGCGCGGACTCGATCTTGTCCGAGACAGTGACGCCCCCCGGCCCGGCCGATTTCCTGCACAACTCGGCGAACACGAGCGAGTTGGTTCGGGCGGAGGTGAACGGGTACGTTCAGGCGAACGTGGTGCGTGATTTCGTGCTGACCTACAATCTCGCCTACCCGGGGCTCGGCCAGAGCGCGTTTCCAGTCAATGTCAATCTGACCGGTGGGTATTGCCCCGGCAACGCCTGGTACGACTACGAATCGATCAACTTCTGCCGTTCCGGCAGCGGCTATCCGAATACCGCCTGGTCGGGGGTCGTGCACCACGAGTACGGCCATCACCTGGTGGCGATGGCCGGCAGCGGTCAGGGTGCGTATGGCGAGGGCATGGGCGACGTGATTCCGTTGTTGATCTTCGACGACCCCGGATGCGGCAGCTATGGCTTCTTCGGTCCCTGCAACCAGTCACTGCGGACAGCGGACAACAACATCCAATACGAATGCCAGGGCGAAATCCACTACTGTGGCCAGTTGATCTCCGGCTGTGTCTGGGAGACGCGCAACGAGCTGATCATCACCGAGCCGGTCGATTACCTTGAGATCCTTTCAAATCTGGCGGTCAACTCGATGCTGCTGCACACCGGCACCTCGATCACGCCGGCGATCACGATCGACTATCTGACGCTCGACGACGACGACGGCAACATCGGTAACGGCACGCCGCACTACTGGGAAATCGACGCCGGCTTCGGAGAGCACAACATGCCGGCTCCGCCACTGGACCTGATCGCGTTCGAGTATCCGGACGGTCGCCCGGAACTAATCCCTCCGTCACTCCCAACGACCATTCGCGTCAATGTCGTCCCGGTGGTTGGATCGCCGGTGGCCGGCAGCGGCACGGTGAGTTACCGCGTCGGGGGCGGTGCCTTCACGACCGTTCCAATGACCGAGGGCACGCCCAACGAGTATGAGGCCACGCTGCCCGCGGCCGATTGCATGGAGGTCGTAGAGTACTACTTCAGCGTCGATGATGCCGGTGGGATGACCATCACCGACCCGCCGGGAGCGCCCGGCAGCGCGTTCGTGGCCCTGGTCGCGACCGGCTCCACCGTGAGCTTCGCGGACGACTTCGAAACCAACCAGGGCTGGACCGTCCAGAACAGCAGCGGCCTGAGCACCGGTGCGTGGGTCCGGGTGGTTCCCTCGCAGGGAGGCGGGCCGCGTGGTGACCCCCAGGCGGATTACGACGGTTCGGGCCAGTGTTACGTGACCGGCAACGGCTACGAGGAAGACATCGACGACGGAACCACTTGGCTGATTTCGCCGACGATCGACCTGAGCACCGGTGACGCCGAGATCCACTACGCGCTGTGGTACAGCAACAACTTCGGGGGCGCCCCGCACAGCGACCTGTTCAAGACCTGGGTCTCGAACAACAACGGCGGCAACTGGACTCTGGCCGAGACGATCGGACCGAATACCGTCGACGGGTGGACCGAGCACAGCTTCCTGGTCGGAGCGTTCGTGACGCCTACCAGCCAGGTCAAGATCCGCTTCGAGGCGTCCGATCTCGGCACCGGCTCGGTGGTCGAGGCCGGCGTCGACGACTTCCACGTCGTCAGCTACGAGTGTGACGAGGTGCCCTGCCCCGGCGACCTCGACGGCGACCTGGATGTCGATTTGTCCGACCTCTCCCAATTGCTGGGCAACTACGGGATGACCGGCGGAGCCCAGTATGAGGACGGCGATCTGGATGGCGACGGCGACGTCGATCTGGGCGACTTGTCCGCGCTGCTGGCGGTCTACGGGACTACCTGCCCGTAAGCGAGCCGGCCGGCGGTAATGTGAGTGAAACCGAGGAGCCGCGGGGGGATGCCTCCCGCGGCTCCTTTTTCTTAAAACCGCACTCTTATGGTCGTGGTTCGATTCGGCTAGAGCGTCGCGAATCCAAGTGTAGCGGCCGACGCCCCGGTCGGCCGAGGAAATCAGTAGGCCATCCACGTCCGACCGGGACGTCGGACGCTACGATTGGATTGAGTCTGCTCTAGAGCAGTTTTCGTGCCTCTGTAGCGTCCGGGCCCCGTACCGAACGTTCGTGGATTCGGCCGATACGGGGCTCGGCCGCTACACCGCTGGAGCAGGTTTTCATGCTTCTGTAGCGTGAGGCCACCGGCGAGACGCCGGTGCCACCCTGGATAAGATACGAAAGGCGTGACCGACTATACTAGTAGACTTGGAAACACGGCTGGCACAGCCGTGCCACTTCAACGAACGAAGGAGAACACAATGGCAGGTTCAAACGCGTGTGGAGCGGGACGGGGTGTGCTCGTCGCAACGGCGTTCGCTCTGGCGGTCGTGTTTCTTATCCCAGGCACTGCATTCGGATCGGAGGGACAGGCGACGGTCAGTGTGGACATTCCGGTCGGAGCGTACGCGGTGACCGACGGCGCGCACGGGCACGAGTTGGCGGTTGACGGCTTCGGCCGCCGGCTGATCCCCGGCCGGCCGGCGCTGCCCTCGCGGATCTTCGCCATCGCGATTCCGCCCGGGGCCGAACTGGTTGAGGTTACGTTCGACGCCGGTGTCGGCGTCGCACTGCCCGGGAGCTACCAGGTCTCGCCCGCGCCCTTGCCGCGCGTAATCGGCGAGGAGAACGCCGCGCTCTATGCCGCCGACCTGGCCGAATACAAGCGGAACTACAACGCGGTCTACGGCAGTGACCAGCCGTCTCCCGCGCGCACGGCCGAACTCGTCGGCACCGCCGGCTATCGCAAGTACAACCTGGTAAACGTGCGGGTGATGCCCTTCACGTATCATCCGCTTTCGGGCCGGTTGCGGTACCACCCCGATATCACCGTTCAGGTGGAGTACAAGCTCTCTGAGGCCGGGGTTCCCGCGCTGGTGGACAATCTGGCGCGCACCGAGCGGATCGCGGAAAACATCATTCTCAATTATGAGCAGGCGGTGCGCTGGTACGACGGCGAAGCCCCCGGCGGCCGCGGCCTGCACGACTACGTCATCATCACGCTGGACACGCTGACCGCGGCGGTGGCACCCCTGGCCGACTGGGAGACCGCCAAGGGCCGCAACGTGGAGATAGTGACCACGGCGTGGATCGAGTCCAACTACAGCGGGTACGACCTGGCCGAGAAGATGCGGAACTTTCTTCGTGACAAGTACCCCTCCGGCGACTGGGGCATCACCGATGTGCTGCTGGTCGGCAGCTATGTCGGTCTGCCGATGCGCCGAACCGCGCAGGACCTGGGCTACGGACGGCCGGAGACGGATTACTACTACGCCGAGCTGTCTCTGCCCGACAGCGCCTCGTGGGACGCGGATGGCGACCATCAATGGGGTGAGAACAGCGATCCGGTCGACTTCTTCGCGGAAGTGAACGTCGGCCGCATTCCCTGGGGCCAGTACAACACGGTCCTGCACATCTGCGAGAAAACGGTCGCGTATGAACAAAACCAGGACCTCACCTTCAAGAAGAACATCCTGCTGCTGGGCGCGTTCTTCTGGGACAACGACCCTAACCCGCGGACCGACTGCGCCGTGCTGATGGAGGCCAAGGTCGACCAGCCCTGGATGTCGGACTGGACCATGACGCGCATGTACGAGCAGGGCTACTCCACCTATCCGATGGACTACAACCTGACGCACAGCAACGTGGTCTCGGTCTGGTCGGCGGGCAGCTACGCCTTCGTGAACTGGGCCGGGCACGGCTCGCCGACCTCCAGCCACGTTTACCACAACGGAATGCCGGCCTTCATCACCTCCGGCGATTGTGGTTATCTGAACGATGATTATCCGGCGATCATCTTCGCGGATGCCTGCAGCAACTCGGATACCGACTATCTCAACATCGGCAAGGCGATGTTGCAGCAGGGGGCGGTGGGCTTCCTCGGCGCGACCAAGGTAGCCTATGGTTGTCCCGGCTGGAACGATCCTTCCGACGGCTCGACCCAATCGCTGGACTACTTCTTCACCACGTACGTTACCTCCGGCGATTACACGCAGGGCGCCGCTCACCAGCAGGCCCTGCTCGACATGTGCACGTACGACCTCTGGGGCAATGTGCGGTACGAGATGTTCGAGTGGGGCGCCCTGTGGGGCAATCCCAATCTGTCGATGGCAACCCCCGTGGCGATGAGCATTCTCCTCCCGGACGGACCGCCCGAATACCTGACTCCCGGCAGCCCGACTGACATCAGCGTCGAGATTCGCGACGGCGTGGAGAGCTATGTGCCCGGCTCGGGCTTGTTGCACTACCGCCACGACAGCGGAACGTATCTGACCGCGCCGCTGACCCATCTCGGCGGGACGCTCTACCAGGCCACGCTGCCGGCCGCCAGTTGCACTGACAGCCCCGAGTTCTACTTCAGCGCCGCGGGCGACGGAGGCACTACGATCACCAACCCGTACGGTGCGCCCGCCAGCTTCCATACTGCCATCGTCGGAACGTTGACCGTCTTCTTCCAGGACGACTTCGAGACCAACCAGGGCTGGACGGTCGAGGACGGTCCCAACCTCACCGACGGGTCGTGGGACCGCGGGGCACCGGTCGGCGGCGGTGACCGCGGCGACCCCCCCACCGACTACGACGGGTCGGGCCAGTGCTACCTGACCGACAACGTCGATGGCAACTCCGACGTCGACGGCGGGATCACCTGGCTGCTCTCGCCGACCATCGACCTCAGCGCAGGCGACGCCCAGATCGTCTACGCCCTGTGGTACAGCAACAACTTCGGCGGCGATCCGAACAACGACCTGTTCAAGACCTGGGTCTCGAATAACAACGGAGGCAACTGGACGCTGGCCGAGACGATCGGTCCGAATGCCGGAGGCGGGTGGCAAGAGCACTCGTTCACGGTTGGCGATTTCGTCACGCCGACCGCGCAGGTCAAGGTCCGCTTTGAGGCGTCCGATCTCAACGATGGCTCGGTGGTCGAGGCCGGCATCGATGACTTCCGGGTCGTCTTGTTCTCCTGCGACGACGAAGTCTGCCCCGGCGATCTCGACGGCGACAACGACGTCGACCTGGCCGACCTGGCCCAACTGCTCGGCAACTACGGCATAACCAGCGGCGCCACCTACGAACAGGGCGACCTGGATGGCGACGGCGACGTCGACCTGTCCGACCTGGCCGCCCTGCTGGGTGTTTACGGCACCACCTGCTAGCCAACGCACCGGCACGAGCAAAGGCTTACCATCATCCAAACGCCGCGGGGAGCCCATCTCCGCGGCGTTTGTGTAACTGCTGCCTGCAGGCCGATGTGAGCTTGGCCACCGGCACCGCATTCTCCGGCGCCCGTCGCGGGCGACGCGCATGACAACTCGGTTGCCGCGCTCGACGGCGACCAGAAACCTGATGGCTGGCAGGTGATTGCTAGATAGCGAAGGAAAAGCCTTGGGTACGCTCACGCGTTCCGGTTGGATTGCATGAGGGATCGTGGGGGCTGTCTGGCCCCCGCTCATCTCGGCTGGCGTCACGAGACCGGCGAGGAGAACGGGAGCCACCTCCATGCTGCGCCGATCTTCACGCGCGCGGACGGACGCCGTCCGCGAGCACGGAACAACACAGGGAGAAAGACCATGCGGACGACCCACGGAAACAGACTCGGATGCGCCCTCGCGGTGCTGTTGTTGGCCGGTGCGACCACGCTCGCCCAGACGCCGCTGGGCAGTGAGTGGACGTATCAGGGGCAGCTCAAGCTGCTGGGCAGCCCGCTCAATGACACGGCGGACTTCGAGTTCACCTTGTGGGACGATCCGAACGGCGGCAGCCAGATCGGCTCGGTCTGGCCGGTCAACAACGTCACGGTCGTGGACGGGCTGTTCACGGCCGAGGTGGACTTCGGCGTGCCGGCGTTCAACGGCGAGGCCCGCTGGCTGGAGATCGCCGTGGCCAGCCCGTCCGGCGGTGGGGATTTCACGACGCTCAGCCCGCGCCAGCCGCTCACCGCGGCACCGTACGCGCTCCAGACGCGCGGGCTGGTGCCGAATGGCGGAGAATGGAACCACGGAGACACTGAGCCACGGAGAGGGATGGTCAAATCGTCAAGTGGCTGAACGGTCAAATGGTCAAGTGGTTAAATGGGGAGGAGGGAACGGGGAACGGAGATCAGCGGAGAGGGTTCAGGGTTCGGGGTTCAGGATTCAGGGTGGGGCGGGCATCCTGCCCGCCGGCGCCGCAGCGTGCCGTCACGCAGGTCGTCGTCGGGGCGACTGCGCGCGGGGGTTCGGGGCGATGCGATTGCCGTGGCTTGACGGGGGAGACCTCAGATGATATGATCATATTGTTAATGTGATACTGTCGAATTCGTAATCGATACTGTCGCGTTGCCAAAACGACGGTATCAACTGAGCACCACACCGGGCGGGCGCGCTTTACACAGGCTCGCGGCGCGGCAGGCGACAGGCAGGACGCTCATGAAGATCAGCATTCAAGAAAATACCGTGCGGCCGGGGACGTATCGCGTCATCCTGCACACCGGGACGCGGGCCACGTTCGAGGATTTCATCCGCCACGTCGAGGGCGGCTCGACGATCACGCGGGCGGACGCCGTCGCCGTCCTGACCGCCGCCGCC
>SDBT01003903.1_pt1 | contig 25597 bp, 17 predicted proteins | sample 2277101 | NCBI WGS metagenome assembly SDBT01 (sample SAMN10404973, study PRJNA504765) | marine sediment metagenome | isolation source: marine sediment core GS10_PC15, 103 cmbsf | place: Arctic Ocean: Southern Knipovich Ridge | collected 2010 | reverse complement strand
GACCGTGGCGGTGCAGTCGGCGCAGGCGGCGCCGCAGGCGGTGATCGACTCGGCCGCCTCGCAGCCGTTGGCGGCGGCGGCGTCGCAGTCCAGGAAGCCGGCCGCGCACTGGTCGTAGCCGCATACACCCGCTGTGCACTGGACGTTGTCGACGTTTTCGACCGTGGCGGTGCAGTCGGCGCAGGCGGCGCCGCAGGCGGTGATCGACTCGGCCGCCTCGCAGCCGTTGGTGGCGTCGGCGTCGCAGTCCAGGAAGCCGGCCGCGCACTGGTCGTAGCCGCACACGCCCGCGGCGCACTGGACGTTTTCGACGTTGACGACCGTGGCGGTGCAGTCGGTGGCGCAGTCGCCGCAGTGCAGCGGGTCGTTCTGGAAGTCGACCTCGTCGTCGGTCGCGCCGTCGCAGTCGTCGTCCACGCCGTCGCAGGTGACGTCGGTGGCTGACAGCGGCGTCACCTCCCCGACGCAAGATCCCCAGTAGGTGCCGTCGCAGGCCTGGGTGCCGGTGGCACACGGAGGATTGACCTCGGTGCCGGCCGGGCCGGTGTAGCAGTCCTGGGTGGCGCCCCCGGTGTCGCAGAAGCCTCCGTTGGGGTGGATGTCGTTCAGATCGCGCGGCAGGATCTGGTAGCCGCCGTCGGGTGGGATCGTGCCGTCGTACTGGCCGGCGATGCCCTGGACGTCGACGGGCCAGACCGGCACGGGCGTGCCGTCGATGTCGGTGTCGGAGTCGATCTGCATGGTGTACAGCGACCCCCCGCCGTCGTCGGTGATCTCCATGTTGGCGCTGAAGCCAGCGGCCGGCCAGACGTCGCCGCCGCCGTTGTCCGAGACGCCGATGATGCCGATCAGCATGCTCTCGTAAAGCTCGCCGGCTCCGGCCACGAGCAGGTCGGCTACGGTCACCATGACGGGAACGACCGCGTTGCCCTGGGACAGCACGAAGGCCCTGGTGCCGATGATCTCGTCCATGCCGTTGTACTGGGCCAGGTTGCCCGAGACACGGATCTCTTCACCCCGGATCAGGCCGGCGACCGTGGCCTGGTCGTACAGGGCGATGCCGGCCGTGACGTCCTGGAAGATGGCTTCCCCGTAGCTGAACGTCTCCACCGCGGTCACGATGCCGGTCAGGGTGACGAAGGCGTCGGGATACAGCTCCAGCAGGTCGGGCACGAAGGTTGCGTCCAAGTCGTCGCGGGCGAAGGCGATCGTGACCACGCCGGCGACGAAGTCCGCCGAGATGGCGCCCGAGCTGCCGCCGGCGGTGCTTGCCAGGTTGTCCACGGCCAGCGTCAGCAACTGCTCGGCCGCGAAGCCGGCGATGCCCTGAAGGTGGACGATGCTGGCGTCGGCCGCGTCCAGGGCGGCGGTGACCGGGTTGATCTCGCTGCCGCCGCCCAGCAGCCCGATGGTGTAGTTGGCCACGGTCTCGGCGCTGGTCTGCTCAAGCTCGGTGTTGAAAAAGACGATCAGGTAGGTGGCGTCCACGCAGTGGACGTGTTCGAGACCGACGATCGCCGGGCCGCGGATGGAGTTCTCGGCGCCGGGGGTGCCGGCGATGGCTGAGCCGGCCGAGCCCAGTCCGTTGACGGTCACGCCGTCGTTTAGATCCCAGTTGTTGGCGTCGTTGGTCTCGTGGAGCGGATCTCGCCGCTCCATGGTTTGCTTGGTGGTGTTGTCGCCGGCGTACCAGCCCGCCACGTAGTCCAGGAAGTCTATCTGCGTGGCTATGTCGTCGAGCAGCTCGAGCGAGTCGCCGTCGTTGCCCAGCGACATGTTCACCGCTGGAACCAGGCCGGCGGTAATGTTGCTGACCGCGTTTTCGTTGTCCTCGATCAGGAAGTAGCCGTTGGCCGGGATGGTGCAGGTGGCCACGGCGCAGTCGCCGGCGGTGAACGCGTAGGTGGTGGTCACGTCGTCCACCATGCTCCAGCCGACCAGATCGATGTCGGCGGCCGTGGTGTTGTACAGCTCGATCCACTCGTCGCCGAAGGCATCGAGCGAACCCATCCAGGCCACTTCGTTGATGACCACGTCGCCGGGATTGGCCGACCACGCGACCGGGGCCAGCAGCAGAATCGCAGCCGCGACAGCGATGATTCGCCTCATGTTACATCTCCTTTCGAAGGATGAGCAAAAAGGGTCGTACGACCGGGCTATTATCGAAGCCCTGAATATCGTTGTCAAGGGCGGCGGAGCCTTATTTGATGCCCAGCGCCTTCATCTTCTTGTACAGGTGGGAGCGCTCCAGGCCGAGTTGGCGGGCGGCGTTGGTCACGTGGCCGTCGCAATCGGAAAGCGCGCGCTGGATCATGGCGCGCTCGGAGTCGGCCAGCATCTCGCGCAGGGGGCGGTCCCGGCTGTAGAAGGCATCGGATGAGGCTCGTGGCGCGCTCGTCGGGCGGTACTGGCTGACAAGACTGAGCACGCGGTCCACCTCTTTCGGGCCCATTTCGTCCGCCGGGACCATGATCACCAGCCGCTCGATGGAGTTCTTCAGCTCGCGCACGTTTCCCGGGAAGTCGTGGGAGGCGAGCCTCTCGACTGCCTCGGGGGTAAGGCGCTGGAGCCGCCGGTTGTTCTCCTGGCAGGCCAATTCCAAGAAGTGCTCGGCCAGGGCCGGTATGTCGTCCTTGCGCTCGCGCAGCGGCGGCAGGTGGATGGGGATCACGTTGAGCCGGTAGTACAGGTCCTGGCGGAAGCGTCCCTTTTCGATGGCCGCCTCCAGGTCCTGGTTGGAGGCCGCCAACACCCGCACGTCCACCCGGATGGTGTCGGAGGAGCCCACCCGCTCCAGCTCGCCCTCCTGCAGCACCCGCAGCAGCTTGGCCTGCATGGCGAGCGGCATGTCGCCCACCTCGTCCAGCAGCAGGGTGCCGCCGTCGGCCAGCTCGAACTTGCCGCGGCGCATCTGGCTGGCGCCGGTGAACGAGCCCTTTTCGTGGCCGAACAGCTCGCTCTCGATGAGCTCCTGGGGCACGGCCGCGCAGTTGAGCTTGACGAAAGGGCCAGAGGCGCGCTGCGAGCTCTCGTGGATCGCCCTGGCTACCAGCTCCTTGCCGGTGCCGTTCTCGCCGGTTATCAGCACCCGGCCGTTGGAAGGCGCCACCAGCCGGATCTGCTCGTCGAGCTCCTGCATGACCCGGCTCGAGCCCACCATCCGGGTGTGCAGCCCGACCATTTTCTTGAGGTCGCGGTTCTCGTCGGCCAGCCGGCGCAGGCGCAAGGCGTTGCCGACCGTGACCAGCACCTTTTCGGAGGACAGCGGCTTTTCCAGGAAGTCGATCGCGCCGGAGCGAACCGCCTTCACGGCCACCTCCACCGTGGCGTGGCCGCTCATCATGACCACCGGGGTGTGGGGGGCCTTGGAGCGGATCTGCTCCAGCACCTCGAGGCCGTCCAGGTCGGGCAGCATCACGTCCAGCAGCACCAGGTCGACAGACCGGGACTGCAGCCTGGAAAGGCCCACCCGCCCGCCGCCGGCCACCACGGTGTCGTACCCCTCGAGCTGCAGGGCCCGGGAGAGGGTGACCAGGATGTTCTGCTCGTCGTCGATTATCAGAATGGTGGCCATCGGCGAAAGACACTATCGGCTCGGGATATGCAAGGCAACAGGTTTTTCCAACTGCCCGGAATATCTGCAAAGTCTTTTTTGTTGACATTGGCTTCGCAAATGTTCTAATCACCCCGTCGAATGGCCGATGAACTGGAATCCGTAACGCCGTAACCGGGGCGAAGGTGTTGTTTCGCCCGGAGCGCCGCATGCATCACCTGGAAGGAGAGTTCACGATGACGCACCGGAAGGTAACGAAGAGCCTGGCCTGGGCTGCGGTTTGTATATTCCTGTTTTCGCTGGTGGCAATCGGCTGCCGGCCCGATTTCCCGAAGTGCCGCGACGACGACGACTGCGCGGCCGAGAAGGGCAACACCTCCGAGCTCAAGTGCTGCATGGAGAACTGCCACGAGTGCTGCAAGGATCCCGACTGCCCCGAGGAGCGTCCGCGCTGCAAGGACAACAAGTGCGTCGAGTGCATCGAGGACAAGGACTGTCCCGAGGACAAGCCTTTCTGCGAGAACGAGAAGTGCGTCCACGAGTGCGAGATCGACGCCGACTGCGTGCGGCGCGGCAAGGAAGGCATGATCTGCAGGGACTACAAGTGCCAGTGGGAGTGCGTGACGGACGAGGACTGCAAGGACCCGGACAAGGAGTGCAAGGATCATAAATGCGTGGTCAAGTGCAGGTGCCAGACCGACGAGGACTGCCCCGGTGACAAGCGCTGCGAGAACTGCGAGTGCATCGACAGGCCGGCGTGCGAGCTGGAGACCATCAACTTCGACTTCGACCGCTACGACCTGCGGACCGGCGACCGCGAGATCCTCGACCGCAACGCCAAGTGTCTCGAGGAGCGCACCGACATCAGCGTGACCATCGAGGGCCACTGCGACGAGCGCGGCACCACCGGGTACAACGTCAGCCTGGGCGACAAGCGCGCCAAGGCGACCCGCAGGTACTTCGAGAACCTGGGCATCCCGCGCAGCCGGCTCAAGACCATTTCATACGGCGAGGAGCAGCCGGTCTGCAACGAATCGAACGAGGACTGCTGGGCCCGGAACCGGCGCTGCGAGTTCAAGTACTAGCCTGTCGGACTGTCGGACTGTCGGAGGCGAATGTGTTGAAAGAAAGCGGAGCCCCGATGAGGGGCCCCGCTTTCTTTCTTTGGGGAGGTTTGTCGGTGTTGGCGTCACGCTGGATCGAGGCAACGGCGCTGGCGGCAATCGTCATTTACGCCGGGGCCGCGAGCGGCTGTTGGGTCAAGACGGAGGTCGGCAAGCAGATGCAGGCCGACATCGTGGCCATGCAGACCGAGCTCGAGGTGGTGAAGAAGGCCCACGCCGAGCAGAGGGCCGAGTTGGCCCGTCGCCTGGACGAGGTCGACAAGCGCATCGCCGGGCTGAAGCTGGTTTTCGAGGAGTACCGCCGGGTCACCGGCCGCAACGCGGCCGACTTCGGCGTGGAGATCGCGCAGGTCAAGCGCCACGTGACCGAGATGCGCGGCCAGGTGGAGGTCAACGGGCACCGCCTGGAAGTGATCGAGAAGCGCCTGCGGATCATCCACGACGACCTGTCTTCGCAGAAGGTCGATGCCCGGCGGCGCGAGGATGATCGGCTCAAGAAGGAGGAGGAGGCGCGCAAGAAGGCCGAGGAGGCCGCAAAGAGGAAGCTGCCCGGCATCGTGCGCCCCGCCAAGCAGGAGGACTTCTACAAGCTGGCCCACGGCATGGTCGAGGCGGGCCAGTACAAGGCCGCCCGGATCCTGTTCGAGGAGTTCTTGGAGAAGTGGCCCAAGGGGTCCTATTCGGACAACGCCCTGTACTGGATCGGCGAGAGCTACTACGCGGAGCAGGACTACCGCAAGGCGGCCCTGACCTTCCAGCGGGTGCGCAAGGAGTTCGCCCGCGGCGACAAGGCGTCGGACGCGTTGTTGAAGCTGGGCTACTGCTTCTTCGCCATGGGCATGTACCGCGAGTCGCTGCCGTTCCTCAGGGAGTTCGTGCAGTCGAACCCGAAAAGCACGCTGGCAAAGAAGGCGAGAAAAAAGATCCGCGAGGCCCAGAAGAAACTTTAGTTCCGAGTTCCAAGTTCCTAGTTCCAAGTTGGAACCAGGAAGTTGGAACTAGGAACTAGGAACTCGGAACTAGGAACTTGGCGCGAATTCGACTATTTTGGATGGCGGGCGTGTTGCTGTCGGGCTCGTTTCTGCAGACCGCCCAGGGGCGGGAGGAATTCCCGTCCACGGAAAGGAAATGCACCAACGATCACGCCGGGCTGATAGGAAAAAAGGACCGGGCCGCGATCCGCTCGCTGTGCAAGAAGGCCGAGAAGGACGGGGTGCACATGGTGGTGGTCACCATAAAGACGCTCGACGACTACCGGCCGCGGCCCCTGAGCCTGGACGCCTTCATCGACGACTTGTTCGACGAGTGGGACATCGACTATGACGCCGCGAACGAGGCCATCATGCTGTTCGTGGCCAGGAAGGAGCGCCAGATCCGGATTCGCATGGGCGACGGATACGGCGACCGCGCCTGGAAGAAGGCGAAGCACATCATGCGCCGGACGGTAGGCCCCGCTCTGGGCCGCCGGCCGTCGACCGGAATCCGGAAAGGGTTCGCACGGCTGTACAACGAGGTGGTCAGGCCCCACATCAAGGCGAAGAAGCGCCGGGTTCAGGCCGAGAAACGCAAGAAGGGAATCGTAAATTTCGAGTAGAGACCGGCCTCGCCGTCCCGTGCGTCCAACTTGGAGTGAGGCCAACCCCCGGGAATCCGGGCCGAAAGGTTGACAGGCACCGGCTTGCGTGGGTAGATCAATAGATCAGAGATGTTGGATCTGGCGTTGTTGCCCTGAAGCATGAGGATCTTGAAGTGCCGAGACAGAGTCTGCTTCTGGTGGACGGGGATCCCAAATCCCTGCGGGTGATGGAAGTCAGCCTGCGCAAGGCGGGCTTCTCGGTCACGACCGCCGTCAACGGCGAGGACGCCCTGGAGAAGGCGAAGATCTCCCCTCCCGATCTGGTCATCTCGGACACCAAGATGCCGGTCATGGACGGTTTCGAACTCTGCAAGAGGCTCAAGAGCCAGACCGATCTCGGCAACATTCCGTTCGTCTTCCTGACCAACCAGAAGACCATCGAGGACAAGGTCAAGGGCCTGGAACTGGGCGTGGACGACTACCTCACCAAGCCGATCTACATCAAGGAGATAGTCACCCGGGTCAAGATACTGTTGCAGAAGAAAGAGCGCGAGTCTTTCGAGCGACGCGACCAGAAGGCCCGCTTCTCCGGGCAACTCAACGACATGGGCGTGGTCGACCTGATCCAGACCATCGAGATCGGCCGCAAGACCGGGGTTGCCCTGTTCTCGTCGGCCAGCCAGCCGCGCAAGAAGGCCACGGTCTACTTCCGGAACGGCAAGGTGATCGACGCCGAGCTGGGCCGGTTGCACGGCGAGAAGGCCGTCTACCGGCTCCTGCAATGGAGCAACGGCACCTTCGAGATCGATTTCAAGAACAACCTCGTACACCCGGACAACATCTCGCTCTCCAGCCAGGGTCTGCTGATGGAGGGCATGCGGCGTGTGGACGAGTGGGGCCGCATGCTGGAGCAACTGCCGCCGCTGGAAGCGATCTTCGACGTCGATTACCCCGAGCTGGCCGATCGCCTGACCGAGATGCCCGACGAGGTCAACGGCGTGTTGCGCCTGTTCGACGATAAGCGCACGCTTCTGGATGTCGTCGACGACAGTGATTTCGACGACCTGGAGGCCCTGGGGATCATTTCCAAGTTGTACTTCGAGGGCCTGATCTTCGAACAGAAGACAAAGGACGCCGAGGAAGGAGAAGGCCAGGGGCCCGGCATCGGCGATTGGATCTCCAAACCTCCCCCTCTGGACGGCCAGGAGGCCCAGCAGCAAGGGGTTCCGGACGCTGGTGGCCAGCCGCCCGTGTCCGGATCCGTACCCGTATCCATATCCGAGCCCGTGCCCGCGCCCATGCCCGTGCCCGTGCCCGTGCCCGCGCCCATGCCCGTGCCCGTGCCCGATGAATCGCCGTCGGTTGAGATGCCGGCCGTAGAATCGGCTACTATACAGCTCTCTCGGCCCGAGGAATCCGGGCCGGTCGCGGTGGTCGAGGAAACGGAAGAGCTATGGAACACACCGGCCGAGCCGTTGCCGACGGACTTCGATTTGGAACTGGACGCTCCCGGGCCGGTCGCGGAGGCGTCCAGGTCCGAGGTGGCGGAACAGAGGGTAGTCATAGAGGACCTGGACCTGCCCGAAAGGCCGCACATCGCCCCGGGTATGCCGGTCGTGGAGCCGCTCGTGCCGGAGCCCGTCGACGCCGGGGCAGGCCAGGCCGAATCCTGGGTGGTGATGGAGATGAAGGCGTCGCCCGCAGAGCCCGCGCCCGCCGTCGAGCCAGCTCCCGTTGACGAGCCTACTCCGGACGTCGGGCCCGCGCCCGCGGCGCAGACCTCGCCGGATGCCGCCCCGTCGGAAATCGTCGAGGACATGTTGACCCTGATGCGTCCACAGCCGGGCGGAGAAGGCCCCGAGCCGACCGAGCGGCTGAGAGTGGACCCGTCCAAGCCGCTCGATTTCGACCAGTCCTGGGAAACGCTGACCCGGCCCGCGGAGGACACGGCCAAGGATGTCTTCATCGTGGACGGCGGCACCGTCGTGGATGCCGGGGACGAAGCCGAAGAGATCGAGATCTCCGATCGCGGGAGAAGTCGCTTGACGACATGGCTGGCGCTGATCGCCGTGGTGGGAGGAGTGCTGGGCTTCGGCGGCTGGAAGGCCTGGACCTACTTCCAGCATCAGGACGACGTGCCGGACGAGATCACGCCGGTGGAGCCCGGGACGGCCAAGCCCGAGCCCGGGACGGCCAAGCCCGAGCCGGAGGTCGAAGACGAGACCGAGCTGGAGGTCGAAGACGAGACCGAGCTGGAGGTCGAAGACGAGACCGAGCTGGAGGTCGAAGACGAGACCGAGCTGGAGGTCGAAGACGAGACCGAGTTGGAGACCGAAGACGAGACCGAGCTGGAGGTCGAAGACGAGACCGAGTTGGAGGTCGAAGACGAGCCCGAGCCCGGGACGAAGCCAGTGGAAGTGGCGAAGACCGGCCCGGACCACAGATACGCGGAGTTGTTGGGAAAGGGCAAGGCCCACTTCGAGGCCGGTCGCTTCAGCAAGGCCATCAAGACGCTCAAGAAGGCGATTGAGGTCAACCCCAAGGGCACGGGCGCCATGGTGGCCCTGGCCAACTCCTATTTCGAGATGGGCTGGGACCCAAGGGCCATCGCCACTGCGAACGACGTCCTGAAGATCGACCCGAGCGACGCGCGGGCCCACCTGACCCTGGGCACCATATATCAAACCGCGGGCAAGAACGCACAGGCCAGGAAGCACTACGAGGCCTACCTCGGGCTGGAGCCGAACGGCAAATCCGCACCCGAGGTGCGCGCCATCATCAAGAACCTCTAGCAGCGCAGCCCGTGCTTCGAACATGCTGGTACTGGGTATCGAATCTTCATGCGACGAATGTGCCGCGGCCGTGGTGAAGGGCGGTATTCTGATCGCCCAGCGGGTGGCTTCCCAGATCCCGATCCACTCCCCGTACGGCGGGGTGGTGCCGGAGCTGGCCTCGCGCGATCATGTCCGCCGCGTCGTGCCGGTCGTCGAGGCCGTTCTTTCCGAGGCCGGCTGCGCCCTCGGGGATCTGGACGGCCTGGGGGTGACCCAAGGGCCGGGGCTGATCGGTTCGTTGCTGATCGGGGTCTCGGCCGCCAAGACCCTGGCCTGGAGTCTGGAAAGACCGCTGAAAGGGGTCAATCACCTGGAGGCCCACCTGAGGGTGGTCTTCCTGGATCGGCCCGGGTTCGCCTACCCCCACCTGGGCCTGGTCGTCTCCGGGGGGCACACGAGCCTGTTCAGGGTGGATGGGGTGGGGCGGTTGCGCCTGCTGGGCCGGACCCTGGACGATGCGGCCGGCGAGGCCTTCGACAAGGTGGCCAGGCTGCTGGGTATGGGCTACCCGGGCGGAGTGTCCATCCAGGAGGCCGCCCGCGACGGCGACCCGGCCGCCATCGACTTCCCCCGGCCCATGCCCGGCAAGCGCCTGGACTCGAGCTTTTCGGGATTGAAGACGGCCGCAGCGGTGCGCATCAAGCAACACGGCCGGCCAGCGGGTCGGGCGCTTTCCGACTTCGCCGCCAGCTTCCAGGAGGCCGTGGTCGACTCCCTGGTCAACAAGACCATCCTGGCGGCCAGGCAACAGAAGCTCGAGCGGATCCTTATCGCCGGCGGTGTGGCGGCAAACGAACGCCTGCGGCATAAGCTCGAGGCCAGGGCTGCCGGGGAGGGGTTCGAGGTGGTGATGCCGCCGGTCGACCTGTGTACCGACAACGCCGCCATGGTGGCCGCGCTGGCCGAGGTCTACCTGGAGCGGGGCCTGGACGACGGCCTGGCCCTGGATGCGGACGCGGGGCTGACATGGCCGACAGGCTGAACGTCAGGCAGTTGCTCGGTCGCCACGGGTTGCGGCCCAAGAAGTCCTGGGGCCAGAACTTCCTGGTGGACCTGGACGTGTTGCAGCAGATCGTCTCCGCGGCCGGGTTGAGCGACCGGGACGTCGTGGTGGAGCTGGGTGCGGGCCTGGGTGCGCTGACCGCCATGCTGGCCCGCGAGGCCTGGCGGGTGATTGCGGTCGAGCGGGACCGGGACCTGGCCCGGGTGCTCAGGAGCGAGTTCGCCGGCGACGAGGCGGTCGAGGTGCTCGAGGCCAACGCCGCCAAGCTGGACTGGCCTTCGCTGGTCGATCGACTGGGCTGCAAGCCGGTGGTGGTAGGCAACCTGCCGTACCACATGGCCTCGCAGATCCTGTTCCGCCTGCTCGAGGCCGGCCCCTTGCTCTCTCGCTGGCTGCTGATGGTCCAGCGCGAGATGGCCCGGCGCATGACCGCTGCCCCCGGCGGCCGCGACTACGGCGTGCTGAGCGTTGGGTTGCAGATGCACGCCGACGTGGAGGCGGTCCTGGACGTTGGGCCCGAGGCGTTTCTGCCGGCGCCCAGGGTTCATTCCCGGGTGGTGATGTGCCGCCCTCTCGAAGGTCCGCGGATCGCCGTGCAGGACCCGGCGCTGTTCTCGCGGCTGGTAAGAGGCATCTTCGCCCAGCGCCGCAAGAAGATCCGAAACAGCTTCAGGGCTGCTTTTGGAGCCGAGGCGGACCCGAAGACCCTCGACGAGGTGCTCGCGCACGCCGGCGTGAGCCCGGATCAGCGCCCGGAGCAACTGGGCCTGGAATCCCTGGCCCGCCTGGCGGACGGATTATTCGAAAGGCTCGGGCGGAAGAAGGCTCGCTGATCAGTAGCCGTGCTTCTTCACGGTGGCCATCAGCGACTGCATGTGGGTGTTGACGTAGCGGCGGAACTCGTCCTGGTCGAGCTCCATTTCCCTCAGGATTTCCGAGAAGATCTCCTCGAATCCCTTCATCTCGTCGCGCCGCATCTTGATGGCGATCTTCAAGAGGGCTGCCTGGTGCATCCGCTCCAGCTTTTCAGTCGTCTCCAGGTCTTGCATCACTGGAACACCTCCTGTTCCGTATACGCCACACCACACTACAAGGCAACGTATGGCGCTACGATACACTGCAATACATACGCTGTCAAATTTTTAGTTTGCGCTGCTAGCACCGAGGGGTCTGAGTGGTTATATTAAACCATTGTCGGATGTCGGAGGTGCTCGCAGTGGAACCGGTTCTGAACCAACCCAGCGGTCCCCGGCTGCCCGTGCTCGGTCCTGACGGCTCGAGCTTCACCGGTGGGATTCCGGTGGTGGTGGAGACGGTGCCCGGCCCGGGGACCGACCAGCCATTCGTCCGCGGCGTGGTGCAGACCCCGGTCGGGCCGGTGCCGCGGGTGACCTCGCGGATCGAGTGGGAAGACCGGGTGGGCTCGTTCAAGGCGCGCTGGGACATCGTCCGGATGAGATTCCGGGTGGATCCCGGGCTGTACGCCCTGGGCTGCCCGGACGAGCGCTCGCCGGTGCTGGTGTCGGCCAACTACAAGATGAGCTTCGACCGGCTGCGCGCGGCCCTGCCGGCTCGCTCGGCCTGGATCCTGGTGCTGGACACCGACGGGATCAACGTGTGGTGCTCGGCCGGCAAGGGCACCTTCTGTACGGAGGAGGTGATCCGGCGGGTGTCGGCCTGTCGGCTGGCCGAGGTGGTCTCGCACCGCGTGCTGATCCTGCCCCAGCTCAGCGCGCCCGGCGTGGCCGCCCGCAGGCTCCGTAAGGCTTGTGGCTTCGAGGCGGTGTTCGGGCCGGTGCGCGCGACCGACATCCCCGCCTTCCTGGACGCGGACATGAAGGCCACCGGCCCGATGCGGCGGGTGAGCTTCACCCTGGCCGAGCGGGCGGCGGTCATGCCGGTGGAGCTGGTGGGTGCGCTGCGCGAGGGCGCGCCCGTGATGCTGGCGGTGTTCCTGCTGGCGGGCGCGGGCTGGCCGGGCGGCTGGTCCATAAACCTGCTCCACCACGGCCTGGCGGCCCTGACCGCGCTCGTCGGCTCCATCCTGGCCGGCGCGGTGATAACGCCCCTGCTGCTGCCCTGGCTGCCGCCCCGGGCGTTTGCGGGCAAGGGATTGTTCGCGGGGCTGGCGGTGGCGGTGCTCCACGCGGTCTGGTGGTGGCCGCCCGAGACCTCCGCGGCCGTGGTCCTGGAACTCGGCGGCCTGGCGCTGGCCAGCGCGGGCCTTGCGGCCTACATGGCCATGAATTTCACCGGCGCGTCCACTTTCACCTCGCTCTCGGGTGTACGGCGCGAGATACGCTGGGCCGTGCCGGTGGAGATCGCCCTGGTGGGTTCGGGGCTGGTGGCCTGGATCGCCTCGCGTTTCCTGGCATAGGAGGATTACCATGGGCAGGATGTTGTATCTTCAGGACGTGGTCAGCCTGACGCACGACCCTGCACGCTGCAACGGGTGCGGCGCGTGCCTGGAGGTCTGCCCCCAAGGGGTGCTGGTGGCGAGCGGCGATACGGAAAGAGCCAGGGTGCGCATCGGCGAGCGCGACGCCTGCATGGAGTGCGGGGCCTGCGCGCTCAACTGCCCCACCGGCGCGGTCCGGGTCGCCAGCGGGACGGGCTGTGCCGCTGCCGTGATCAACGCGGCCCTGGGCCGGACCTCATCGGCCTGCTGCTGCTCCATCGACGACGGCGATTCGTCCGCGGGTGGATGCTGCTGAGGGGGGTCAAGGGCAGGCCGGGGCGTCCCTGATGCAGATCACCAGATCGTCGCCGGGGTAAGTGCAGCAGCGTTCGTCGCCGGCGCAGTCGGCGCAGGGGCAGCTTCCGCACTGGCGCCCGATCGAAAACGTCTCGCAGCCGCCCTGGACGCACACTTCGTCCCGGTTGCATTCGTCGTTACAGTCGCCGCAGTGGAGCGGGCTGGTCTGGAAGGCGTCGTCCGGGACGCACGACTCGCCGTTGGGATCGCAGTTGTCCACATTGTTCGGGCACTGGTCCACACAGGCCCCCTCGGAGCACAAGTCCGTGGCTCCCGTGCAGGGGCTGTCGCAGTCACCGCAGTGGTCGTCATTGCTGGTAGTGTCGACGCAGTTGCCGTTGCAGAGCGTCAGGCCGGGCCGGCACTGGCAGTTGCCGGAGACGCAGAACTCCTCCCGGTCGCAGTTGTCGCCGCAACCGCCGCAGTGGGACGGGTCGGCCGTCAGGTCTCGGCAGCTGTTGCCGCATATGACCAGCGAGCCCGGGCATGAGCACACGCCGCTTGTGCACAGGCCGATGTCCGTGTCGCACTGGGTGTTGCAATCGCCGCAGTGCCGGACGTCCGACGACAGCTCGGCGCAGGCGTTGCCGCAGTCCACGGTGCCCTCCGGGCAGTTGCAGACGCCCGAGATGCACTCGGCGTTGTCCGGGCAGTCGTTGCGGCAGTCGCCGCAGTGGTCTGGATCGGTGGCCAGGGCGGCGCAGGCGTCGCCGCAGTTCACGGTGCCGTCCGGGCATTGACAGACGCCCGAGACGCACTCGCCGTTGTCCGGGCAGTCGTTGCCGCAGTCGCCGCAGTGATCGAGATCCACGGACAGGTCGGCGCAGGCGTCGTGACAGTCCACTTTACCCTCGGGGCAGTGGCAGACGCCCGAGACGCACTCCGCCCCGGCGGGACACATCCTCCCGCATTCGCCGCAATTGGCTGGATCCACGGACAGGGCGGCGCAGATCTCGCATTCGCCGTCCGGGCAGAGCACTTCGCCCGAACCGCAGTTCGGGGTGTCGCACTGGCACTGGCCCGAGACGCAGGTGCCGTTTTCGCCGCACGAGTTCTCGCAGGCCCCGCAGTGATCGGGATCCGAGGACAGGTCCACGCAGGCGGTGCACTCTCCGTCGTCGCAGAACACCTCGCCCGCACCGCACTGTACATCCTGGCACTCGCAGCGCCCGTCCACGCAGTCGCCGTTGCGGCCGCACGACCTGCCGCACCTGCCGCAGTTCTCGTCGTTGGTCTGGAAATCCACGCACTTGTCGCCGCAGGTGATCTTGGGCGGCTTGCAGGTGCTGGTCGAGTCCGAGCACCCGGCCGGGCCCAGGGCCGCGACCAGCAGCAAGGCCGCCGGAGCCAGCAGCGCCAGTGCTCCCGGTGTTCTTTTCTTTACTGCGGACATTGGTCAACTCCTTGATCCATGCAGATCACGATCTGGGTTTGGGGGTAGGTGCAGCACAGCACGTTGCCGCCGCAGTCGTCGCAGGGGCACTCGGTGCAGCCGCGGCCGATGTCGAACTGCTCGCAGTTGCCGTTTACGCATACCTCGTCGCGGTCGCATTCGATGTTGCAGTCGCCGCAATGCAGCGGGCTCGTATCGAATACGGCGGGGGGAACACAGCTCTCCCCATTCGGATCGCAGTTGTCCACATTGTTCGGGCACTGGTCCACACAGGCCCCCTCGGAGCACAGGTCCGTGGCTCCCGTGCAGGGGCTGTCGCAATCACCGCAGTGGTCGTCATTGCTGGTAGTGTCGACGCAGGCGCCGGTGCAGTCGGTCAGGCCCGGCCGGCAGGCGCAGGCCCCATCGTCGCAGAACTGGTTCCGGTCGCATTGGTTCTGGCAATCTCCGCATCTGTCGGGATCGCTGTTCAGGTCTCGGCAGCGGTTGCCGCCGCCGCAGGTGCTCAGTTCGGCCGTCGTGCAGCCGCATACCCCGGAGTTGCAGACCCCGAAGTCCTGGTCGCAGCGTATGTTGCAACCGCCGCAGTTGTCAGGATCGCTGGACAGGTCCGCGCAGCCGCCGGGGCAGACGACCGTCCCGTCGGGGCAATCGCAGACGCCCGAGATGCAGGCGCTGCCGGGCGGGCAGACGCGGTGGCAGACGCCGCAGTTTTCGGTGTCGATGTCAAGGGCGGCGCAGACGTCGCCGCAGTCGGCCAGGCCGGTCGGGCACCGGCAGTTTCCCGAGATGCACTCGGCGCTAGCCGGGCAGGCGTCGCCGCAGGCGCCGCAGTTGGCCAGGTCGGAGGACAGATCGGCGCAGACGTCGGTGCAGTTGACCTCCCCGGTGGGGCAGTGGCAGGCGCCTCCCTCGCAGGTGGCGCCGTCCGGGCAGGCGTCGCCGCAGCCGCCGCAGTTTCCGAGGTCGGTCTGGGTGTCGGTGCAGACCCCGTTGCAGTCGACCTGGCCGTCGGGGCACGGCTGGCAGTTGCCGGCCTGGCACTCGGCCCCCACCAGGCAGTCGTCTCCGCAGGCGCCGCAGTTGGCCGGGTCGGAGGACAGGTCGGCGCACACGTCGCCGCAGTTGACCTCCCCGGCCGGGCAGGTGCAAGCCCCGTCGGTGCAGGCGCCGCCCAGGCCGCAGGGGGTGTCGCAGTCGCCGCAATGGTCCATGTCCGTGCTCAGGTCAGCGCAGGCCGTGCCGCAGTCGGTCTGCCCGGCCGGGCACTCGCAGTTCCCCGAGTTGCACAGCCCGTAGTCCGGGCAGGCCGTGGCGCAGTCGCCGCAGTGCTGAAGGTCGCTCGACAGGTCGGCGCAGACGTCGCCGCAGTTGACCTGTCCGGGGGCGCACCTGCAAACACCCGAGTCGCACTGGCCGTTCGACGGGCAGGCCGTGTCGCAGTCGCCGCAGTGGTCCGGGTCGCTGGACAGGTCGGCGCAGGCGTCGCCGCAGTCGGTCTGGCCGGCCGGGCAGCGGCAGACGCCCGAGACGCACTCGCCGCCGGTTGGGCAGGCCCGGTCGCAGGCGCCGCAGTGGGTGGGATCACTCGACAGGAAGGCGCAGGCGTCGGCGCAGATCACCTGGCCGGCGGCGCACTCACAATCCCCGCTGTTGCAGGTCGATCCCTCGGGGCAGGCCCGGGCGCAGGCGCCGCAGTGGGCCGGGTCGCTCGACAGGTCGGTGCAGCCGTCGCCGCAGTCGACCTGGTCCTGCGGGCACTGGCAGGCGCCGTCCACGCAGGAGGTGCCCGCGCCGCAGGCGTGGTCGCACTCTCCGCAGTGGGCCGCATCGGTGTCCGTGTCCACGCACGAGCCCGAGCACTCGGTCTGGCCGGCCGGGCAGCCCGACTGGCAGTCCCCGTCCACGCAGACCTCTCCCTCGCCGCAGGCCGTGTCGCACCCGCCGCAGTGGGCCGGGTCGCTCGAGGTGTCCACGCAGTCCGAGCCGCAGGCCTCGAGGCCCGGATCGCATTCATCCGCGGGTGCTCTGGAACCGCTGCAGGCGGGGGCCAGCAGCGCCATCATGCAGATGAGCAACAGGATGGTTCTAATGGTTTTCCTCATGGGTTCCTCCGTTTCCTTGGCTTGCTCCAGAATACAGTACAGGCTTGAGTCCGACTGGGTAACACCCTTCGATAACTATTTTTTTCAGGGGGTTACCAGTCGACATGGTAGCTCTTGACCTCGGCCTTACCGTCGGGCCGGGTCGCCGGCGCGCGCTCGGTGCGCTTCTCGACCGCCGGACCCAGCTCGATCTTCTTTTCATGGCCCAGCAGGTTCTCGGCCCGCGCCACGATCTTGTCGCCCGTCCGGACCAGCACGGAGGTCCTGAACGCGCCCTTCTCGTCGAGGGCCACGGGCTGGTAGTTGATCCAGACCCGGGCGTGGCTGGAGCTGGTACCTCGAACCGCGGTCTTTCCTGGAGTCAGGAGCTTTCCGGAAGGCTCGGCGAGCTCCAGGTTCACCGCGTCGGGCAGCGGCTCCGGCCGGGGATCCGGCCGGAAGGCCGCCAGCCTGATCTGTTGGCCGCTGGCCAGCGACTGGCGTTTTCCTTCGATCCACACCACGGCCGAGCCCCGCATGACCCCGAAAGCGGCCAACCCGTCGCCGGGGGCCAGGGCCACGTAGGCTCCCCTGCGCCCTTCCGCCAGGGCGTGAAGGTCCCGGGCCCGGATCTGGACCGCGCGCTTGCCGCCGTTGAGCAGTTCCACGCCGACTCGGCCCCGGTGGAGATCAAAGGTCCTTACCAGCTCGTCGAGCCGTTCTACCTCGAGACCGGTCTCCTGGTAGACGATCAGCCGGGCGTCGGGATCGATGTCCAACTCGACTTGCGAGTCCCTGCCGGTCCGGATCACGTCGCTGACCCGGATCTGCTGTCCCGTCCGGGCCGGCGAGGCGACACCTTCGGTGTGCACCCGCACGTCGCCGAGGACGTCCTTGACGCGGCAGACCGTGACGGCAGCGACCTGATGGGGCTCCGTCGGCGGTTCAGCCGGCGAGAGCCACAGGGCGGCCGCCACGCCCAGGGCGAGCGCGACGGCCAGACTTCCCGCGACCCAGGCCAGGCGCCGGGGCCAGGGCCGTCGGGCGCGGTCCGGTCGGGGACTGGAGGATCGTGCGCGCAGCGCGGCGATCACGCCGGGAGCCAGGTCCCGGTCCAGCTCGTGGACGGGCAACGCGGCCAGATCCCGGTCCAGCTCATCATCGAGCACGCGATCGCTCTGTCGTCCTCTCTCCATTCGGCCCATGCCCTCCTACTTTCGTCCTTCCTCTTCCAGCTCATCCACCCTGGCCCGCAGCCGCTTCCTGGATCGAGAGACCCGCATCTTCAACGCCCAGACCGAAACTCCCAGCACCTCGCTGATCTCCTTGTAGCTGAATCCCTCGACCTGCTTGAGCAGCAGCGGAGCCCGGTATTTCTCCGGCAGTTCCACAAGCGCCCGCTCCACCAGGGCGAGCCTCCTCTTTCGGATCAGGGCCTCTGAGGGATCGTCCCTGGAGTCGCTCCGCCCGGCGAGCTCTTCCGGGGGTCGCGCCACCTCCCGCCGGGCCGGTGATTTCATGTAGTTGCGGACCAGGTTGGCCGCGATGCGGAAGATCCAGGGCAGGAACCTGCGCTCGAGGTCGAACAGCCGGATCTTCACGAACCCCCGGATGAAGGCCTCCTGGGTGAGGTCCTCGGCCAGGGCGGCGTCGCGGACCATGCGCAGGACGAAGCTGTAAACGCGGGCCTGGTGGCATTGGACGATCTTCCCGTAGGCTTCCGGGTCGCCCTTCTGGCAGTCCGACAGCAGACCGCGCTCCTCGGGATGCGGTTCGCGGGACGCCACCCGGATCGGGCTCCTTTCCTCCTGTGCTACAGCGAGATCGGATGAAAGGTAACGGCTCACCCGGCTTCCTCCTGTTACCTTCATGCTTTACCGGTTGTACTCACAATTGCAAGCGGCCGCCCTGCGGCGATTGACGCGCCCGGCCTACCGCGCGTAACATGGATTGTGAAGGAAGGACCGATGCCTGCCTCGAGATATCTGCGCACACCTTTGCTCCTGCCCGGAGCGCTTCTGGCGTTGCTCCTGACCGCACCGACGCCGTTTGCGAGCTGCACCCGCGCCAACCCCTCCTACTGCAGGTCCGACAGCGACTGCGTCGATCCCTTTCCGTTTTGCGATCTCGCGACCTCCGGTTGCATCGGCGCCCCGCCGGACGGCGGGGAGAACCACCAGGTGGTGTACGTAGAAGCCGTTGCCTGCCCGGGAAAGGGCGAGGGCACGTGGGCGAAGCCTTTCTGCAGTATCGAGGACGCCATCGCACTAGTGGCCCAGGACGGGACTATCTCGGTCGCCGACGGCGAATACACGGTGGATCTGGAAATCTCCGGCATGAGCTTCACCCTGGAGGGACGGGACGATCCACGATTGGAGATCAGCGAATGCCCAGGGGTGCACGTGAGGAACGGAGCCGTGGTCACCATCAAGGGCTTCGAGATCACCGGCGCGACAAGCGAGGAAGGCGGTGGCGCCGTCCAGGTGACGGGGAATTCCAGTGCCTCAATCCTGGAAAACCACATCCACGCGAACACCTGCATCGGGGTGCGCTGCATCGGCGCCGACTGTAAGATCGAACGCAACCGGATCCTGGACAACGACCTCGGAGGCATCGAGATCTTGGATTCGAGATTCGACATCATAAACAACATCATCTCCGAAAACGGCGGGGCGGGCCAGATCGGGGGCGTGTGGATCGACCGAGCGGGCGACTCGACCTTCGTAAACAACACCGTGGCATACAACAACGCCCGGGATGAGATCGATGCCGGGGTCGTCTGTCTATCGGCGCCCGTGACCATTGTAAACAGCATCTTGTGGAAGAACGACGGCGACGAGGTGAGCGGTTCGTGCAGCGTGAGCTACTCGGACGTCAGCCAGGACCCGGCGACGTATTCGACGTATCCCGGGAGCAACACCTACAACCTTGATCCCCAGTTCGAGTCCGACTTCCACCTCCAGGCCGGTTCGCCCTGCATCGACGACCTGGCCAATCCGGACCCGAGCGTGGCTCCGACAGTGGACTTCGAGAATGACGAACGGCCCATGGGAGAGGGCGTGGATCTGGGTGCCGACGAGTGGTCCGACGAGGAGGGCTGATGGCTCAGAAGCGCCAGGTGCCTGACAGCAGAAGCTGCCCTTCCCCGGGAACTATCTGGATGGAGGCGGACGCCGCTTCACGGTCCGGTTCCCCCAGTAGGTAGAGCACCAGCGAGGTCGTGAGCAAGGCCGAGCCCAGGCCGAGCAGCACGGCTCCGGGCGTGAGGGTGTCGTACACCTCGGGGCAGCGCTGGGGGGAGGAGTCGCAGGTCTCCTTGCCGTCCAGGCCGACCAGGAGTGCGCCTGGCACTACCGCGGCCAGCCCTGTGCCCAGGGCGGTCCAGGCGTAGAAGGTGCGGCTTGCCCAGAAGGGCTCTTCGGGCGTTCGGAGCAGCTTTACGGTGGTGGTCGCGGCCAGGGTGGGGGCGCCTGGTTTGACGGTCTCGGCGGTTACGGTGATCTCCTCGGCGGCTGGTGGCTCGCCGGGCGCGGTCAGCCAGGCGGCGAACAAACCCTGTCCAACCTGCTCGACCGGAGAGAACGAGCCCGCCGAGGTGCGAATCCGGACCTCGACTTCGGAGACCGGGTTGCCGGTCTCGTCCTCGACGCGGATCTCGACCGCGGCCCGGGAGCGCCCGTCGGCCGGCAGCTCGGGCGGTCGGGCCGTGACGGTCAGGCGGGCCGGAGGCCCGGGCTTCAGCCGGATCGCCAGCGCCTGCCGGTAGCCGTCTCCCCGCCCGTCGAGCGAGACCTGGATCCCGGCGGTTCCGGATCCCAGCTCGCGGGGTGCGCGGAACCGGGCCGAGTACCACCCGGGGCCGCGCTCCAGGGGCGCCGAGACCTCGCCGGCGTCAGCCGAAAGCAGCGGCCTGGCGCCCGACAGGGGCCGGTTGTCCCGGTCGAGCAGGTAGATCTCCACGGTCGTCGAGCTGCGCCCGTCCGCGACCAGCTCGGTGGCACGGGTGAACGCCAGGACGGGCTTTACCAGGGGCACGCCCAGGTCTATCGACTTGCGCGCGCCGTTCTGCTTGCCGGTGCGGGTCACCAGGGTGCCCGTGCCCACCCCGGGGGGAGCCTCGAAGGGGATCCTGACCAGGCCCTGGCCGTCGGCCTGCACCGGCCCGAACTCGCGGCCGTCCACGACCAGGGTCACCGAGGCGCCCGGAACGGTCTCGGCCTCCAGCTTGCCCGTGCCGTGCAGGGGGATGGCCAGCCAGGCCAGGCTGTGGCCCACGGCGCGCACGGCCAGGATCTCGAGCTGGGGGTAGCGCTTCTCGGGCGCCCGGTAGGTCGCAGTGTATCGGCCGGCCCCGATTTCCCGCACGGGCGAGACCCGCCCGTGTCGCGCCAGGACCTCGAGCCGCGCCCCGGACACCGGCGTCCCATGCTCGTCGTGGACCTGGATGTCGATCCTGGCCTCGCGATCGGAGGAAAGCGACAAGAACGTGGGTGCGGCGGCGGCCTCGATCCTCCAGGCAGGGCCGTTTCCGGCCCGCGCCGAACCTCCGAGGACAAGCGCCAGCGAGCACAAGAGCTTCAGCACCAGGCGGTTCATTACGGAATTATTTATAGCACACCTCGCCGCTCTGGGACAGACCAGCCCGCAACCGTGCGACCGGCTTCCCGGCCGGGGCGGGAAAATTCGAACTGTACCGGTTACCTGTCGTCCTGCGCGACTGTATTGCAGAGATGAAGCCTGAAACCAGCGGCGTCACGCCCATACCAGGAGGTGGTCCATGTATTCGTCTTGCTTCGGAAATTCGGGCCGGCTCGGCGGCCTTGCGATCCTGGCCTGTACCCTGGCGGCCTTGCTGGTCGCCGGGTGCGGCGGCTCCACCGCTGCCACGTGCACCGGAGACCTGTCGGATTGCAGCGGCGACTGCGTCGACCTTTTGTCAGACCCGGCCCACTGCGGCGCCTGCGATCATGCCTGCGAAGTGGCCAACGGTACGCCGGAGTGCAGCGCCGGCGCCTGCGCAGTGGCCTCGTGCAACGCGGGCTTCGGCGACTGCGACGGCGACTACGACAACGGCTGCGAGACCGACCTGACCGCCGACCTGGCCCACTGCGGCGCCTGCTACCATGCCTGCGAGGTGGCCAACGGCATGCCGGAGTGCAGCGCCGGCGCCTGCGCGGTGGCCTCGTGCGACGCGGGCTTCGACGACTGCGACGGCCACTACAACACCGGCTGCGAGGCCGACCTGGGCGACCCGGCCACCTGCGGGGCCTGTGACAGCGCCTGCGAGGTGGCCAACGGCGCGCCGGTGTGCATCGGCGGCGCCTGCGCGGTCGACTCGTGCGACGTGGGCTTCGGCGACTGCGACGGGGCCTACGACACCGGCTGCGAGGCCGACCTGACCGCCGACCCGGCCAACTGCAGCGCCTGCGGAGATGCCTGTCTCGATAACGGCGTGTGCGACGCAGGTGTGTGCGGGTGCCCGGAGGGCTTTCTGGACTGCGGCGGATACTGCGCCGAGGTGTCCAGCGACATCCAGAACTGTGGCAGCTGTGGAAAGGCCTGTCCCGCCAGCGCCACCTGTGCCGCAGGTATATGCGAATGTCCGGGCGCTACCGAGGTGATATGCGGGGACGACTGCGCCGATCTGTCCATCGACCCGAACCACTGCGGCGACTGCGTCACCGTCTGTCCGATCAACGGCTCCTGCGTCTCGGGTAACTGCGCGTGTCAGCCGGGGGACGTGAACTGCGGGGATGTGTGCGCCGATCTTTCGAGCGATGTGCAAAACTGCGGTGCCTGCGGCCGGCCCTGTTCCGTCAACGGCCTCTGCATCTCCGGCGGGTGCCGCTGCCCGGACGGCTGGGTGGACTGCGGGGGGGTCTGTGCCGAGCTTTCGAGCGACCCGAACTACTGCGGCGCGTGTGACGTGGCCTGCCCGGCCAACGGCCAGTGCGTCTCCGGCCAGTGCGTGTGCGAGCCTGGCCAGGTGAACTGCGGAGACGTATGCGCCGAGCTGGCCAGCGATCCGAACCATTGCGGCGACTGCAGCATCTGCTGCGCCGCGGGCGGAACCTGCACCTCAGGGATGTGCTCGTGCACCCCCGGGGAGGTGGTCTGCCCGGACGGAGCCTGTGGCGTCTGTGCCGATCTAGACACCGACATGGCTCACTGCGGCGCCTGCGACACGCCCTGCGGCGAGGGCGGAAGCTGCGAGGGAGGGCAATGCATCTGCCCGGCGGGGGAGGTCAACTGCGGCGACGTCTGCGCGAACCTCGCGAGCGATCCGGCCAACTGCGGCGGGTGCGGCCGGGACTGCGCTGTGGGCGCCGACTGTCTCGCCGGCTGGTGCCAGCCCTGTGATCCCCCCGAGGTGGAGTGCGGGGGTGTCTGCACCAACCTGGATACCGATGTGAACAACTGCGGCGCCTGCGACCTTGTCTGCCCGACCGGCGCCGTTTGCGAAGCGAGCAACTGCGTCTGCCCCCCTAACCAGGTGAACTGCGGAGGCGTCTGCGCGGACCTCTCGACGGATCTCGAGCACTGCGGCGACTGCGCAATAGCCTGCCCGGCCAACGGGAGTTGCGTGTCCGGCAACTGCGGGTGCCCGGGCAACCTGGTCAACTGCGGCACCATATGCGCGGCCTTGGATATCGACCCGGAAAACTGCAGCTTCTGCGGAAACGTGTGCCCCGCCGGGGGCTTCTGCATCTCGGGACAGTGCGAGTGCCCGGTCGGCTACACCGAATGCGGCGCTGACTGCGTCGACCTCGACACCGACCCGGACAACTGCGGCGTGTGCGGCTTCCAGTGCGGCCCCGACTTCGGAGTCTGCAACAGCGGAATGTGCGGCTGCCTGTTCGGTATGACCCCTTGCGGGGGAGGGAACGTATGCCGCGACCTCGACCGCGACCCCAGAAACTGCGGCTTCTGCGGCACCAGGTGCAACCGGGACGAGTACTGCACAGGAGGCTTCTGCAGCTGCCGGCCGGACCTGACCGACTGCAACGGGAACTGCGTCGACCTGACCAACAACGCCTTGCACTGCGGGGCCTGCATCAGTCCGTGCGGCGGCGATTTTTGCTACCTGGGAGCCTGCACTCCCATGGACTGCGACCTCCAAGACCCCATCGCGGGCTTCTGCGGTCCGAACCAGGAGAGCTGCGTTCTGGAGCAGAGCTTCGACACCAATCCGCTGCATTGCGGCGGGTGTGACAACGACTGCGCGCGCGACGAGGTCTGCGCGGAAGGCAACTGCGAGCAGTTCACCGTGGGCCGGGGCTGCACCATCTGCCCGTGCGACGACTGTGGGGGCGGTGATCTGTGCTGCACCTACCCGGGAACCGCAGACGTGATCTGCGTCCAGGGCGGGATCAACACCTGTCCGTGACCGCGCACTAACAATAACTACCGGCTGCCTCAACAGACACTTCGAAGGAGAGATCATGAACAAGATATCGAGATTCATATTGGTCTGTGTTGTCCCAACCTTGCTCCTCACGGCCGGCTGCGCCGAGGAGGACAACAGGCCGCCGCCGGCGCCGTGGGTGGACGCGGTCCGCTCGCCGACCAGCCTGCCGACGCAGGTATTGACCGGCTCGGCCGAGTACGGCTCGACCGTCACGATCACGGGCGGAGCCGAGACGGTGACCGCCACGGCCGACTACTTCACCGCCGCCTTCGCGGCCGAGGTGACGCTTTCAGCGGACGCGGACAACGTACTGTCGATCACGGCCACGGACGGCGCCGGCAACGAAAGCGAGCCGACCGTGGTGACCATCGTGCACGAGTCGGCGCATCCCGAATCGCTGGTGCTGACCATCGACCCCCCGGTGGTCTCGGCCGACGTCGGGCAGCTCACGGCCCGGGTGCAGATCTCGAACGACGAGGTGGAGGTGGCGCTCTCGGACTTCACCATCGAGCTCGCCCTGGGCGGAGACTTCTCGGGAACAGAGCAGGTCACGACCGATGCCGAGGGCAAGGCCGAGGTCACCTTCACCGGGCTGACCACCATCGGTGCGGGTACCGTGACCGCCACGTCCGTGGACTTCGCCGGGGTCACGGCCGCCAGGGAATTCCGGGTGGTCGGGGGAGCGCCGGTGCAGGTGGATCTCAGGCTGTCCGACGGCGGGGAGTTCGAAGACGAGCTGACCACCGTGGCGGGCACCGAGGTCACGGCCCAGACCGTGGTGACGGACACGGCCGGCAACGAGCTGGACCTGGCGGTGACGCTGTCGACCAACGCGCCGGCCCTGATCGACGGCAACCGCCTGCTGGATCTGACCCAGGCAGGCGACTATTCTGTGCTGGCAATGGTGGCCGGCACCTGGGTGACCGACAGCGCGCTGCTGCACGTCTTGCCCGATGCTCCCGCCTCGGTTGCGTTGGAGCTGGATCAGGACCTGGTGTCGGCCGGGACGACCGTCACGGCCACGGCGACGGCCTACGACACCTGGGGCAACGTCGTTGCCGGCGAGACTTTCACCTACTCGGTGCTCGAAGCCACCTCGCCGGCGGACCCGGTTGTGGACAACGCGATCACGATCGATTCGCCGACCGGGGTATTTACCGTGCGTGCCACCCTGGACAGCGACGGTACCGTCACTGCGGACGAGACGCTGACGATCGACCCCGGTCCGGCAACCCTGGTCGACCTTCAGCTTTCATCGGCCACGGTGGTCGCGGGCGGCTCGGTGACCTACAGCGTGATCGTGGAGGACGCCTTCGGCAATCCCAGAGACGACGGCGTCCAGGTGTTCACCAGCGCCCCGGGGGCGGTGGTGGCGCTCGGAACAATCGAAAATCTGCTGCACGCGGGCAGCTACCAGGTCTTCGCCACGGTGGCCGGCAGCCCGGTCACCGACGTCGAGCTTCTCGAGGTTCTCCCGGGCGACCCGGCCCTTATCGATCTGACCCTGTCGTCGAGCGTGATCCCGGTCGGCGGTCAGGTCGTGGCGCTGTACACGGTCTGGGATCTGTTCGGCAACGTGATCCCCTCGCCGGCCGTGACCCTGACAGCCAGCCCGGCGATCGGCTGGTCCCTGGCCGGGGACGTGTTCGATTTCACCGAGATCGGCACCTACGAGATCGACGCCACCGTGACCGGCGCGGACCCGCCGGTCACCGATCGTTCCTACCTGTGGGTCCAGCCGCAGGCCGACCTGGGGCCGCCCGAGGTGGCGCTGCAGAACGTGCGCTGCAACGGCGTGTCGTGTCCGACGCCGGCGGACTGCGAGTTCGTCCCCGGCGACGCGGTCATTTTCGAGGTCGCCGCCACG
>SDBT01003902.1_pt1 | contig 25601 bp, 28 predicted proteins | sample 2277101 | NCBI WGS metagenome assembly SDBT01 (sample SAMN10404973, study PRJNA504765) | marine sediment metagenome | isolation source: marine sediment core GS10_PC15, 103 cmbsf | place: Arctic Ocean: Southern Knipovich Ridge | collected 2010 | reverse complement strand
ACAAGATATTGTATGTCAATATAATTTTTATTATTTTATTAATTATTTATTATGATAGAATAATTATAAATGTGAATATGTATCAATTATAACTACATTAATATTTTTGTGAGTATACATATCTTTATTCTGGTCTCCCTTTTACCATTTTATCAGTGACCTTTCTTTAAACATCTTAATATATTTTGTGATAATGAAGTGATTTTGCTTAATCCATGTTCTTCCTGACCCGGGTTTATCCTAAAGAATATTTAGTAAAATTAACCATTTACAAATACACATTAAGATTATTTCTGGTATAATGTTTGTTTCGGTTAGCTATTATTGATATGGTCTTACTGACTTTATCTTTTTTAATAATAATTATCAAGCTGGAATAAATATTAATCAGCTTATTAGTGGATAAGGAGAACTATGAGCTCAATCATCAAGAAGAGACGTAAAAAGATGAGAAAGAAAAAGCATAAAAAAATGCTTAAAAAGACCAGATGGCAGAGAAGAAATAAGTAAAGACTATATTTTTTTTATAATGAATTCAAATACTTCAGGACATAGCTATACGCTTTTAAATGTTCTTGATAAAAAAATCCTTATATGTGATGGAGCAATGGGTACTGAATTGACATCAAGAGGTTTTTCAGGCTACCCGGAATCTGCAAACCTGGAACAGGATGGGATTGAAAAAGTAATAGATATCCACCTTGACTACCTGGAGTCAGGTTCAAATATTATACAGACTAATACATTTGGTGCAAATAATGAAAAACTAAAATCATATTCCCTTGATCAAAAGATAGTTGATATAAATAAAAATGCTGTATCTGCAGCACGTGAGGCTATTAAAAGACATGAAAGTGAAAAGGTCTGCAAGGGACCGCATTTTATTGCCGGAGACATAGGTCCCGTTGGAAAGCTGCTTGAACCTTCGGGAACCTTAAAATATACACAAGCTGTTGATGACTTTCTAAAGCAGACAGAAGTATTGATCGAAAATGGTGTCGACCTGCTTCTAATAGAGACTACTATGGACATAAATGAAGCCCTGGCTGCTGTAGAAGCTGCACGGAGAACTTCTAAAGATATCCCGCTTGCCTGCACGCTCTCTTTTGGAGAAAATGGCATTACCCTTATGGGAAATAAAGCAGGGGATATTGTAAAAACATTGCTGGATTCAGGCTGTGATATAGTAGGGGCAAATTGCAGTATAGGGTCTGATACGATGCTGGAAGTCGTAAAAAAAATGAGGAAAGCAGATCCCGGAGCAAGACTTATGTTCCAACCAAATGCTGGTCTCCCGGTCCTAAAGGATGGAAAGACAGTATTTAATGAGACACCTGAGATTATGGCTTCCAATATCAGGAAATATCTTGAATATAAACCATCAATACTTGGAGCTTGCTGCGGTAGTACACCCGCACATATTTCAAGCATTGTAGACATTGTATCCTCTAAATAGCAATATATATTTCTATTATCCATTAAGACAATTCTCTACAGGACTATAGATTAAATAATTTCTATAAATCGGTCTCAATTCATAATATTTTTAAAACAGTTTGAAATCCTATTAAAAGCTTGTCTTACCTACTAACGGTATAAGGTCATTATCCAGGGACTCTTCATCTTCTTTGAGATCTGTTTTAAATAAATACCATTTCTCAAGATGTTCTACTGAACCTTCTGGTGGTACCGATACTTTTCCTCCAAGTGTCTCTACTTCAAGTATATCCCAATCGGTATAGATCTCCGTATTGCAGCCAAGATCTACATATTCTGCATCCGGGTCATATCCATATCTTTTTACGAAGAGCTCTCCGTTCAGGTAATACCCTGCCCATCCGGGTGTATTTAATAATCCCAGTTTCTGCCTGGTCTTTGCCCCTGGATCCTGTTTGAGCTGTATATATTTTGATCCCCATATCCACCTGGGATCCGCCATATCAGTATATGACCATAGCACTAGAGGTCTAACCGGAAGCTTATTTTCTTCATGTAACTGGAAGGGCTCCTGAGGTATTATCGCTCTGCCGCCATTAGCCATGACTGATAATGACCATGGTGTGATTTCAATATCCCATAGATTATTATTTATTAATCTATGACGCACCTCTACGCTGTTTTCTTTCTGGTCAAGTGTGATCTCTATTTCTTTTTGTATTCCGGTTGTAGTCTCAGTATCTTGCATTAATTTAACTGTATTTCCACTGCGCCCAAAATTTACAGGATCATTATCGGGAAAATATGTCCTGGGGACTTCTTCGGGAGCATGCCACAACCTGTGTCCTCCATATAGTTTCCACTCATCTCCACCTATCGTCCCGATCTGGTCGCTAAATTCCTTAAAAAGATTTTGGCCGTCCTTAAAGGCAAAACGGATTATCCTGGGTCCTATATCGGTAGTGACTATGAGCTCGATTTCATTATTCTCCAGTTTTATACAATTTTCCCATCCTCCATACTTATAACCCTCTATAATCGCCATTGAAATTTCCTCCCCTATACTTAATGATTATTATAATAATAATTTTTGAAATCCTGGAATTAATAAATACTTTTCCTGCTACCTTCATCTTTTCGTTATAATCTACTTTTTAATGCTCTCTCGACTACACTGTATTTATTCCCTGCATTCCAGAATAAAAAACCATTTATTCCAAGATCTTCTGCAGCATTTAGCTGAAGCAGTATCTCTCTTTCGGTGTATCTCATCTGAAGCCCAAATGCCTGTATCCATGGAATAATAAGGCACTTTGTATCTCCGATTCTAATAAGGCCTTTATCGAGTGTGTGTTTTACTACCTCGTAAGGGTGGGCCTCAGGAAGGCTGTACCCAAGAAAACCTGATGAATAATGTGATGGATAAGGCATGGGATATAAATAGTCAAGATGTGGTGCCAGTTCTTCAATGAACTGGCCTATACCCTGATCATTTTCTGCAATAAGGACAAAACCATAAACATCAGCTGAGATCTTTACCTGGTAATTTCTGGTAGCTTCCCTGATTGTCTTCAGAAAATCGGATATGGCCACGGTCTTTTCCCTGTCTTCAGTATTTGAAGGATAATGAGCAAGATAAAGCTTTCCCCTGGAGGGACCCCGGATATAGTCAAATTGTATTTCATCTATGCCTTTCTTTACAAGCTCCATTACGAGTTCAGCATAATATCCCCAGACCTCCCTATTGTATATATCCGTCCAGTAACCTCCATCAAGATAAGCAGGGTTTCCATTATTGATATTCTGTATTGAAAGATCCGGCCTTGCTTTAGGGAGTATGCCGTCCTTGAATAGAACGATCCTTGCTATACTGTATATGCCTCTTTCATCCATTTCAGCAATGATCTCATCGATATCATAAAGGGGTTTCACTGCGCCTATTTCATTAAAAAACTCAATATCAGAACTATAGCTTATATAGCCTTCGTCTTCCTTTGCATTAAATACTATAGCATTCAGCTCGGTTTCCTCTATTAATCTATAGATATCATCCCTCTTCTGCCTGGATGCCAGGCTGTATCCTGTAAGGTAGACTGCCTTCTGTGTTCCTCCTGTTATCTTCCTTGGTTTGCTATTAAAGGTCCATATAAAATCAGGATAATCCGGGGCAAAACCCAGTAGTTCTCCTGCTGGCATTAAAAGAAATATGATTAGAAAAGCAACAATAATTATCCTGGGTACTAAACGAAAGGTCCCGCCCTGTTTCTTATATTGTCTACTTCGTTTATTACTCACTTAAAATATTATATCCTGCCTGTAAATAGTAGCAGTATTCGGGAGTTTTATTCAAAAAATAAAATATTATAAAGACAAATCTAGCATTCTTTTCAGTCTATCATAAAAAACCATATAAAAGACATTGGAATTAGTGTGTCCGTGCTTTAAAATTAATTTATTATGGAAGAGAAAATCAATATACTGGTCCTCAATGATATAGGTAGAAGTATATTAAAATACCTTCAGAAGAATCTTGCTCTGGTTTTCAATAATAATATATTTATATCAAAGCGTGTTATTGTACCAGCTCCTTTTTATAAAATAGAAAAGAATCAGTACGATGGAAGAAGACTTCTCGGTTTTCTTGCGGAGAACCTTACACTTAAGGAAGCCCGGGATATAAATTTTGCTATTTTTGACAGGGATATTTTTGCCGGTAATCTTGATCATGTGTTCGGGCTTGCCACACCTTTCCCCAGGATATGTGTCGTTTCGATCATAAGACTTCATCCTCATTTCAAAAAGGATTATTTCCAGGCAGGATTAAAAAAAAGAAAGATGGGCAAATTTCCTATTTCTGCCAGAAGGCTTAATGGCAAGGAAGAGGCTCTCTACTATAAAAGGATTCTCAAAGAAGCAATACATGGCATAGGACATACTATGGGTCTTGTGCATTGCAGCAATACCGTATGTCTCATGTCCCCTTCAAGCTTACTTGAAGATATTGACAATAAAAAAATTGGATTTTGTAAATCATGCATACAATTAATATCTATTTAGAATTATTTCACTGGTCTTATTTAGAAGCTCTTTTTCTTCTGCTCCTGATCAATAAATATGCAAGTATTGCCCCCAGAACAAGGTTTTCGGGAGCATTAACCCCAATGTAGTTACGGACTGGGTGCATTACTATTTCCAATAACAATATATTTATTTGGCTATGTATTTGAAAAGTATATTTTTTTGGACTTGTTTATGACAATCTTCTTGCATATTTAATAATGGCAATTGTCTTTTTCCTGATAATCACCTCAAAAGGAATCATCCTGCATTTTGTTTATCGTAAGATCCCTACCGCAAATAAGTCTCACTAAGAGCCTGTCCGAGAAAAAATCCGGCCCTTATCCGGTGGTGCGGGATAAAGGCCGGATTTTGTTCCGGTAGTCTATCTACCAGTTTTCTCTTTAAAATCTGCAGTTGGTACCGCATAGATTTTAAATTATGGTCAAGTATTTTAGCTATTTCTTTTTCTTCTCTTCTTTCTCATCTTCTTCCAAGATATCTTCATCTTCATAATTCAAATACTTCTTAGTCATTGGATGATTGAATCTCTTCCACATGATTCCACCAAATATCGTTCCGATCGGGAAGAAAAATACCATTGTGACCACAAGGGCTGCCCTTCCAAGCGGTACAGCAAATGCCTTTCTCTGGTATAGTCCGACCAGCTCAACTATGAAAAGTGCAGGTGCAAGCAGGGAATACATCATCCTGAATGGAAATCCCACAAAATTCCTGGCAAGGTCAGACACTGCAAGAAAAGTGAAGGGCGCTTCAAGAAAATTTGTAAGAAATCCTACAGGACCCCAGACAAATCCTGAAAAGACCCCAATCCCCAGAAGTATGGCCAGGACCCAGCAGAGGATACGTGGTCCCTCGATCTGTTTTTTCCCGATCTTTAATTCATTTTTGGTTAGTTCTGTCATTTTATTTTCCTTTTTTATAATACTATTTTCTATTGATATTCCTTTTAAAATTATTCCTGTAATTGCAGCACCATAGGTCCAAATGGCTCCCACAAACCATTACTTCAGCCTAGTCCAGGCTTTTAATCCTGCCAAGTCCTGATATATGCTGTGAGATCTGTGGATCACCTTTATAATAGACATTTCCAGCACCATTTATCTCAATTTCCAGGTTATCAGATACATTGACTGTAGCGCTTCCCAGTCCTGAAATTTTTATCTCGCAGTCTTTGCTTTTAAGTTCCTCAGCATTATATTTTCCGGAACCGCTTATCTTGATTCTGTGGGAATCTACCTCTCCCGAGAGATTTATATCTCCCAGTCCGGATACACTGGTCTCAATGCTCCCGGCAACTAACTCAAAATCAATCTCTCCCGATCCGCTTATATGGAATTCAATATCATCTGTCTCGAATTCATTACAATCTATATCTCCCAAACCTGAAAGATCTATCCTGTCGAGGTCCTTTACTGTAAGGTAAAATTTTATCTTGCTGGTCGGTATTACACTGACTCCTCTTTTAAGCCCGATATGGAGCTGATCACCTTTTACTTCTGTTTTTATCAACCCAATAATATTATCATCTGCCTCCACTGTCAGGGTCTCTTCATCACCCTGTTCGATAATAAGGTTTCCTACTCCTGTGAATTGGATCTCGTCGAATCCTGAGACTTCTCTTTCTTCACTCTCGATATCTCCCGAACCTCTAACAACCCCGATAGTCCATTTACAGGAAACTACAGTAACTGCCAATATCCCTACCAGGATCACCAGTACCATAATTTTTATGGTCCTTGGTGTCCCATTATTTTTTGTAACTGCTATCATTTTAATATCCTCTCTTTTTATGATTTTTATCTTTTTAGTTTCCTGATCATTTTTTCAGAGTCTAGTCTTTAAGTATCTGTCATTAATATGCTATACCTGATTACTCTAGTAACCTATTGTCACATCACCAGAAATGGTACTTATCATTATTCTTTCATCGCCGTCACCTATCTCACCTTCCAAATCTCTTCGGCCGGATGAAATGATCTTGATGGAGAAGTCGTGTTTGATTTCTCCGGAAACAGTGCTTATGTCCAGGTAGAACTGTGATTCTTCCGGTAATTTGATCTTAATATCACCTGAAGTACTTCCTAATTTCATATCTGATACAGCATCCTGTTCTATTAAAATATCCCCTGAAACAGTAGAAACATCTATGTCTTCATTATCCCTTCCACCCATCAGGCTTATATCTCCAGATGTACTTCCGGCATCTATATTCCCGGTATAATCCTTTACAGTAATATCTCCGGATGTCGAATTGGCCCTTATCTTTTCAGTCACCAATTCTTCGATTTTTATATCCCCCGATACTGTCCCAAGATTAAGTCGGGCAGTCTCAATATCTTCTATTATCACATCCCCGGATACTACATTTATTTTGAATTCTTCTAATAAGATCTCCGGTATATATATATCCATGGTCGTTCTATTAATATTGATGCCGAAAATAATAATATCTTTGCTCCTGAGTGTCTCTACATATAATTTATCCCCGGTCTTATATGCTAACAGTTCCGGTATATTCCTTTTTATATTAGTGCTCACTTCACCATAGAAGTGAACAATAATCTCTCCCTTGGTGGTTGGGATTATATTCAGGTCAGCACTGACAAGACTTATTTCTATCTCGGATATTTCTTCCGGCTTAAATGTTTTTGATTCATTTATCTTTTCAGTAGCCACTGTAAAATTCCCGGTAGTTACCATCACGATCGCTGCTATGCCAAGAGAAACCACCATTGTTGCAGCAATAATGCTCAATAATTTTTTCATACTAGACTTCATTTTCTCTCCCCTTTCCGGTTACGATCCTTGCATTGAATTTTATATACTTTATAAATAATCTGAAAAAACCTTTTGTAAGATATATGCTGCCAATAAAGAAAAGTACTCCAAAGCAGATCACTCCTATAGAAGCAAATATTCCTACTGCAGGATTTACAATCAGGTTAAAATACTCCGGGAAAAGAGGGCTGAATATTGTTCCTAAAAGCCCTGTTATGCCACCTGCAGTGACCCCGATAGCTGTAGCAAATAATCCTGCAAAGATCCCTACAACTCCAATAAAAGGCCCAAGTACAAATATAAGATTGAAAAATCCGAGACCCAGGGTTGCAAATACTGCCCTTGTAATATTTACTGCAGTAGTCTCCTTTTCTGCTTGTGCTACTACTATGCTTGCCTTAAACTGATTGGCCAATGCTTTCGGATCTCCAAGGGACTTTGCTAGATCTTCTTCTGTTCTTCCTTCTTTTTCTCCAATATCAAAGTGTTCCTCGAAATCATTTATGATTTCTTCTTCGTCCTCCCTCGGGATCCCTCTAAGATACTTTGATAGGTCCTTAAAAAATTCTTTCCTATTCATCCTTTACACCACCTTTCAAAAAACTGTTTACTTCCTTTACAAAAAGCTTCCATTCTTTTTTTAGATCCTTCTCCATCTTTTTTCCATCCCCTGTCAACTGATAATATTTTCTGGGAGCTCCTTCCTTTGACTCCTCGAGGTATGTGGTCACATATCCATCATTTTTCAGGCGCCTGAGCAGCGGATAGATAGTTCCCTCAGAAATGGAGATCCTCTTAGAGATCTCATTTACCAGTTCATACCCGTACCGGTTCTTTTTTGCCAGTAGGGCCAGGGCACATAGTTCCAGTACTCCCTTTTTAAACTGTACATTCATAAAATCACATCCTCTCTATCGTATATGGTATGGATGTATAATAACACAAGGTACTATACTATGCAAGGTATAAATAAAACTTTTTTACCTTTCTTTATATTGTATATGGTTATGCCTGGTATTGGGATTTTTGCTAATTAAAAAGACTGTTCCAGGTTTAGCAGACTAATAGTAATTCCCATACCTGATATCCCGGATCAAAACCTGCCCAGACAACTAAATTACGGATGCTTTCCATTAAATAAATATGGAATAAGTTTTATGATCAATTATTTTGGAATAAAAAATTATTAAAGGCTATTACAGAACTTCTCTATTCTATCCATGCCTTCAATAATCTTTGGCATGGAAGCTGCATAGCTTATTCTTACATATCTGTCATCTCCGAATGCAGATCCCGGGACAACGGCAACTCTTCCTTCTTCGAGAAGCTGGCCGGAGAAATCATCCGAGCTTTTTACTCTGCTATTATAAAGGTTTGAGATCTTTGGGAATGCATAAAAGGCGCCTTCCGGAAGACCGCACTCTATACCATCAATAGCTTTTAATCTGTCATATACATAATTTCTTCTCTTCTCGTATTCATTCCTCATAAGCTCTACGCTGCCCTGATCCCCTTCTATGGCTTCAATAGCGGCCCACTGGGCAATAGAACATGGATTTGAGGGCGACTGTCCCTGTATCTTTGACATCTGTTTAATAATAGCCTGGTCTGCGGCACAATATCCTATTCTCCAGCCTGTCATCGCATAAGTTTTGGATACTGCATTTACCGTGATGGTTATATCCTTTAGGTCCTGGCTGAAACCTGCAATACTATGATGGGTCACATCACCGTAAATAAACTTTTCATATACTTCATCAGCGATTATATAGATACCATTATCCAGGCAAACCTTTGCTATCTCTTCCAGTTCCTCTTTAGAATATACGGCACCTGTAGGATTATTTGGGCTGTTTACTATTATAAGTTTTATAGGGTCCTTAAAATCAGCGATACTTTTTTTTAGATGGTCAATATCCAATTTTAAGTCTTCCTTGAAATCCAATTCAATGGGAACTCCATCAGATAATACTACTTGCTGGGTATAACTTACCCAATAAGGTTTGGGGATAAGTACTCCATCTCCAGGATTTACAAATGCCCTCATTATCGTATCCAGCACCTGTTTGGCACCAATGCCTGCCAGGATATTCGATGGTTCATAATCCAGGTCATTGTCCTTTTTAAATTTATCTACTATTGCTTCTTTAAGCTCGCCTATGCCTGCTGCGGGAGTATACTTGGTCTTATTATCATCTATAGCTTTTTTACCTGCTTCCTTTATATTTTCGGGTGTATTGAAATCAGGCTGTCCAATACCGAATCTTACAATATAATCTCCCTGCTTCTTGAGTTCCACATCTAATTCGTTTGCTTTGCTGTCAAGTGCAAAAGTGGGGCTTGCTTCAAGTTTTAGTACTTTCTCTGATAGTATTTTCTGTAGGTCCTTCTCTGACATCTAAATCACTCCTATTTTTATTTAAATTATTATTGAAAACTTAGCTGAACATATATATTTAAAAATACTTATTCCTGGCTTCTGATTAATAGATTAATAATGAATAATTTACCCAAAATAGACACTTTTGTAAATTGATAATCAGTTAATATTTTAATTTCCTGGCGATTTTACCATTCATTTCAATATAATTCCTGTAATCTTATGATAAATTTATTTTCCATTTATTTAAAAGTCTTCAGTTTATTAAAAAGAAGGTTAGTTATTCCCCTGCCAAAAAATCCTTAACTACCCTTACATAGCCTGGAGGTGCGGTATAACCCGCAGTATGCCCGGCATCTTTTAATGTCTTTATCGCCGCCTGGGGATAAAGATCCCTCAATCTACTCTTGGAATCATCTTTATGAATATCATCTGAAGATTCTATTATCAATACTTTTCCTCTCCATCTTTTTAGGTCTCCGGCATTAAAATGGTAATTTCTCGCAAAATCCCGTATTGTGCTAAACATGGTAATGATCTCTTTTTTTGTTGTATAGTAATAGAGTATCTCTGTAATAAGCGCCTTCCAGAATTGTTTTTCATCTTCCCCTACCTCTGACAGTATTTTCAGGTAGCTTTTCCTGTATATAAACTTTAATATCTTTTCAGGATACATTGGCAGGGTAAACTTTGTATACTCAAGAAAGGACCTGGACATTATAGAATCCGGTACAGAAGTATTGGAAAGTATCAATTTTTTTATCATCCCAGGGTATTTTCTGACAAATACCTGTGCCAGCCATCCGCCAAATGAGGAACCTATAAGGATTATTCTCCTTACTTTTTCCTCATCCAGGATTCCCCTTATGCCCTCTACTCCCTCTTCCATAGACTCTATTGCAGGATATGTTGGAGATATTATCCTGTACCCGCGTTCAAGATAGGATATTAACTTTGCCCAGACTTCAGCCGATCTCACACTACCTGGAAGCATCATCACCACTTCCTTTCCCGTTCCGCATTTTATGTATTTCCAGTTTATATCACCAATATTGAGATGGTGATAATGATGTGTTTCCCTGAATTTTTTCAGCCATTCTTTTTGGACCAAAGGGACATTTTTATAAATCTTTTCACATCTACTCATAAATCAAACCCTTTAAAACAATTATTGCAAATTTATTTATCCGGAACTGGTTCCCGTTTACCTCTATGAACCGGTGAATTAATTAACTTAACTACATATTTTAATATAAAATACGTTTACCTCATTTTACTAATCTTAGGATATTTTTAACACTTTTATTTTATTCTTATATCCCCGGTTTAAGTCCAGGGTACCGCCTCCAAAAATTACGTAACTGCATATTAGTACATACTCGATAATCATAAATACTATTTCAATAAGAATCTATGGTAGCTCACAAAAAAGTTAGACTCAGGTTAACACAAACAAAAGAATCGAACAGCTCTTCTTCGAAAGTCAAGTTTGGGAAAACTAAACGATGGGTTTGACGTGGCAGGAGCTGGAAAAGATTGAGATACTCAGTGGTATGGTAGTTATCGATCCCTCTAGAAAAGTATATTGGAATTGAAATATACTATTGATTTATCATTATAAAATTCTATCAAAGACTATAGTCAATTTTAGGTTTTCTTTTTAGGACAAACTTTATTGACATAATCCCAATGTTCAGCAGTTATACTTTCTTTTGGACTAACTTCCAGCTCAGCAACTTTTGCCAATTCTCGTATTTTATCTTTTAATATTGGTTTCATACACTCAGGAACATGATGTTTGTTAAACCTATGTACTAAAACACATTCATAACATTTACCATGCCACTCACAATTGACTTTAGAGCATGTGCACTTAGGCTGTTCTCCTGATTCTATCATCTTTCTCATGTTTTTTACTTCTTCAACGAACTCTTCTTTATCCATTCTATCCTTTTTTAATCTCATTAATTTTTAAAAAATGATAATAGATTATACCACACTGCAAAGTAAAATATATAACTCTGATTAAAAGGCTCTTGTATTTTAATTGATGTGGCCGGGAGAGAGGATTTAAACTGTAAATAATGTTTAAATATAAATATTAATGTGCATGCTTGCGCTAGGCCTTAAAGAAATCTCCCTGGAGGAGCTGATCTTTATTGTTGAAAAAGATGAAAAGCCGGCTGGTATCTCTTTAAACATCCCAGATATAAATGACGTAATATCTGAGATGGACGGACATGCAGCTTATATACCGTCTACCAGATATCAATATGGATATCATAAATCCAATATTCAGGCTTGGAAAAACCGCCCTGATCTGGCGGGTGTATGGGTTAAACATCTGGAAATCTTCCAATTGATTAGTAAAAGAAAGGCAAAAAACGATCTTGAAAAACTTGATGGTAGCATCAAAAAACAAATTCTAAAAAAACTAATCTTTCTTGAGACGGATCCTTTCCCGGGTAAACCTCCCGGAAATAGAGCGGGAATGGATCTAACTGATGGAATATCTCTTAAGATATATTGTGTATCGCTTGACGGAACATGCCTGCATCATCATTTTTAATTCTTCCTATCTCCCGGCAAGCCACCCTTTTATCTCATCCTCAGCCGGCTCAACAGCATCCAGTGCCAGGCCGTCAATATATCTTACAGCCTCATAGAGTACTGGTGAGACCTTTCCGTGAACTGCTGCTACGTGATGGATATACGGTCCATAAATTAATCTTTCTTCCCATTTTGACCAGTCAGATGTCTTTATCCAGAGATAGGTGCCACTTGTCTTTGGTCCTTCTGTCCCTTTTGCCTGGCCGGCAAACAGATTGTAATCACCCTTGATACCATCAAACCTTATTACAGTTATGTCTCCGCCTTTTATCTCGAAGTCGCATATTCCTGCTGCTTTGCTATCTAGTATTCCATGGCATCCTACCCTGCCTTCTACTCCTTCTTTTTTAAGGGATAAGGGAAAAGGTCCGCAGTGCCAGAGAAGCTCGCTGTCATCATCTGAAGGGTGGCGGTTTGTTATATCGGCAAAGATCACTTTTGAATCATTAAATGTAGCAGCCTGGGCTATAGCAGCAGATACAGCTCCGTGTATGTCAGTCTCACAGGCTACGGGTATGTCTTCATCAAAAAGAAGTGAGTTCGAAAGACACGGTACTATACCGAATATATCTCCAAGCGCTGTCCAGCACTGGATAGCGAAGGCAGTTATACCGTCTCTAGCACCTATCTTCTTTATTGCCTCTTTTAGTGATGCAATATTTTGGAGTTTATCCTCATCAATATCTATTTTTAGATTATCCTTTATATATGAGACAGTTTCTTTATAGTTCGTGTCGCCAGACTCTTTTATCTCTTTTGCTATATTTACAATATCTATAAGATTATAGGGTACGATCTCTATGCCGAACTTTTCTAAGAGTTCGCCTTCATTTGCAATAACCGACCAGAAGGGAGTAGGTCTTGTGCCTATCTGGCCAATACGGAGGTTTTTAAATGCCTTTACTACATTGGCTGCTGCTGCAAAATTATTTATTCCCCTGGTAAATATTGGATCATCGATCCGGCTATTTATTATATAACTATAAGGTACGGAGTATCTCTGAAGTATCTTTGAGGTAGCAAAGAGTCCGCACTGGCTATCCCTTAGTCTTGAACCGTCCGGCTGGGGTGCTTCATCCCTTGGTCCCCAGAGTAAAAATGGCAGGTTCATCTTGGATGCTACACGGGCCACTATATCTTCTGTGCCGAAATTGCAGTGAGGCGATATTATGCAGTCTACTCCTCCATGAGTAAGTTTATTTATAGCAGCACCTATATCTTTTTCCTCTACCAGCAGGCCGTCTTCATTTATGTCTTCGATATCTACTGTTTTATATCCAAGAGATTTTATCTTATCCAGGGTAAGTTTTTTATACTTAAGTGCATCTTCTCTTGAGAATACGGTCCGTCTTGTCGGTGCATAGCCGATTGTAAATTGGTCTTTAGTATTCAATTTTTCCCCTCCAATGTATTAAAAATATTACAGAATTATATCATTAAGTCTATCTTCGTGACCTCTTTAATTTGATTATTAACTTATTATACTCATATTCTTTTAAAAAAATATTAAAAATTGATCGTGTGAGTAAAATAAACTAATGTATCCCGATAATTTAGGAGGAAAAATAAATTTTATTTTTCCCAACACTCTGATAAAATTCAAACACTGGGGGCGATTAGCTCAGCTGGTTAGAGTGCTGCGTCGACATCGCAGAGGTCATTGGTTCGAATCCAATATCGCCCACCAGACTGGCTCTGGCTCGGCTCTTCTGCTCTGGCTCTTCGCCAACAAGGGGGGCAATCCATTCTCTAACAGCATAGGGCTTTAATGCCCTGTCCTCAATTGCATAATATTTTTATCTAATATCCGTATTTCTCTGAACAAAAAAATTCCTGATTGCCTTTCGGTGTTCATCACATGCTGATCAGAAGAATCCTTACTGCTATATAAATCATATTATTTATATTAACACTTCAATATAAAAAATAGGATAATATTAAATGCGATTTATCTGCTGTTTATCCGCTCAAAAAGTCTAAACCAGGCGGAAGCTTCATTATCTGTTATTCTTTCATTATTTTGGTGGTCAAATTTCTTTATGAAATTATTCAATTCATGATCAGCTTCTTCGATCATTGCTATCTGGGGTTTAAGCAGTCTTTTAAGAGCTGTACGGTCCTTTAGTGACTTTGATACTTTAATTAGATGCTCTAAACAGATGCCGGGGCTATCTTCAAACTTTCTTAAGAATTCTTCCTTCACCGCCCCCTTTGCAAACTCGGAAACATACATCTTCTCATGTTTGCTGTAATACTTGCATATCGGGCAGCTTCTCCTAATCTTAAATACTCCAGTACCTGATTTTATACCACTTTTCAATAGTTTCTTGCTGTGCTTTATAAAATAATTGGCCAGGTCTTCTGCCACAATAGAAGCAGAAAGTCTCTGATTAGTATTTTTAGTGACCTTTACCAATTGCTCCGTATGTTTTTTACAATATCCGAATGCTTCCCTGATCTCTCTTCTGGATGCAGGGTCCATGGTAAATTCGTGAAGCAGGTTTTCAAGATACTTTAGAATAGAGATCTCAAGCAATTTACAGATAACACATCCTTCCCTGTCAAATGACTCCAGTAGTTCAGTATAATATGTATTTTTAACATCACCTGGCTTACCTAAATTGCTGGTAATAAATCTTTTAAAATTATTTATCATAAAAGCTTGATCCTCCCTATATCTCCTTTATCTCAATTTCTGGAAGAGGATAGTGTTTTACATTCTTAGTTACGAGTATTAGACCATATATTAGTGCTATTGCTCCAATAATTACATCTGTGGTTGCAAGAGTTATACCCTTTTTTATATACTTCTGTCTTAGTTTTCCTGCTACTTTCGAAATCTCGCGGGTAACTTCATAATAGTAGAGGCTGTTAATAAATCTGTTAGTTTTCTCTACTTCTTTCACCAGCATTCCAGAATATATCTCCGCAATATTTATGCAACAGCATCCTGCGACATCACCTCTCTGTCCAATTTCTTCAAGATAAGTGTTCGTATTTATATCACCCCTCAGGTGATCGATTATTATAGTAGTGTCCAGGAGATATTCTGCCATTATTTATAATTTTTTAGTCTTTTTTTATCTTCGTTTCTTAGCTTCCTTACCCAGCTTTCGGCTCCATCCTTTAACTCAGGATGATTCTTCCCCTCCCAGGCTCCAGCTGTTTCCCTTACTGCCATTATATAGTTTAGCCTTTGAATTTCCCTTTTTATTGCCTGGGCAATAAATTGACTCCGTTTTCTATTGCCTGAGAGTTTATCCACTTCCCTTATTAATTCTTCAGATACTATTACATGTGTTCTTTTTTTTATTTCCATCATAATTACCTTATCTTATATTATGTGCTTTAAATGTTAACATTTTATGTGATTTATTCAATAGTTTCAGCCTTGATGACTATGCAAAAGCTTTAGAGATAGTAATGACTGGAAAAGATAATATTAAGGTAATGATAAATCCGTAAAGGAGATAAGATGAAAAATCAATCAGCATATATGACAGACCTTCATAGTATTGAAGCTACTGAGACTCAATAGAAGCCATTGCAAGCGGAGCAATAATGATAAAGGACATAGTAACCCATACATTTGATTTTAAAGATACTAAGAAAGCATTTGATTTTGTAATTGAAAACCCTTCTGATATTGTGAAAGTTGTTATAAAGGTAGGGTAGGATAAATCATTAAATTATTTCTTTTAGATCTCTTATAGCCTTGTCTATAGGAATTACTTTGATGCCATCAATATATAATGTTTTTTTGCCCCCATATATAAAAAATGTCTGAGCAGATGAATAATCTTTTAAAAAAGCTTTAAGCCCGGACAGGGCACCTGGCGCAACCCTGTTCCGGCGTTTTATTTCAAATGCTTTTATTCCCCTTCTGCCGTAAAGAATAAAATCTACTTCAAGCCCACCGGCTGTCCTCCAATAATATATATTATATCCCAGACCATAATAATCATTTAGAGCCCTGAGCTCCTGTAAAAAAAGACTTTCAAATGTAATCCCTTCAGCTTCTTCAGGAGAATCAAGGGGGCCCATGGGTCTTATGGTCCGGTAGACACCTACGTCGAAGAAATAAAATTTCGGGTGCCTGGTAATCCTCCTTTTAGCCTTTCTGGTAAAAACCGGGATACGAAACCCTATCAACAGATCCTCCAGGATACTGAAATAATTTTCAACTATTTTTCTTTCTACCGAACACTCTCTTGAGACTTCTGAAATATTTAATATGGATCCCTGGGAAAAACTTGCTGCTTCAAGAAATCTTGCAAATGCACCAAGGTTTCTTGTGAGTCCTTCCTGGCGGACTTCTTCCTGCAGATAGGTCTTTATATAACTTTCAAGGTATGCTTGTGGGTCCTCTTCCGTATAAACAGATGGAAGGGTTCCATATTTTAATGAGTGCCCCAGGTTAAAATCTTTATCCAGCTCTATTGCAGTTAGTGGATACATTGAACATGTAAGCGCCCTTCCAGCTAAAAGATTCTGGCCTTTTCTTCTTATCTTCCTTGCACTTGAACCTGTCAAAATAAATTTGTATCCCTTGTTTTCAATGAGTCTATGCACTTCATTTAATATAAGTGGTATTTTCTGGACTTCATCAATAATGATCCAATCATCGAAATCTTCTGGTATGAAATCTTCGATCCTCTGGGGATCTGCAAGAAGATCATTGAACAGACGTGATTCCAGGAGATCAATGTATATGGCATCTGTAAAATTCTTTTTAACCCATGTCGTCTTACCGGTCCCTCTGGGACCGAAAAGAAAGAAGCTTTTATTTTTTGGTATTTTTATTATTCTGGAATACATACTTCCATTTTACACTAAAAAATGGAATTTACAATTCCATTTTACTTTTATTATGTACTCACAATGGCTCCAGACTGACCGATATTTAAGTTGATCATATGATATTATCATATAGTATCATTTTAATTAAACCTGGAGAAACTTGACCGGTTTTTATATTCTCCAAGAGTCCTCGTGTATGGCATAGATACTGAGACATCATAATTCTATACAAAAATATATGATGGATTAAAAAGATCCGGGTATCCTGTCCCGGCAAATGGCCTCTGGATCGCTGCACTTACACTGTAGCACGGGACCAAACTCGGACAGATTCCTAACTTTGATTTAACACTTCTTTCAGCCCCCGGAGTATATGTATCATCCCACCAGTATCCATCCTACAGTAGGTAATGAGATCTTTCCGGATCTTTTTTACTTCTTCAGGCGTGGGGCAGCTCTCCCCTATCTTGTAATGACCACAGGCATATAGAAAATATACGCTTGCAGATAGGCCATCTGCAATGTCCATATTCTTGTAACTATAATCCGTGATGGCAGGAAGTACATTTTTTACAGATGCGCTTCCCTGCTGAAGGGAATTATAATAATAAAAATCTCCAAATGGCCGGTAAAGGTCGATTATTCTGGGTATTATCAATTCTACCCATTCCCCATATTCGGGAAAATCTCCGGCAAGTTCGTTTAAGACTCCTTTTTCGAAAAATTCATAATATACTATTATGGTACCGCTATCGCCCAGATGTTCTTTAAGATTTTCAAGAAGTTCCTTTCTTGGATCTCCATTGCCGGATGCTAAAAAATCATGATGGACAGATTCGCCATAAAGATCATCCAGTACATGTATGGAATACTGAAATGGGATCCTCTGGAAAGGTTTTGTGCCTTCATATATTGGAAGTGCGGTTGAATAAGTCTCAAAATCAAAAAAATAAATCGGTGTTTCCAGCCTATCTAAAAAAGCGAATATCTGTCCTCTGTCCACTCTTGGTTTTTTTGTGATGGCGCAATCTTTCTGGATCTGCTGTTTTAAGTTTAAATCATATCCATCAGGAATTTCTTCAATGGACAAGATCCCCTTGCTATAGAGCTCTGCGGCTTTATCCTTTTTACCATAAAGATTAAATACATGATTTTCAGGCATAAATTCCCAGCATTTTCCTTTAAGCGGACATGAAAATGGATGGTCACACTGGCGCCCAATTTTTATATCCGGAGGATCCGGTTTCTTTAGTGTTTCCAGCATTTTTCCTACTGTTTCAGGAATGGATATCATCACTTCATCTACCTCAACTGTTATATCACGCATATTAAAAAGTTCTTCCGGATCGATATCTCCATTCTTTACATACTGATTATTTATAAATGCAAGATAACAATTACTTATTTTTACTTCTGCCTGCAGGAATGTGTATTTTTGGAAGGCTATATCGTGCAGATATTCTTCTTTTAGCTGTGTTGCGCTTTTTACTTCAATTATATCCCAGCTGTCCCCTGCTGCAGGTTTTAGGATATCTACCCTGCTGTAGACATTATCTGTACTTACAGATGCCTCAAATATGGGCTTCCTCTCTGAAAGCATCCTGGAAGTCTTTTCAAGCTGCTGCCCTATATTCCTGATATTTCCGAGATCTATGCCGCCGGGAAAAAGTTTCTTGGCATACTCGCCCACCAGCATTCCCTGCTTAAACATAAACCTGGTAGAAAAATCAGGCTCCGGGATCTCATCTCTTGCATTTTCACGGTACCATTGATATTTGCGGCACTTGAGCCCGGCCATATATTTTGATTTTGAGATGATTATTCTTCTATTTCTATTCACAACAATCTTTCAGATTTACCCATTTATATCCGGAAATACGTAATGTGTTTAAATTTTTTAAAATGTTTGTCATGTGTGGCGATCTGGTTTATTTCATAATGCTCCATAGTTGCAATGTGGATCGCATCCCTGGGATAAATACCGCTATTTTTTTTATTCTCAAGTATTTTTTTTGCCCTATTAATGATCTGGAAATCGATAGATAATATATCATCGACTATGTTTGAAAAATTATCAAAAACCTCCAGGCCCTTATCTAATAAATTTATTGCCTGATAACGATATAGTATTTCCTGGAAAACTTCTATTGAAGTGATACCGATTATATCGCCCTCTGAGATCAATTCTAATATTTTTATTGACGGTTCCTTATTTGGATGTTCCCTGCCAGCAGCATACATTGGGATATTTGAATCAATAAAAACTTTAGTCTTCCTTGTCATTAACTGCTCCCTTCAATATTTCTTTCTCCATTTTTTCAGGATCCTCTATGGCAAGATCAAGGGATTTTAAATTTTCCAGGGCTTCTAGTTTATCTTCTTTAGATTTTATCCCATAAAATGTTGCCACTGCTTCCCTGACCAGTCCTCCGATTGATACTTTTTCCCTCTTTGCTTTTTCTTTTAATTTTTGATAAACATCCTCTTCAAATAGAAGAGTTGTTTTTTTTAAGGCCATGATTTTTACTCCCTTTTATTATGTATATGGCTCCATATACATAATAGAATATTTTATATGTCCAGTCAAATCAATGTATGAAAAATATTTATTTATACTGGCAAAGACCAGGAACGTTTGATTTCTATGATGCCTCTATTATTTAAAATCTCTATAGATCTTTTCAAAATCTACACCCATTACCGGCTTGTCCCTGTATTTATCTTTAAGATTTTGCATAGCGTTTAGAAGTGCCTGATTTTTTATTCCATTACCCAATGCAAGGTGTGCTTCTATATATGCTGCCAGGTCATCAGCCCCCTTTACCAGGGCTCCGTCCCTTTTTCCGGTATCTGTAAATTCATCTGCAGTAAAGCGTCTTATATCTTTATGCCAGTTTTTCGGTATCAGCTTATAGATCTTTGCTTTCATTTCCTGGATCTCATATTCCTTGATCAAGTCATCGAGACCCTCTATAGATTTTTTTACCGGGTTTATAATATCCCTGGTGAGGATTTCTGGAAGATCATGGAAAAGACCTGTAAAATAATTGTTTATACGGTTTTCTGTGCTCAGCCCAAGTCTATTGGAAAAAAGATATGAGAACATGGCAACAATAAGCATATGTCCCAGCACAGATGTCTTAGGGATACGGTAAAGATGACTCCACCTCTGCTGGAACCTGAGCTGGCCTGCAATACCTGCAAAATCCCTCAGGTTTTTATTTTCTTTTTTTAGAAAGTATTTCATGCATCTCAGGTCCTGATATTCCTCCTGCTCCCGTTTTATGCTCTGGTCTATTTCTTCGAACAAAAAGTTCCGGGGACTGGATTGGCTTATTATGGAAAATTCCCATTCAGTTATATAAAAATGTGCGGCATTTACTATCCTTGTCTCCAGGACTTCTTCAGTACTGAATAAATGACTTTTAAGTTTTTCTACAAAACCGCTTCCCATAACCCGGACAAAGGGGCTCACCCTGTCAAATACCCACTGATTGAGTTTACGGTACTTCTTCTTGTCTTCCTTTATCTTATAGATAAGCGGAGGTTTTAGGTCTGTCAGGACTATCCTTTTTAGAAAATCGAATATACCTGTCTCTATTACTCTGATCCAGTCTATCTGCACTTTTTTTTTGTCTCCTGAACCCAGATCCTCCTCGCATCTTCCAAGGATATATGCCACGATCATCTTGTGGGCTTGCTTGTCAAGCTCTGTAAATTCAATAGTCTTTATCTGATCATTCCAGCGCTGCATACTTGCAGCTTCATAAATCTTTAATAGAAGTGAATTTAAATCCATATAGTATATTTATCCTGGAATAAGTAAGTTCCTTTAATTTATTGCTCATATAATTATATCAAAAAATGTGACTTTATCCTCTCTGCTTTTAACTCCTTGATAAATTGACGCAATAATGGCCGGCCTTCAGATATTCTAGGGTTGCGGTCACTCCTGTCATTTACTTGTGATATAATCCTACTAGAGCTTAATGAAAACCATTACCATGGGACCAATTAATATGAGTATTGAAGTCATAAAAGTCTTTGCATCAAGGATAGATGCTGAGATTGCCAGGGGTTATCTTGAGAGTATGGGAATAAAAACCAGGGTAGTCTCAGATGATGCTGACCAGCTTTATCCATCCCTCGGAGTAGTCAGGGGAGTAAGGCTTATTACAGCTGAAAAAAATCTTGAAAAGGCCAGAATGCTTCTGGAAAACAGCGAAGAATCTCCTTGACCGGGGATTTTACTTTATCTATCTTCTGATAATAAATACAGCATTTTTAATATTTATATGAATAAGAACATAATCCCCGACAAAGATACAAAAAAGACAAAATTCAAAGATATAAGGATGAGACCTTTAAGGTATGAAGATATAGATGCTTACCTTAAGATAGAATTTGATGCATTTTATCCGAAATTAAGCTCTATTTATGGAAACCGCCGCAATGCTGCCTACAATATTATAAAAACCGAGATCACCGATAATTTTGAATCCGGGCGCTTTATGAATGCCCTCTACAAAGACAGGCCTGTCGGAATAATAGAGCTTGTCACGAGGGAAAGTTCTGAAGATTATAAAAGGAATTTTTACCTTTATCTTAAATATCTTGGTCTTTTTGGTGCTGTCCGTACATATTTTTTAACATTTTTGGATATACCTCACCTGGATGAAAACACAATATATCTGGATAATATTGCTGTAGACAAAAATAGCCGCCGCAGGGGTGTGGCAACCAATATGTTGTCCTTTGTCGAGGACTTTGCGCTCAACCGGGGGAAAAATGAATTATGTCTCTGGGTCGCACAGAAAAACAGTGGTGCGTACCGCCTTTACCGGAAGTCCGGTTTTGAACAGCTGATATCAAGGTCATCAAGGATAGCCGAGAAATATTTTGGTTTCCGTGATTGGGCCTATATGGTAAAGACGCTTTAGTCTATTCCAAAATAATTTATTTGAATTTGATCAGTAAATACAAAATGGTCAGACCTTCGCCCTCTATGCGTAAAACTTAAGATCACAAAAGGTGATTTCAAGTTTAGCCATTCTTTTATTAAGATACAAAATTCATACAATTATCTTTATAGTGCAGAAATATCTATATTGTTTTTCCTTAATATATTTTTTCCAAAACTTTTGTTTTCAGTTCCGGAACACTTTCAAGAAAATAATCAACAAGCTCATCCAATTTATTTTTATTTTTTACTTCAAACCTTAAAGAAAGAAGAGGCTCTGAGATCGAGATTCTCAGTAGCGCCCAGCTATTGTCAGGAGTAAACATTTTTATACCGTCGGTCAGATCTACTTTATTGTCCTTATTTTTGATATCCTCAAGGACATATGAAAATATTTCATTTCTTTTTTTATCTTCAAAGGGGATCCTGATATCTTCTGTAATATAATATGAAGGGATCCTGGCAGCGATCTCTTCAATGTTTTTATCCTCCTGACCTAATATCTCAAGGACCATAAGGGCGGTAATGATCCCATCATCCCTTCCATTTAAAAAACGGTAGAAATAATGGCCTGTTATTTCCCCTCCGCAAATTGCATCCTCAACGATCACTCTTCTTTTAATATATGTATGTCCTGTTTTTTCTGAGATCGTCTCAGCCATTACTTTTTTCAAAGCTTCCCGGATTATCACTGACGATTTTGTTTCATTTACCACTTTTTCAATAGGAAATTTGCGCTGGTTTTTAAGCAGGTATGAAGCAATGATTATTAACATCTTATCATTATTGACCATATTCCCTTTTGAATCTAAAAATACTACCCTATCTCCATCTGAATCAAAAGCAATCCCTATATCACTGCCGGTTTCCCTTATTTTTTGTGAGATTTGTATAAGGTTTTCAGAAATTGCAGGATTGGGGACATGGCCCGGAAAATTACCATCCGGTTCCTGGTTCAGGTACTCAATATTATTTATATAATCCTCAGCTATTTGTTCAAAGTAAAAGGAATTGGTACCATTCGAAAAATCAACAATAACTTTCCCTGTGTATTTGAAATCGAAAAAACTCTTAACATTTTCTATATACAGGCTTTCCAGGTCCCTATGTTCAAGCTGCCCTTTTTTGTCAATAAACTCTTCTGAGCCATAGATCACTTTTATTTTTTCAATATCTTCTTTCAGGACAGGCAGGGGGCCCAATACAAATTTACATCCATTATATTCTTTGGGATTATGGGATGCGGTTACCATTATCCCATTATCGCAGCAAAGTTTTTCAATTGCATAATAAAAGTAAGGGGTGGAGCAAGTACCGATGTCTATTACTTGTGCCCCGCTTCTTATCAGGCCGTCTATCAGGTCTGCTTTTAAAAAAGGGGTGGACAAACGGATATCTCCCCCGACTACAATAATGTTTGAATGCGGATAATCATCAGCATTTATTATAGTGCCGGCTGTCCTTCCCAACCGGAATACATTTTCCTTATTCAGCCTGTCAGGACCTTCCCCTGTTATTCCCCTTATATCGCAATCTTTAAAAAAGGACATTATCTCTCCTTAAAACCATGGCCTTCTCAACCTTCTTCCATGATCTTTTTCCTGTATTTTTCTATTTCAAGATTATTAATATCATCTATTTCTTTTGAAGTTATTATGGCCTCCGTGCCTATGCTTCTGGCTGCAGCAGTCATCTTGGCAGTTTCTTCCACAAGTACTGTCCTGATCAATGCCTCCTTAAAATTCTTTCCCACCACGGTCAAACCATGTTTTAGCATTGTGACCGCATCATTGTCTGCAATTACTTCTGAGACCATATCTGCCAGTTTTTCGGTACAAGGTGTAGTATAATCTATTACCGGTATTTCCTGACCCAAAAAAAGTGCAAAATCCGGAAAAAGAGCACTTACTTTTGCTCCTGCTCCGATTATTCCTATAGTCACCGGGGGATGGGAATGAAATACTACAGATATATCCGGCCTGGCCCTATAGACTTTAATATGCATTAATATCTCGCTGGAAGGTTTTTTATTGCCGCGAACAATTAATTTTGAGTCAATATCTACTCCTACCAGGTCTTTTTGCTCAAGCTCATTAAAATCAAGTCCCGATGGAGTTATATAGCAGATATTTTCATTTTTAAATGAAATATTCCCCCCGGGACCAACCACAAGATTTTTGCCTGATAGCATTTTTCCATAACTTATTAGTTCATCCATTGATTTTTCCAGTTTTCCCATCTTTACCCTCCATTTATTTTTTACAATTTTTTAGATCTATTATTAGATATATCCCCTTTTTACCAGTTCATTTTTAAAACTACCATAAAATCCTGAATAAATCTTATTGCTGGATTCCTGCGGATAGAATTTGCTTTTGATCCTTACCATATTTTTTGAAGCCTCTATAATATCCTTAAAATAAATCTTTGAGCTGGCGATTATAGCTGCTCCCATTGCAGTATCCTCGACTTCCGGCCTGATAAGGATCTTCCCCAGAATATCGGCCCTGATCTGTGACCAGGTATCCGATTTTGCCCCTCCTCCAGTTATAAATATTTTATCCCCTATCTCTACTTCTAATTCTTCCATTATTTCAAAAGACAGTTTTTCGAGATATGCTACTCCCTCCAGATAACCCCGGTAAAGCTGATTTTCATTATCATATTTACCTGTAATAAATTCCTTTGCATCCCTTGCAATAAATGGAAAACGTTCACCAATACCCACAAGCGGATATACAAGAAGACCTGTTGGATCTAAGCTGGAAGCTGCTTCATCCATTTTCCTATAATTCCTGCCTTTAAACCTGTATTCAAGACATTCCCCTCCTGTACTTGATGCTCCGCCTGCCAGCCATGATCCTTCCGGATGAAGGTGGCAATAAACTCTTCCAAGATCATCCTTTACCAGATTTGAGGTTATTCCCTTTATAACCAGTGTGGTACCGATAGTGGAATTTAGGTCCCCGGGAATGCTTGCACCGGAGGAAAATATCGAGGCATTGCTGTCAGTCATTCCCGCAATAACCTGGGTATCTTTAGATAAGCCAATATCTTTAAGTTCAGAATTGTCTATTCTTGAAATAGATTCTCCCGGCCTGATCACCTCCGGAAGTTTTTTTAAGCTTATTCCCAGATCTTTTTCAATAAAATCCGGCCATTTGTATTCCAATAGATCAAATCCTGTTTTAAAAGCATTTAAATGATCAGAGATATTAAATATCCCGGTTAATCTGCCTATGATATAATCTGTCTGGTGTAGAAACCATTTTGTAGCTTCATAAATCTCAGGTTCATTTTCCTTTATCCATAAGATCTTTGGAAGGGCAAAAGACGCTTTAAATCTATAACCCAGTTTTTCTGTTATTCCACGGGCATATTCGTTTACTTTTTTAGCCTGTGTTTCAGAACGGCTATCTTTATACATTATTGCATTTCTGGTTACTTTTCCACTGCTTCCAAATGGAACAACTGTCCCTGAAGTACCGTCTACTGCAATTGATCTAATGCTTCTTGTGTCCAGGCCCTTATTTTTAAAAATACTTATCGCATTCT
>SDBT01003901.1_pt1 | contig 25601 bp, 35 predicted proteins | sample 2277101 | NCBI WGS metagenome assembly SDBT01 (sample SAMN10404973, study PRJNA504765) | marine sediment metagenome | isolation source: marine sediment core GS10_PC15, 103 cmbsf | place: Arctic Ocean: Southern Knipovich Ridge | collected 2010 | reverse complement strand
GTATCGATCGCGAAGACCCCCCTCACTCCCTACGAATCTCTACTGTAGGGAATGAGGTAGTCTTTGAGCGATCAATAAAAGTTTTTCGAGTAACACCAATGTAAATTCCTAAACTATTTAATTCAAGAATCTCTTGTATCGCTTGATTAATGGCCAGAGCTTCTTCAATTTCTGTTAACTCATGTGAACTTATAACAATTCTTGCTAAATACGCGCAAGTATCGTAACCTTTACGCGTATCAAAAGCAAACCATTGGTCCCACTGTACAAAAGGATTGAAAGGATTGTCAAGAGTTGTTAACAACAAATCATCATCAACAATCTCTTTAAGTTCTTTTGTTCTATTGGTGCTATCATTATCAGTATTCATGGCTATCATCCTTCACTCTCAAGGGCACTGGTTATTGTACTAACAGCTACCCCTAAGGCATCAGCTATCTCTGATGGCATATAGCCAGACGCTAGCATAGTGCGGGCTCTTGTCATCTTGGTGGGAGTCATAACCGTTGCTATACGGGGCATAGCCCGTTCTTTAAGCTTCTTAGTATCCGTGTTGAGTAGTACTTTTTTAAGAAAGGTGGGGGAGATGGCGCCCGCTTGTATTGCTAACCACTCCCGGTCTGTTATCTTAATGTCCGGCTTCTTGGCACCGTATCTAGTACGGGCTTCTTCTAACGCCTGGACCTTGATCTTTTTAATGGTGTCGTCATCCATACCGGGGTTAGCCCGCTTCTTGGCGGTGACCCAATTGTTAGCCATGATCTGGGCTTTTCTTTCAAGGGGTTTGTTTCTGAAAGCTAAGTCCAGCTTCTGCCTAAGAGTTCTAACTTCTGGTTCAAAAGTAATTCTTGCTGAAGGAGACTTCGGAATGTCTTTTGTTTTTAAGATGGCGAGCCTAGCTTTATTAGCAAAGCCCTTTAGTTTGTTTGCATGAGCAACATACACTGTCTCCATGATTGTACCCGAAGACAACTTAGATGCATCATCAACTTCTGCCATACGTTTTGTCTTAGTAAGACTCTTAACAGTCTTTCCTTTTCTATCAACATAAGTCCTACCTGTCTCTTCATACAACTTCTGTCCAGTCTTGGGATCAACATAAACTCGTTTACCTTTACCTGTCTTAGGGTCTATGATGTACTTCCCTTCTCTTCTCTCAGGTACTCGTATTGTAGAGCCAGCCTTAGAAATTAGAGTGGTTACGCCTCCTGTTGATCTACCCTGATACTTCTCCTTTAAATTACTTATACCATTATCAATAGCAGATTGTTTGTAATTCAATCCTTTTTCTGCATCAATAACAACCATTGAATGACGAACAGCACGGGCTATCTCAGTAGAAGAAGCCCCTTGAATTGTCATATCAGTAATAAGGTTTGATATTTTACCCATCTCATTTTGCTTTGAAATGGGACTAATCGTTTTCATACCCTCATACTCTGGATAAGCAGCCTGCGGATCAAAATCTTTTAATCCAGCCAAAGGTTTAGAGGTTTTAATTAAACGTTGTTTATTAGGTATGACAATAACTGTATCTCCATCAAAGTCAGCACCTGACATTAGATTAGCCACTTTAGGATTAATCCCAACAGCATCTTTAGCTGGTCCAATTAAACCTTTAGCTTCAGCATTTCGATTATTTACGATAAGCTGGGGGATCTCAAATATGCCACCATGGGGGTGTCTAATAAGAGCTACTACCTCTCCGTTTCTATAATTAGGAGCATAAACTTCCCCATCTTTAATAGAGTTAAAAGGTAATAAAATTTGGGATGCTTGTCTTGGTAAAGCGGCAGCTTTAAGATGTACAGAAGCTGAATCTGCTTCATTAGCATATACATCCAACAACGCCTTCTTTACAGAAGGGTTTGTTAGAGACATAATCTCATCAAACTCTTCCTGTTTTAACTGTATTGTTAATTTTAACTGCTGCTTAGCAAGTGCAGATGTTTGTTTCGATAAAATCTGAGAAGACAAATTCCTTGACCATTTATCCCACGCCCCCTCTTCGCCAGCACCAGGAACAGAACCCACAATATTTAATGCCGACAATTGTTTCTTGCCATTAACATCTATATAATGTTTCTGTCTTAGCGTGGTTCCGAATGGATTATCCGGATCAGCTTCCATAAGTTTATAAACATCCGCCTTCGGTGTTCCTCTTGGTTTTGTTGTATTGTAAACGACATTATAGCCAGAAGGTATATCCTTATCGAGGACATACACAGCCATACCTTTCATATAGTATTTGCCATCAACACCAACACGTACCTGAGCATAACTTGCATCCCCTAAATCAAGCTCTTCGACTCCTGATCGAAGCTGAATTAAACCATCTTTTGCACTACCTCCTTCTTCGCCATAACGAATCATTATTTTATTACTGTTTATACTACGAATAGGTTCAAGACCTAAGAAGGATCGACCCAAATCCTCAGAATAATCATTAACCATAGAAATTCGATCTTGATTTTTCTGAACCTCTGCCCAAGACGTTCCTGGCGGAGTGAGAATTTTCATCGTTGTATATTGCTTTCCACCTCCGGTAACTTGCTGAACTTGCAAAGGATGTACTATGTAGCCTTCTTCTCTTAGCATAGCAACTGCATTATTCAATTTATTTCTGGTTATACCCAAATGTTGCTCTACACCAGTTCCGATGTCAATAAACGTTTTATTATCAACGGCATCTTTTATCACTGTTGATGTAACAGCTGTAGATGCGGCCCTATCTTTTAAAACTGGGTCTAATAGAGAACGAACAGAAGACTCGTTTTTTCCCATTCGTTTTCCAATAGCCACATTAGAGTAACCTTTTACTTTGAGACGATAAGCCATGGCAGCATCGGCCGCTCGTTTTTCATTTTTAGCAATTGAGCGTTGTTCCCGTAGTTCTCTGGTATTCATTCCCATACCGATGGCGATCTCAACTTGCGAAAAACCTTGATCTTTTAGAGCGTTATAAACACTAAGAAAGTTGTTACCATGCTGGTTGGAGTCTCCCCCAGAACCCCAAGGATATCTTCCGGAATGACGTTTCGTACCATAATGCCTGATTACGTTTGCCATGGATTATACTCCTCCGCTTTGAATTCATCGATTTTCTTGTCGAAGTATATGATTTTTTCCATAACACGACGAATGTCGACATGCGTTGGTTCGTGTACTATGATTTTTGAAATTTGATAAATTCGCAACTCGATATCTATATTTTTCGGTATTTGATCATATTCCAAACAAAATAATGCTGAATAAACTTCGAGTTGCTCCATAGATACACGGGACAACCCTGTTTTTAAATCATGAATTCTTAGCAAATTACTTCTAAAGCTAATTGCATCAGAAGTTCCAAACGCATTATATGAATAGAATAATATTTGTTCGGGCGCCATTCGATAACCTATAGCGTCATTAACAAACTGATTTACCGGATTTTTAGTTTTCGGAAGTTTGATTCCCAATAAAATTGCCTGTCTGGCAAAGTCGTGAAGAGCAGTTCCGCGAAACTGAGCTTGCGATTTCGCATAGGCATTCCGAAGCTTTTCCTCATCATAATGTAACCAATGATAATTGGAAGCCGATAGAAACGCATGCCGATCCGTTAGATCGTAATGGGAATTAAATTTCATCTAAGTACCCCATCCCAATTTAATGCATCATCCAATTCGTCAAAAATGGTTTCTAAATTTGCTGGATATATAAATCTAGAGAAAGATAACCGGTCAAGTCTATCAACCCAATACCCTTGATTTGGCCGATGAGGCGAAAATTGAGCCCGTTTAACTTCTAAAGCAGCCCAAAAATTATTTTGCAAAAACAATAAATCAGGAAAACCTTGAATGTATGACGGATCAGTTTTTAACACGACTGCTCCCGGATACTGATGTTCAAGCTCTTTGATTATTGAGGATTGTAGTGCGCTTTCCGAAACCATATAGAACTCCTTACAAAAAAGAAGAATGATTGTTCATTCTCCTTCTATAATAGTCTTTGTTTTCAACGCGAGCTTTATTTCCGATTCGTTAAAGTTTTTCTTGTGTGTTATTGCTTTTCTTATCGCAGAATCTATCCATGAAGGTGACACAATTCTGTAATAATACAGATTTGCAAATGGCGTGTTCATTCTATCTATACGCCCAGCAGCTTGTGTCATGATTCTATAAGAATAGTTTAACGAATAGAAGACAATAACGTTTGTCTCTATGCAATTCCAACCATGGCTTCCAGATAAGTATTGAACCAAGTAAACCCAACTTTCTCCTTCCGGTAATGGTTGGTGTTTGTGCCCATTCCATTCGGCCACGTTCACATCGGGAAGTTCTTTTAGAGTACGCAAAATCTCTAACTCATAGTTAAAGTTATAAAAGATTATTATTTTTCTATGTTTTTCTAATAGCTCTTTTATAATGTCGAGACGTGTCGAATCACTATTAACAACTTTACGCACAGCAACGAAAAGCTCGCTGATTTGTTTTATTGGTTTATCTGTGAATGGGTTCCATCTTTTTTGTGTAACTAATTGCAACTTCTCTTTATCATAGTCTGCCCACAAAGTTTTATAGATACTCTTTGTTTTTTTTTCATACTTCATCATTACAATGACTTGACGTTTTAGTCTATTCAAACGTCCTTCTTCAAGAAATCTCTCAACTTTGGGAAACCTGACAAAAGAATTATACACAACGTGACGCCGTATAAATTGAGTCCTGTTTTTGTAAAAGTTGTTTGCCACGAATACAGGAATATAATCCATCCATGTATCTCCTGGCGTTGCACTTAACAGAATCCAATTATTCTTTTTTGTAACTTTGATAAAAGATTTAACCCACGCCCCAGAACCTACAACTCGTTGCTCGTCAAATATAAAGAAAGCATTGCTAACATCAACATACTTCTTGATATTATTCCAGGAATCAACTTTGACCTGAATGCCGTTTATACTTGAATCTCTATCGGTAGCTAATGCAAACTTAGCACACTCGCGTTCCCAATCGAGTGTATCTCGTTTTTTTGCAGTTGTGATGATATATAAGTCTTTCGACGGATTATCATTGCATTCTACAACATAGTAATAGTATACCGAAGTGATAGACTTACCAGAACCGACCCCACCACAAAGGATGGAGCCGGTTTTTAACTGATATATAGCATCGAGCTGATATGGGAATAGCTTATCCTTCCCAGGTAGATTCTTCATCGCCGGCTGTCCCGCTAACAGGAACGTCTCGATATTTCTTAGCGAGCTCATCCTCTACAATGGTTACATACATGGTCTTAAGATAGGCTTTTACACCTTCCTTGCCATTCAGCTCCCAGTTGTAAGGGCGGACAATTAGATCCACAGATTCAAACTCAGCCCAATCGAGAATATTGACTGTATCTTCATCCAAGAACTGCCGACCTGCTCCAGCAGTAATGAGTGTGATTTTTGGCGGATATTTCAAATACTTTACCTCGACAGGCAAGTATGCTTGGCGGTCTTCATCCGGGTCACGAGGTTCCAGAAACTTCACATTCCAACCATCCGAGTCCAAAGTTTTTGCTAATTCTGGTTCCAGAAATATACAGAAATTTCGACTACCTTTGCGGTTGAACTGGCTTTCTTTGCCTGTGAAATTGCGGAATCCAATTTTCGCATTCTCGATTGTGATATTACTATTTACTTTAATTGGTTCTTCTTTTTTGCGTGCCATGTAATACTCCTTTCAATTTAACTAACTAATGCATCGAATTCACAGAATTCGGATAAATGGGCAATCGCTTTGTCAACTAAGTATCGGAAGTAGTCTATATCAATATCCTCTTCTTTACCCGTTCCCTTAACGATCTCTGCCTCCAACCAACGCCAACCTTTCGTTCCTGTGGCTGCATAGTACTTTCCTTCTTTTTCTCGCATAAGCGACCCGCCACCGCAACCTGGCTTGATTGGCACAAAACTACCAGCTTTACCAACAAACTGATAATTATGTTCGTCTTCTTCTAACTCTTCATTCATGTCCAAGTATAGAGCTGTAGTGACTGCTTTTGTTTCACACATGTCCCAAAAGTCTATTGGCTCGTGACTGAATAAAGTTTTGAAAATGTATGGATGCCGAAACTCTGCACCTATAGCGACCCAATGACTATCCTCAGCATTGCGCGCAACGTACACCGCATCATTAACCAAACAAAACGTATCATATGTTGCCTCATGTGCAAACGTATAGCCGTATTCTTTGCCAAATTTCTTAACGAAATTAATCGCTTTCTTTGTAGCTTTTGGTAGTTTTACGCTATCAGTTTTGATATGAACAACTTTAATACCTTCTTGTCGTAATGCGTGCTTTAACTCGATCATAAAGAGACTACCTCGTTTCGCAACGATGTTGTCCTTATTTCTATTGTCTTTGAACTTATTCGCAAACTTCGCTGAAGTTAGTCCATAAACACTATTAATAATGATCTTTAGTGCATACGCCAAGGCCTCGGCATCATCTGTAGAACCGAGATATTTCTCAAGAATACCGCCCAGTAAACCTCTTGCTTTGTCATACTCTTTACGTTTGATTGCCAACCGCGCAGATATGATCTCACTATAACTTTGTGTATATGGACCAAACAAATTAAGAAGCTCAATACTAGTGGGATGCATGGACGCAATGTCTAATACTGCAACATCACGATAAAATCCTGGTTCTGCATAAACATAGCCGCCTTCTTTCGGGTTTTCATCCCGATATAAACTTTTTCCCGCGTCAAATGTATATCCTGGAAACATTTCGCTAAGATCAGTATAAACAAAACTATTCTGTGGCTTAGGATCGTTACCGAATATAATTTTCGCTGTGTGCGTTTGTGTACTGTCATTAATGACTAAACCACTTAAATCTGCAAGAATTTGTCTAGCGACAAAATCCTGTTTTCGGTAATTAAATACCTTTTCTGTGGTTACAACATCATTATCGCAATACTCAATCGCTTGGGGCCAATTCTCTTCTGCTAGCGGCTCATCCCACGGAAATGGGAGTTCCTGATGATGAATTCCAAGTTCTATCTGAAACTTTTTTAAGCTTTGTTTCTTAGAACTGAAATCATATACGTCGGCATAAGAAATGTTATAAGCTTCGCCAAACAATTCTCGTCTTCCACCTCCAATTATTTTTGTGCTAAGTTCATAGAGCTGTTGGTTATCATACCCGATATATCTCGCATAGAGCATATGGTTGTCGTACCGGCGGTTATTAAACCCGACTAACTTAAGCTTCAGTAAATCTTCAATTTCTTGACCGGTGGGATTAATCATATGAATGCATTCATGTTCTTCATTCTCGTTATCTTGATACTTCCAATTCACAAGAAAGAGATTCGGAAACATTTCAACATCAAAGAACGCTAACCGTTCATCTTCATAGATCGCAACATCAAAGCTTGGCTCTTCCGAGGCAAACGTCATACTACTAACTAACTTAACACAATATTGAGATTGGTGTGTACTGTTAACCGCAAAGGCGAGAATTGCAGAACGCATATCACGAACATCATACGGCGTGCCCGATTCTTTCGCATCTTGAAGAATCTTATAAATGAAATCAATACTCGGCTTAGTACCCGGATGTATCTCCTTCCGAAGATTTCTTCTTATCAGGTCACGAAGACCTTTCTCACTTTGAACAACATCAAAATTTATCATTTTTTTCTTCTTTAGCGGTAAGCCAGTAGATAGGTGTGCAACTGGATTACTATTGCACTTACTTAACTTTCGGCGTAAAGCCGAATCTCCGACAAATACTTTTACTTCTATCCCTTCATCGTATACACGACTTAACATAGTAGGATCTTCACCAGTGTAAATATAATGAAGATGTATACCTTGTTGGGATCTGCTAAACTCTGCATAAGTTGGAGGCCATTTCGTCGCAGCTTCTAGATTTAGCTCAGGCGACTTGTTTCCATCATCGTCACGAATATCAAAGTCTATTACTATGTGATTCAGCGGAAGCTGAACATAATGTAACTTGTTAGTTTTTAGACTTGATACTTTTGTTTTCACTTTATCCCACTTCTTTTGCGGGGTTTCATAAGTAGCAGATGCGTATTGCGCAGAATAGTCCGCAATAACCTCATCAAGTAAGGACTCGGTGTCTTCAAGAGCTAACCATCCCGGAGGAGGTTCTTTAAACTCTTGTTTCTTGTCTTCGAACTTCCCCTGAATTAAAACAGAGTAATAGTTACGAAGTTGCTTACCGTCTACCCAGGCTCTAGCTTCAAAAACCTCGAAATAATTCTTAAGCTCATCACGAAATTTGTACTTTGGCAGTTTGTAATCAATTAAGGACTCTTCGCAAAATTCTTTATACATTGTCCATGCTTGAGTTAAAGATACTCCACCCTGTTGGACAAAATCATAATAATGTGTTTCGACAAAGTTGAAGAATATATCCGTTTCGAAAATCATTCCTAACGGACGATAGGACGAATAGTAATTCCTTCCTAATTTTCTGTACACATCTAAACAATGTTGGGCTATTGCACCCAGTTCGAAATCCATTCTTGATACTAAACTAAAGTACTGATTAATAGATACCGTCTTGCCGCTTGGTTGAACATCAATCAATCTACGAATGATGCCAGACTTTGCGTCAGAAATTTTGACAGGTTTATTAGTGGCCATAAACAAAAAAGCATTTGCGCGAGCTGTATAGCTCGGTTTATACTTTTCATTCATGGTCATTTCTTCGTGAGAAATAAGACTGCTCAATTTCGTATTATCTTTGATGTTGGATAGATCACCGTCGTGCTGTATTGCTACCAATGGATTGTTCCGAAACACTTCAGTGGAAAAGGCATTTGACGTAGATACAAGAGCTTTCGCTTCGAATGTAGTATAATATCCAGGAAATAGTTTTTGTACTAAGTTTAAGAAAGTAGACTTACCAGTACCGCCTTCTCCGTACAATACAATAAACTTCTGAATATCTTTAGCTTCACCCGCAACGATTGCCCCAAGTGCCCATTCAAGTTTTTCTAACTCATCCGAATCAAACAACACACTCATCAACTTGTCATATGCCTCAACCTTCCCTGTTTCCAATGTATAGGGGAGTCGTCTACTGACATAGTCCCGTTTTTTTACTTTGGTATTTTGGAAGGTAAGATGTTTGTCGAGTTGTTTTGCATTGTCAGATATGTTATTCATGTATGTCCTAAAATTCTTCCACGCATTTGTGGAGAAATCAGACATAAACTTTACACGGATTATTCGTTCACCTTTTCCTGCTAATTTGTTTCTATGCTCTACTAGATCATTATCGATGAGCCTTTGCACGTCATACTCATCCGTAGACCATAACCCTTTCTCAACGTCCCATATGGAATAGAAACCTTTCCCCCGAACCATCAGGTCGTTGGATCTCATGACTTTAAAATCCGGAACTAATTCGAGAACGCCGTCTCTAGTAGGGCGCTCTCTTATTTGATAAAAGTCCATTTAAACTCCTTTCAATGCGATTTTTACAACAGACACTTGTGACACACTTTTTATACTTTACAAACTCTTATATATTATATAATTTCTAAGAGTTTATAGGGTATAAGTGTGTCAAGTGTGTCACAAAATGCCCTTTAATCGCTCTAAGCGCCCTTCTCGTGCCAGGAAACCACAGACACCTTTTTTACAAGAGTGTCACAATGTGTCACTTAAGTGACACAACTGTTAATGTTTCCATCCTTTTACACGTATTCGATTAATTCGGTTTGATTCTCTTGCCATATTCGCACGGACTTTGTTCCGTTTTTGATTATGGTTTTTAGTTGCAGACTTTAGTTTCCTAGGGCCTTTTTTGATTTTGAACGCATCGCCGAAGGATGATAATGCATTTGCAGTCCGCTTGAACGCTTCTCGCAAGGCGTTAGAATCTTTGAAGAGTCGTTCTTGTTTACGCTTACGGGACTTTCCTTTGATTCTTCTGATTAGCTTTTCGATAACGCCTTTTATCGAAGCTATAATCCGTTCTAACCGGGTTTGGTCATTCATCGAGTAACTCCCAACCAGCGCTGTGTACGCAACATAATGTCGCGTAGGTGAGTACGAAGGTCAATGCAAACATTAGTGCACATTCTAAAGGGGTCATGCGATTTTTCCGTTTTATTATCCCCCTTCTTTTGGGGAATCTTCGACGCCTGCAGCGAAAGTGCCACCATCTTTATCCTCCTCGGATTCTTCACCGGATTCGCTTATGGAGAACCCTTCATCAGGTTCTTCTCCGATTGGTTCGTAGGAAACGAAAGAGCGATCTGCATCTTCCTCGGATTCTTCTGCTGGTTCTTCACCAACGAAATCCAGAGAATCACCGAAACCAGTAACTTCGGGTTCTTCAATGTCTTCAACGGGTTCGATATCAACCACCAGATGGCCTTTCGGAACATACGCATTATACCAGAGTTCCACAGTTGCCGGATTATTGGGCAGAGATGCTGGAAGAGTAACGGTTTCTTGAATTTGTGTCTCATTTTCAGCCATCATGCTTATCCGATATCGTCGAGAGAGGGATACACGATTTGTTGTTACTGTCATTATCTTTTCTCCTAATAGTGCTCGTTAATATAGGCCATCATTTGATACCAAATTTCGATGGTTCTTTGATCTTCCCGAGGATCGTTTAACGGGAACATACCGCCCAATCCGCTTTTCGTATATTCACGACTACATAGCTTATGAATAATGGCAGCGTTAGATTGGTTAGGCTTTAACTTTAAGTTATCAATTATTTCCCAGAAACAACCAGTAACATCTGGATCTGGCATTTTCATGGGATTAAAAATTTGAAACGCCATCCGTTCTGATAATGCAATCATCATTTCCAAAACACTGCAAGGTCTCAAATATGAATAACGACTTAGCTTACGTCCAGTATCATCTTCATACGTAGCTCTGAGACCTTTACCTTCTTCAGCACGATTGTCATCATTTGGAATTAAGTAAGGGAAGGATTCGTAGAACAAACTTCGTAGCATTTTCTCACTACTATGTAGTCTACGATCCCTTCCGTGACTTACCACCAAACTACATAACCAGACTAGATAACGTTCCTCGAGGTCATGCGTTACTGTCCGTGTCGTCGACATCACCCAAGTTTTCGGCCTCCTTCTTTGCGCGCTCTTGCGATGACCCAGGCTGGTTGACGCGCTTCTTCGGAGAATCCTCTTTTGGGGAGTCTGCATCTACCTCTCCAAGAACGTCAGCTTTGTATGATGCTTTCATCTTGAGAATCTCATACATCTCGCTGCGTCCAGGATTGCTAACATATACAGCATCCGGGTCATCACTGTCTTCTCCAAAGTGCAAGTGCACATTTGGTCCGAACATGTTTACAGGATCTTCAATGGGAACTTCTTGATCATCACAAAAGATATTATCATGTTCGTAATACAGGATAGTTTTTTGAACGAAGGAACTTATTGAATCGTCCCATTCGTTGAAGGGTATAATGAAAGGCTCCTTCTCATCCTGATAAGGTCTTGTCAGTTCTTCCAGAGTGGCCTTATCTTCCGGTGTAACTCGTTTAGCATAGTCAGTACCAATGGTGCCATCATCTTTGAAATTGTAGAGTTCGGTGTCCATTCCACCAACAGGTTCTTCACCTTCACGTTCTGGATATTTTTTATAGGCAGCGGCATATCCGGCCTCATCCATCTTGTATGCAATGAAATCCGCAATCAAATAACCAAGGATTCCTCCGGCAATACTACCAGCCAGTAAATATCGAAACTTATTCATAAGTATATTCTCCCTTCGAGAGTTTTGGATTTTTGTATCTGAAATTGTCGTAACTGTACATATCTGGATCTTTGCGCATAAGATAAATGGCGTCCATGCAATCATAAATCAAATTATCCATTCAAATTATGTCGTATATAACCCCATCAACGTTGAAATCAAGCAGCATTTGCTTTGTCGCTGGACCAGGTTCGATTTCTCCATGCGGAGCATTAAACGGGTTGTAAATATCGAAGTCCACGAAGTTGTCCCCGTGATCTTTCACCCATCCAACAACAGCACCCGCCTTCGATCGTTCAACACCAAGCATGTCATAAATCTCATTCAAGAACACATGCCCTGTAGCTTGGAGTTTTTGGTTAGCATAATTCTGCTGAGCTTTCAGAAAGAATTCGTTATAGGTGTTGTCAGTCCGGAATTGAGGAGAATCGCCATCAAAGAATATGGCATACTGTGAAGGCATACCCATTCCTTCGGCATCATCGCCGTCATAAAGTTCACCAGGTAGATCGATGTTGTCTTCTTCCTCGAATATGATTGGTTTCTTCTTCTTATCCAGGACCTGCATTCCGTCTTTTCGAGGTTTCTTATAACGGAAATAACTGTCGACATCATCTCCAAGCTCAGCACGGACTCTTCCGCGATACCGCTTGAACGCTTCGTCGACGGCCTTGTATGCACCAACTAGTGCAATATTTCGACGGCTTAGAATGCGATTCGAGCCAACCAACATACCGATCGATACGCCCAATATAACCATTGATGGAGCGTATAAACGAGCAAGGTCAAATCCACCTCGCACCGTAACAATTAATTTAGCTTTCTGAACTTCTCTTTCTTCGTGCTCCCCTTTCTCAGCTACTGCGATAACATCGATCGCATTTAGCATCGATTTTGCAGTGTGGATAATCTCGGGAGCTTTTAGGGTTGCTTTACAAGCTAGCACTGTACCAGCAACCACACCGACTACACCGCCAGCTAACAGCAGTTCAGGTGAATGTTTCTTCACTAACAACTGAGCGCGAGCAGATTTGATTAATAGTGCTTCTTTATTCATTTTTAAATCTCCTTCGTCCTTACAATTTTACTCTTCTTTAGATTCTAGTGGTTTAAGAGCTTCATTGAGCCAGTGTGGACGTCTATTTCCAGACTCGGCATCATCAGTAAATAAACCGCTATTCCCAGCAGAAGGATCAGGGTAAATATGAGGAAAACCGTTGTGTTTCCTGTTGTCATTAGCTTCATCTTCTTCTCCTTCAGGATATTTAGTTAACCAGGACAGACGACCGTTTTTAAATATAGCATCGGCATCTTCGTCACTCAGAAATAAATCTGCTTGTATAGCAAAAGGACTAACAGAAATATCATTCCGTTTAAACTTTTCGCTAAGAACTAAACATTTTACCACCAACATCCACATGGATTTTTCAAATTCATTAACATAGCGTTTATACAACGGATGATCAAAACTTGGCGGAATCATGACAGATATTTCAACTTTTATTCGATTATCAGATTCCTCTTCAATCTCCACTTCGTGGAGACCTTGCTGTGCTGGTGGTAATTCTGCACCTTGCGTACAAGAAGAACACGTGCAGGGGTCAGGGATGATTTTGATGGAGTTTTTCAGTTCCTCGTCTGTATAAACCGGATCAATCTCCACAAATGCGTGGGAACTTTGCTGTGCTTCTCGTACAACCGGCTCCATCTTCGCGATTCCACGGAGACCTTGCAAATAACGTCGAAGAGGTCCATCGTTATCGACGTCTGCATTTTTCTTTTTCGAAGGCCATCTCCAATATTCGAAGTTTTTCCACCAGTTCTTCAGTCGGTTAATCATTTTCGTTCTCCTCTTCGATACAAGAAGGTAAAGCGGAACTGCAGCAGTGATAATGAGGTTTTTCAGTTTCCATTCCTCGGGTCCACCACCATTTACAAAATCGAACTAATAAGTTAAGAATCATTGTTTCTCCTATTCAAGAGGTTCGGGTTTGGGCAGCACTAGGCAGTATCCGTATCGATCGCGCTTCACATAAGCTGAGGAAAGGTTAAACCATCCCCATTTATGGTCTGTGAACTCGGTGGGTAGGCCCACAGCTTCATATAAATCAGCAATCGTGCAAGAGTCATACATTTCGATTGCTTCGACCAGGACGGTCAAGACTTCTTCAGCTTCTGGTTTGGACTCGATAATTATATCATCGAATTGGTGTCTAGCTCGTCCTCTGTCACTAGATCCTTCTTCTTGGCGCCGTGATTTTCGGCCGTATATGCTGTTGTAGCTCACATAAGATCGATCGCGATCTCTGCTCATTCGTCCGCCTCTACGTTTAGTTCCGGGTTCGCCATATAACACCATTTCGATACCATTGCTAATTATGTCGCTAATGGTACTTTTGGCCGCAGGAAGTAGTACGTCCCATAGAATATACGTTCCTACCTCCTGCATATGGTCTCCGAATATGCGGGCAAGTAGAGGTTTTCGTTTCTCTATAACAACTGCTTTTGTTACATTCCTAGTAGCTTCTTTTTCTTTTTTTTCTGTGGTTTTAGAGTTACTAGGAAATTTGTCTGGTGTCATTTTTGTTTCGGTCATTGGTTGACCTCCTCTTTTACTCGGCGAATAAGACATGCAGGAGGATATAAGTTTGCTGACTCGATAAGCATAGCCAACACTGCTACTGCTTGGCGAAAAGTTTGTTCACGCAGCAACTCATCCATAAAACCACCGTCTTTATCCTTGCTAGGTGGTAGTTTAACTCCATTGCGATAATCCAGATAATGTATGCACATTTCGGTTAATGCCTCAGTTAATTCAGGTATCGCTAGTGCACAGGTTATCCCGTCTTTTTTATACAAAAGGTTGTATATTCCCGCCTTCTTCCAAAGTGGAATATAGTTATCCGACATAGTGAGCTGATACACTATACCACCCCAGTGCGCCGTATTTAGTATAGATGTAAAATATAGCTTCATTTCGTTTCTCCTTTCAAGAGATGATTAAAGTTCCGTTCGGCTTAAAGCCTTGAACGTGCTGAATATCTTTTATGTGTATAGTACCACGATCGTATTTAAGAATCCATATGCGATCCCAGGCTCCGAGAATTGCTTCCCAGCCATGAGGATACTCAGGATAGATCCAAATTTCTGTGACGATGGGAATATTACGAGATTTAAACCACTTTCGTACTATGTTTCGTGGTTGCCTATGTCTCAGTTGTTCTATTCTCCCGTTTTTTCTAACATCTCGGATTCGTCGCATTTTATCCTTCCTCTGGATTTTCCTTCAAATATTTCTCAGCAATTGCCGTTGCAACTGCTCTGAACCGTGTCAAGGTACTATTAACTATGCCACAAAATCCACAACGCCAGGCCTTCATTTCCGCATCGTACACATGGTCACGACGAATATAACAAGCACTGCAATGTGTCCAGTTAGCAATCTCGGGCACTAGTGGTATCCCTGTTCTATCGCCGTAACTATCATCTTGTTTTTGCTGCAGAATTTCTTCAGCTGCTTCGTGGCCCGGATCGTTAGTCATGGAGTTCCTCCTTGTGTTGGTGCAGGCGTAGGGGTCAATCTTGGGATTAGAGTTGGCGTTGGAGTCCATAGGGCAGCGTTGTATTTATCTGGTAGATCTCCAATGCAATATACAGAATCTCCATTTTCATCAGTATAGACATATGCTTGTCCCAACCAAGCCGCTGTCCACCAATCACTAGTCAATTCAAATGAACATTTTGATTTCGTAATTGCTGAAATTGTTGGCGTAGGTTTTTGTTTCTTCTTGGGCTTTGCCGTTGCGGTTGGTTCTTCACCGGGAGCAGGATAACCCATGTCATTTACTGATGTTGGTTCTTCACCGGGAGCGGGATAACCCATGTCGTTTACTTGCTCGTGTTCGAGTAACCATTCGCGTTGGTCGATTGATTGTGCACTGGCAGCAGAATATACTAACAGAAACAACACAAAAACTGCTATAATCACGAATAACCAAGTTAATGCTGTTCTTTCGGTCTTCATTTTATATCTCCTATTCAAGATTGGCAAAAAGAAAATATCAAGAGATTGCTCTCCTGATACTCTATCTTTATTCTTCTGGGTCAATGTCCTCCTCGGCATCATTCCACTCAAGGATTCGTTCTGTTGTCGTTCTGACTGCAGTTCCAGCAAGTCCTGCTACTACACCAGCTCCTACTGCAATGCCGATTATCTTCGCGGCTTGAACAGTTTTCTCTTTACGAGTCCACTCTTCATTCCACAATCCTAAATCGGGTATCACAGCTAGAGCTGCTTTATTTAGCAGGTGACTAACTGTAAATGCGGTTACAACTTCAACAGTGTTTAATACTATTGGTCGCATAATACTTTGGATAATCATTTTTATCTCCTTCCAAGATATAAAGTTTGGTTTCATTATATGCTGTGTATTTTATGCGTTTGATGACCAATAAACACGTAATGAATCTCTTTTTGTGGCTGATATACCATAATAACAGTAATTGCAACCACTACGACCACCAAAGTTAGAGGAATTTCAACGTCCCCCAGCGATTTTAGTTTTTTAAATATGTTCATGGCTCTAACTTATCGACGGACCGTCAAAATCAAGAGCTTCAAATATGCCAAAACTCTCAAAGTGAATCCACTCTGCGATTTTACCATTGAACATCTTAATCCAGCAACCCGACTTTGATACTTCCAGCACACATCCCTCATTAATCTGAGAGTTCGGAATATTGCGGGAATACAAATATCGCTGCCCAATAACTGGATCATTCAAATTTTGAAGAGGTACCTGGTGTTTTACTTTTACAACTTTTATAACTTTTTCTTCCACAATCTTCTCCTTTCAAGAGTTAAAAATGGGTATTATGCTAAAATAGTATCATAACATACGAAGGTTGCTGAATAACCCTCCTTAATATAATGTTGTTTGGCTGAGACACCATGTACCGAGAAAGATGGTTTACCTTCTTTTACCATCAGGAATTTAGCTATCTCAACCGTCTTCAAAGACTGACCAACTGATGCTAAAGCTTGTTTATATGATGATGACATTATAGCATCTCCTTTTAAAAGTTAAGAAATAGGACGTCACTGCTGCATCTAGCAATGACGCCCATTAAACTAATATCACAATAGAATTACCTATTGCGTTGCTTCATGATAGCACCTCCTAAAATTGATTTCCTCTACGAAGGTTACCTTTTTTAATCAATTTCGTCTGTGGGGGCATCTTCGCCTGCGTCGAATTCGCTTACGGGGAACTCTTCATCGGGTTCCAAAGCAGATACGAGGACGAATACCAGGGCCGTGACAATGGCTGAGCCAAATACTGCACCAGCAACTTTTAACGGAAGATGTCCGTTCTGAGCATCAAAGCTTTTAACTTTTTGTAACATTAGGGTCTCCTTTCAAATATGATTTTGTTGGTTCTTACAGATGTTTCGGTTCAATCGGATAGCTTAGTACAATGCAAGGCTCACCGTCGGTGGCTATTTTCGCACTAAACTGGATATCCAACTTGCCGTTTTGTACGTCCCAGCCAGCGCTACGACCCATTTCGGTGTCTTCAAGCCCAAGCATGTCATACAAATCATTAAGAGGAAGAAACATGTCGTTAAATAGAAGTTCGTTAAAGTCATTTTGTACTCTCCTTACAGTTTCTAAATCGGATCGGAAATATCGACCGGACAAGGTATCAAAGAACAAGTAAATACCTTTACCAGTAAGAATGACTTCTCGTCCTTCTAACGGATTGGCATCTAATTTGTCCTGAGCGATTTCGTCACGAATCCTTTCCTCTTTTTTTTCACCAATCGTTTCAATAACTTTATCCTGATACTCCTTTAACGCTTGATCTGCTATAGAATATATGCTAAGCAGGGCAGCGTTTCGACGCGTACTTATATGATTAGCTCCAATTATTGCAGTTATTGTAAGAATAGAAGAAGCAGCGGTTGGAATATAGAATTTCCACACCAGCTCTAGTTTTTCACGTTGTGTAAGAGGTAAATACTGTTCTTGTCCACGCAAGTTCTCTTCTTCATTAATTACAACTACTGCACTGGAAGTGCCTTTTATCGCTAAAGCGACTGTCGAAATGACACCGGCGACACCAAGTCCGGTTAAGATTGCAGGGGAATTTGCGTCGAGTGTGTTTCCCAGCGACCTTATTACTCGTTTAATTTTCACGTTTCTTTTTACTCCTTATACCCATACTAGGATCGTAGTAATCATCGAAATGAGTTGCATAGTCTGTGAGACGTATCAGTATAATCAAATATACACACATCATCATTAAACCGATAACTGTGCAATATAACACACCGATAGCTGCTAATATTGTAGCTACAGTAATCATGTGTTAGCTTCTTTCTTATACGTCGCACGTGCACGCGCAAAAATTCCATCCATGATAGAACTAAGAATAACACGGATAGCAAATCCGAGCATGATAACCCCCCAGCAAATTATAACCGTCATCTTAGCTAGTAAGATTACGGCTTCACCTAGTGGTAACGTCAATATATGCATACGACCTCCTTTCAAGAATGTTTTCCCAAATCTTCCCCGCGGGAATTTTTGGAATTTAAAAAAATATATGCATGTCTACAAAGCTCTCATTGGCTAGGCATTTCTGATTTATTAATCAACTTGCATAAGTAAAGGCGGGTACAGCACTCATCGGCTATCCCTTTATCAATTTTAATGTCCTTTCATTATAGTCCGTGTAATCTTCGCGAGAAAAACTAACTACTAGTTTCTCAGGCTAGTAGCTATCTTACGACGACTTTCTATCATCTTCTTTATGGTGTCAATAATCTCTTCGTTGGTTTTAGACTTTAGAGTTTCGTCAATAAACGTTCCATACTCCAGTCCTAACGTTCCGTAGCCTTCAGCTACAAGCACGTTAAGAATATAATACTTTCGTTTAATATTCAATAACTCTTTAAGTGTTTTAACGATGATACTCATTGTTATCTCCTTCAAGATTTAATAGTTTATGTCTTCTATTATAGTCCATGTAAATCGCGCGAAAAAAGAATAACCTCTTTTTACAGAGGTAATTCAATTGTGTGTTCCAACATAACACTATGAATGATTTGGTCATCAGTTTGTGTTCTGAACATGACTTTGTCAATTATTTGATTCATCAGGTCACCTTCATTCTTAACATTGAAATTTCTTTCTTTGTGAAGTCTTTGGATGATTCTAGTTGAACGATATAATGTAACAAGCATGTGTGCAGCTTTAAACATTTTGGTTTAATCCTTTCAAGATTAGTTATTTGGTTTCATTATAGTCTTTGTTTCTTTCGCGAAAAAATGTAAAAAAGAGAAGCTGTGTATTTCTACACAACTCCTCATTTAAGAGTACTTACTACTTTGGACGTATGAATGTCATCGCTTTCGTGGTTACAACGTTGAATTGTTCGTGACGTAGAATCAATACGATTCCGATAATATTTACGGCTGCGGTTATCAGTACTTCTGGTTCTATTAGAAATCCGGGTCTTTTGGCCCGAGCTTCACATAAAACCTTCAAGTTCTGAATACCTTTAGTGTAATCATCATGGGATGGATCGATTTTACTCAAGAAGTCAACAACCCTGTCTACCTCAGCAGAAATTTCGTTCTTGGGTTCCATGGTAAGTCTCCTTTCGTTATACTGATTGTATATAACGCGAGGAAGAACTTACTTTTGATTTTGGTTGAAACGTGCTCTGCTTATGCCGAGTAAAAGTCCCATAAAGGTAGTAAGCGCTGCAATCGTTCCAACAATCTGCTCACCGAAGGGGAAGCCCCAGAGAATGGCCAAAGTAAAATATAACGCGCCAGACGCTGGTAAGAAGGCCAGGGTAACCCATTTCAATACATTATATGTGGATGCTGTCAGCCCAAATGGTGCTGTAAAAAAGTTTATATCAGCATCTTTACCAGTTGCTCGATACGTCAAACTATTAATTTGTACTGCCTGCCACTGCGCATTGCTAACAACCAATAGGGCTGAAAGCCACACATTCACTGCAACCAGAGAGCCCACAATCTCTTTCTGATAGGGCAACCCCCAAATACCAGAAAGAACGAAATATAACGTTGCTAAACCAGGAAGTACGAGTATTGCAATCCATTTAAAAGTGTCGAACAGTTTATTACTTAACATCGTTTTGTATCTCCTTCAAGATAGTTTGGAGTGGTATTGCACGAATGGGGAGTGTATTGATTATATCCAACAATCGCAATACCGAGCCATTCCCTCCCATTAATAGGTAGGGGTTACATAGAAACACGCAAAGATTTTCGTGTTCTTCTTGCGTTATCCACCCACGATGAATATACTCTAAACTTAAGTTTACAATTCGATCGTGCGCAAGGCCAATTAATAATTGCCTGGTTAAAGAGCCAGTATTTCGTTTTCGATTAATAAAGGCCCAGAAACCAGATGATGCCGCGATTGCAGTTATTGCGGTGAGTATCACTTGAAATAAGGTGAGTGACAGCAATGTTTGGTCCATTTACTCAGCACCGATAGCAAGCCATAGCAAATATACATTTGTTACTGTACCACCACCAATAAGTTGCCAATGAATGGTTACATTGGTGGCTGTGGTAACAACACCGCAGCTAAAATAACCTACACCCATGTTGGTTATTGCAAAAGCTATGGGAATTTGTGAGAAAGCTACGGGAAAGTTAACGGCCACACTACCATAATCCGCCGCAGCTCCAGACCACATAACAGATCCAACTTGCATTCTAACAGCTCCAGGTGTATATGTAGTTGAACCTTGCAGGGACCAGTCGGTAGCCGAACCCCCTTTTCTTTTAATTAAAGCTAGTACTCGATTACCTAGTTTAGTATCATCCACAATATTATTGGCTAGAGCTGCTAATGCATCTACAGCACCAGCGGCTAGGTTACCAGCTACCACACCATCATCCGCAATCTTTCCAGCAGTTACAGCATCAGCCGCTAACTTAGCAGAAGTAACAGCTAGATTCTTAATTTTAGGAGTTTCTACCACATTACTTGCTAATGCAGCAGCTGCATCCACAGCACCAGTAGCTAAGTTACCAGCTACTACGCCATCATCTGCAATCTTTCCAGCAGTCACAGCATCAGTAGCTAATTTACTTGACTCTACAGCACCACCAGCTATACCTGCTGCTTCGATTTGTACTGTGTCCGATCCATCATGAGTATGTGCTTTTACTTCAAGCAGATCAATTAGCGGAGGATTCATATCTCCGACAATCGCATTGATTTGATTTTGCAACATGGTTTCTGCTTCCCCATCTAGTTGATCTTTGATGGAGTTAAACCAAGTTTCCCATTCAGCTTCCCATTGAGCAAGAATTTCATTAGTTGTTACATAATCGATAATTCCGGCCACAAAAGGAGTTTCGGTTAAACCGACTTTATTTGTAATATCATCTTGCAGGATTTCTGTAACAGCCGCAGCAATATAGATATGCGCTAATGGGTATTGATGTATCGAACCTGTTTGTGTTAGTGTCGGAGCAACAGGTGTACTTGCAGGAGTACCCTCAAGTACGCTGATCGAATTAGCTCGTGTACCAACATCCTCATTAACTTCTAAATATATAACATCGATGCGATTTAATATAGCATCGGCATTCGCGATAGTCGTTGGTATGACCGCATCATTATAAGTCCACGTATGGTCGAACCATGCGCGTCCTGTCCCCACAGACACATCCATACCAGTATCTTCTACGACCATAAGCGCATCACCAAGGCCGGCATAAACTCCATCCTGAATGATACCATCAAATATGCTGCTCATTTGCTGGGCATTATACAGACGGTCTGAGCTAATAGAGTCATAAAACCCATATGTAATTGTCATTTGTGTTTTCTCCTTTCCAATTATTCTACAGTTTCGAAAGTAGGATACATTGAGATCGCACTTTCATCTTGAGAATATATCATCTCTATTACCCTTGATTGTGTTGAGTGACCATAATCATCTGCAATTTGCAGAATATCACCCATACTAAACTCATCTCCATAATTATACATTGTGGGATCAATTTCGCCCTCAAAGAATTTAAGATAAATATACTTTGCAAGCTCTTCTTTACCACGGCCTTCTAACTGTAAAAGATAGTCAGCCTCCGATAGTTCCCCGTCAGGAGTGTTTCTGGAAACGTTTGCTTCGAGATATAGTTCACGCCTTGCTAGATCCGATAGACCAGAACTGTCAGGAGCGAATACAGTTGTAGTCGTCCTAATACTTCCAACGCCTGGGGATCCCGCCACGAGACACACGGTCTTTTGTGGTCTACTACTTTCTATGTAGTCTGCATTCAACAAATTATCCAATGCAGATGTAAAGGCAACGGTCGCATTTGTGGATTGATCGTAAGATCTATCAACACCAGCATACAGTTCAAAGTCGAACTTATCTGTTACCAGATCTCGTAAGATTCTAAACCCTATACCATCCGCCATACACAGTTGTGATAAAACCTTATAAAGCGTTTCACCATTGAACTGTGTGTCAACGGTTAGTGCGGTTATTATTGCATCAGCAGAGGTATTAAAGACGAGATCCGAGAAAGTCCTAAGACCATCGGTTGGAGATATAGCATTATCGTCTAAAAGTCGTTCTATCTCAGTTTGCAAGTTACCGCTCATTGCGATAGCATCCCATATAACCCTACGATCTAATATAGACTCTAATGAACGCCCAGTAAGGATTAACGTATTGCCATCCTCAACTTCTGAGTGAATGTTAGAGTCTTCTAGAATCATATGATGCGGAGATTCTGGTAACTTTAAATACGTGGTATTTAAAATTTTGACAAGAATATCCGTGGTCGGTGCGACAACAATCTCAAAGTCACCGGATTTCCAATAACGATCCGTCCATATGAGGGATTTAAACACATCGAGAACATAAAGCTCCTTAAAAGTATCATCTAAAAGAGTTATCTCCATAGCTTAAATCCCTTCATATGCGATATCGTTAAAGATTTCAAATTGCAAGTTATTAACTCCGGAAGTTGCAGTATAGGCATATACATTATCTCCTCTGTCTAATTGAAACCAAACGGGAGATGTACCAAGACAATTCAAAATGTTATACGTAGTTGCACTTCGAATTAATATTGCGTATTTATTGCCTTTAACTGTAGATATCCAAATGTCATCTCCTGCTTGAATATCTCCTCCTGTCGTAGCTATTAACTTTGTACTGTCAATCTCTAAAGCTTCTAGTGTTACTGTGTCAGTTAAGACAAAATCATTCACAGCACCCGTAGCATGAATATGAATTAACATACCAACGGGAACATCTCCCTCATAGAGCACAGTTTTCGTGGTTGTTATATCAATTTCACCCATTTCCAATAACGGATCATCGGTTGATTCATTTGACCACGGAAATTCAAACAGTGGTGCCACGAAGGAGAACACGGTAAACGATGCAACAGTATCATACAAATATGAATCGGGGAACACTAACGTAATTACACAGCCCTCTTCGTTGCTAAATATGTCTGGCTCGTTAGCCTCAACATAAGCAGTTGCATGAGCTATTCTATTAGTCGCTTGAATCTCGAAAGTGATTGGTTTGTTCAGAGGGAAATATTTGTAGGATTGCTGCCTTAAAGTTTCAATGTTCTGGCCAGGATAAAATCTTAAACCCAGTACGATATTTCTCGGTGTAGCTCGTCCAGAGTTATACAATGACCCATCGACACCTGCCCGTTCCGTAAGCGATATTTCAGCTTTAGGCGGACCAAGTCCATCTATACGAAGAACTATGAAGCCCGATTGCTCGGGCCTCAATAGCTCTAAGGTTAAAGATTCATTTAAGTGGTTTGTAGTTTTGACAGCAGTTATCATGAGCTTAACAATCCTTTCGCACCACGTAATTGATTTTGCGTTGCCCTGTAAATATCTATACGAGACAGCGCCTTCGGTGAATAGTTATACTGATTTAGCTCGATATTTGTTGCATTGACAGGATTTCCATCCTTATCAATCGCAACAACACTGGGATCCTTACTCGTTCTAGAGATGGCACTTATTAAGCGCATTGAACGATCTCCCAACATGTCATCAAGTAGATTTGCAGTTTCCACTATTTCGGTCATGTCAATGATCGGACGAATTGTTGGGTCTAAGTCCATCTCTCCGTCAATTCCTTCCGTTATAGCTGCGACAGCATCGGACATAGCCTTGACAGTGGATTTAGCAACTCGCTTAGCTGCATTCGGCGCATGATGTGCCATGTCGTTAATCCCCTTGACAAGGCCAAGAACAATCATCTCACCAATATACCGAAACTTCTTAGAGGGTGATTCAACACCCAGCCACTTTAAAGCAGCTTCCCACGCATCTATCGCTAACTGCACCAATGCACTGATAACAGATCCAGCACCATCAGCAATACCCCGCAACAAACCATCAATGATGGCCGCAGCAAGATCTCCAATGGCAGCTATAATCAGATGCAAGTTGTCTTCAACACTCGCCGTTAACCCTTCGATAAACGCAAGCATCAAATCCCAACCAGATTGTATTATGTCCGGTACAGCTAACGCAACAGCATCGAGAAATTCCGTTATAATCTCAGCAACAACTATAACTAGTTCTCCAATATTATCACGAATACCTGATAAGAATCCGATTAGAATATCCCAACCTGCTTGAATGAAGTCAGGAAGCTGAAGTGCAATTTCTTCCAATAGAGTAGTTATTAGCAAGATTATAACCACGATAAAGTCTGGGATATGATCTTCTATTAATTGGATAAGTGCATCCAACAACTTATCAAGAGCTTCATACAGCTTCGGCGTTATATCAATGATGATTTGCAAGAACGCAAGAAGTAATCCGGTAATAGCTTCGGCCACAACAGGCGTCGCTTTGATAATGCCTTCCGCAAATACGATCAATGCATTGATAATCGCGTTGATGATTATCGGCACTAACCCTAATATGGCTGTAACCATACCGACAATTGCTAAAGCTGCGGCCGTACCACCAGCAGCCAACAGCGCTAAACCGGTAGCAAACAGAAATAGACCTGCGCCTATCAATGCTACTCCAGCACCAATTAAGAGCATAGATGCTCCTAAACCAAGTAAACTCGGTATGATGGGTGTAAGTAATAACCCCGCAGCGCCAAGAACGACAAATACCCCCACCAAAGCAAGCAACGCTAAGCCAATCTCCCCAAGAGACATTGCGCCGAGCATTTGCAAAACCATAGCTAAAACTGTTAGCGCACCAGCTGCTATCACAAGTGCCACACTACCAGCGAGCGTTCCGGACATGGCGTAAAGAGCCAAGGTAATTATTAGAAGAGAGGCGCCTAATGCCAGCAATCCTTTACCGAGTTCTTCCCAATCCATATCGCCCAATTTTATTAGTACGTCTGCTAATATGCTAAGTGCACCAGCCACAATAACAAGCGCTACACTTTGTAAAATCATGTTTGAGGGTAACGCTCGCATGGCTATGGCAAGAATCAATAAAGCTCCGCCCATACCAGCAAGCCCTTTGCCAATTTCTTCCCAGGACATTTTACCTAGTTTTTGTATAACACCGATCATGATATGCAATGCGCCAGCCATAATCGTCATAGCGATTGCAGTTAGTATGATTTGATTGCCGCTTCCACTAAGTTTAGTAAACGCTGCAATCTCAGCAAAGATAATACCTAAAGTAAGTAAGCCTTGCTGTAGTACAATTGGATCCATGCCGCCAAATTGAGCAACGGCTAAAGATATTAGCATTATGGCACCAGCCATAGCAACCATAGCAATTCCAGCTTTAGTGCTTGCTGATCCTTCTCCAACGATT
>SDBT01003900.1_pt1 | contig 25602 bp, 25 predicted proteins | sample 2277101 | NCBI WGS metagenome assembly SDBT01 (sample SAMN10404973, study PRJNA504765) | marine sediment metagenome | isolation source: marine sediment core GS10_PC15, 103 cmbsf | place: Arctic Ocean: Southern Knipovich Ridge | collected 2010 | reverse complement strand
ACCTTAGAGAGGGAACTTTCGTTTTACCATTGGCTGTGTGTCGCAGAAAACCTTTCCACTTATGTAAGAAAGATTCCTCGTTCACCGAGGATTGATGCAATAGGTTTTTCTCCTGGAGGAACTTACTCATAATATTAACGGCAGAATTTAAGTCTCTATCCATTTGATTTCCACAATTGCAATTAATAGTCCTTTCAGATAGCCTTCTAGCTTTTTTCAATCCACATACACAACAGGTCTTGGTAGTATCCTTTTCATTAATTTTTACTACTTTCTTTCCTAGTTTTTCTGCTTTATAGGTCAGGAATTGTACAAACCTGCTTAGATGTCCTGTATTTTGGAGTGAATAGTTTAATGTCTTTTGATTCTTGAATTTTTTCTTCTTTTTCCTAGCCATTTGTTTCACCGCTAGGTCGCCAACAATGAGAGTGTTGGCCTTAGTATTAGTCAATACCACTTTAGAAATCTTGTGTTGAAAGTCTTTCAACTGATTAGATTGTTTTCTTTTCATTTTTGCTAGCTTTCGGTTGTACCAGTGCCATTTATGGCTTTTTTTCCTACAATGGTCACGTTTGGATTGCACTTCAACTATTTTCTTTCGCCAGTAGTTATCGGGGCGTTTATTAGGTATTTGGATAAATTGCGACTGTAAATTAACTGCAGAAACAAGGTTATTTATTCCTAAATCAATTGCTTGGTACAATTCATTATCATAATACGGTCTAGAGGGGGATATTTCACAATTGATTGCTAAAAACCACCGTTTTTTATAATCTTGTAAGAGCTCTACTTGTTTAATCTTTCCTTCAAGATTAAATCCTAATTCAAAAGTAAGAGGTATTTTAGAGGGATGCCTGTGTGATAAATTTATGCTACTTTCTTTATACTTGAATCCACTCTGATTAAAACACAGAGTAAAAAAATAATCTTTTCCTCTGAATCTTGGTGGACGAGTAGTATTATCTCCATTCTTTATTAACGAAAAAAACGATTTATAAGCAGCATCAAGTTTTTTAAGCGTCATTTGGAGGACTTTGGAGTAGACCTGCCTGTACCTTGGAAACAGCTTCTTTAATTGGGGTAAGGCGTTCTGTTGCTCTATATAAGTAACACAATAGTTATAGGTGTCATAGAGATACCTTCTTTCAACTAGCGCATGATTGTACAGTAACCGACACGTCTCTGATAATTCCCAGAGTACCTTCTCCTGTTGCTTATTGGGAATAATTGTGAACTTCCTTGTGAGAGTTACCATGCAACCAACCTGAGATTTTTTATGCTTATTACTTTATATAAACCTTATTAACCAATTCTTCCAACTTAAGTTACAATCATTTCTCCTTTCCATCTTTTATATCCGGTTATTCTTTCTGTCTCCTTCTCATTGTCTTTGAGATAATTTTTTGTTTCGCCTTTCACCCCTACCTGAAGAAAGGGAACTTCTGGCGAAGTTAGGTTAAATTGCATTCTGAACAACCAAATATCATATAAATTGGAAAAAAAATGTTGTAGAGAACTGTATTAGATCGTTATAAAATATATGGTCGTAATATAGTACTACGGCTTCGATCAATCTTATTGAGAAAATTAAACTCGATTTTCGCAAAATTCAATAAAAGCCATTTGAATATCCCAATCCTTGTTGAATTGAATACATAACAATTTAAACTAAATCAAGAGAACAAAAATGTGAAAAAATTATCTGAGGTCCTTTTAGTCATCATTCTTATCAGGGTTAATTATCGGTGAAGATGATCTAGATTGAAAAAAATAAAGCATATTATTAAGCTACTTTTACTCGGAGATGGAGCGGTTGGTAAAACTTCCCTGATACGTAGATATGTAGAGAATAAATTTAAAGAAGAATATAGCATGAGTCTGGGGGTTGATTTCTTAACTAAGACAATTGACTTCATTGATGATCAGAACGTGGAAAGAAGCGTAGCTCTTCAAATTTGGGATATTGCAGGACAGTCGAGACATGTATCCTATTCCCACCTATATCTGAAAGGTGCCTTAGGTGCGTTTTATATTTTCGATCTTACCCGTAAAGATTCACTTCTTCAACTCCAAGATCGTTGGCAACCCCAGGTTTTAAGAGTATCGCCTAAGTCTCTTTCAATAATAATTGGCAATAAAGCTGATCTAAAATCAAAACGACAATTGACAAAATCTGAAATAGAAAGAATCCTAAAAGCAATGCACGCACTCGATTACATAGAAACATCAGCTAAGACGGGGAAGAATGTTAACGAAGCTTTTCATACAATGGCAGCAAGAATATTGAATCTTAAAATAAAAGAATTCTTATGAGGAGCGAATAATGTCTTTAGAGAAGTTCAAAGCTATCAAAGCGTTTTTTATATTTGAGAAAGAAACTGGAAATACATTATTCACACGATCCTATGAAAAAAAAGGCATTAAAACGCCTGACGCACATCTTATTGTAGCTTTTTTAACAGCGATGTTCTCTTTTGCGAAATCAACCTCTTTGAGCGAACTCAGGGTAGTAGATATGACGGACCTTCGTTTCTCATTCATTGAACGTAACGACCTGGTGTTTGCCGTTTTGGTTTCTCCCTTAGTCAGTCCAATGGATTTACAATTTAAGTTAATGACTATTGCTAGTCTGTTCCTAGCTGAATATAGTGGTGAAATGGAGGGATTACAATTAATTGAAACAGATATTTTTGAAGGATTCAGCGAAAACGTTGATGAAGTATTCTTAGGTGAAACTCGTGAAATGTTAACCTCATCAAAAAACGCTGCTCTATTTTATCTAAAGAAATTAGTCCAACAGGGGGAAGCTGGGGCACGAGGAGCCATGATTGTCTCATTTACGGGTGATATTATGATCGAATATAAAATGGATCAAACACGAATGGCTGGCGCAATAAGAATTCTTAATGTGAGCACCTATATGAGAAATCTTCGGTATCTAGTTGTTTCATCTGAAGCAACTCACTTAGTGGCATATAAAATCAGTGAAGGACTTTTACTATACGTAGATGGAGACCCAGAGTCAAGATTAGAGAATCTCGTTGTAAAAGCATCTGAAACAGTCCGACAGGTAAAAGAAGTCATTCCACACTGAATGAAAAATGCTTATCCAGCTCATTATATCCACGATGTTCATCAAGAGCCAGTTGAAGAGTAGCTGACAGATGGTTGCCGCCTATAGACCAGCAGAAATGCAAGATCTTCCCAAAATTGAACTAGTCATTAAAAAAGCTTATAATCCTTTAACTGAAGTCTTATCGCGAAAACCTGGAGCGATCGAAGATACATTCCAGAAAATTGAAAAATCATTTGAGCATCAAAACTTGTTTGTAATATTAGGAGCGAGAAATAAGGTAATTGGAACATTTTCCATAAAAAAAATCAATGATAATCAAATCAAACTGTATCATTTTGCGATTGAACCAAAATTTCAAAACCAAGGAATAGGAACAAGAATTTTAAAGGATATTATGAAGGAAATAACCATAAGATCGCCTGAAATAGAAGAAATTGAATTGGAAATATATGAAAAAATCCAAAAACTTTCAAATTTCTATACTAAACTCGGCTTTGATAAAAAAGGGGAGAAGCTCATTAGAGGGGTCAGAATAATAATCCTTTATCGAAATTTGAAGAAGAGCTAGATTTTTTCCCATCTCGGGAAGGAATTTCGTTTCTACTAGCACTAAAATAGATCTTTTCCTAAACATATCAATTTTTAAAAATTCAGGAAAATATGCTTTAGCAATAGCAGGTGGTATTTTAATGAATGATAGAAAACTAGAAGAGATTAAAAAACTCCAAAAAGATTTAACAGAATTAATGGGGATAAGTGGGTATGAAACACCCGTTAGTGACTTTATAAAGGAAAAAATTGAAGGAAGAGTTGATGAATTATGGATAAATCCTCTGGGATCACTTCTGGCTATTAAAAAGGGGCAAGACTCAAAAAATCGAATCATGTTAGATGCACATATAGATGAAATAGGTTTCATGATAAGCCATATTGAAAAAAGTGGCTTTTTGAGATTTGTACCAATTGGTGGGTGGGATTCAAGAATTCTTCTTGGTCAAAGTGTTAAGATTCTTGTCAAGAATTATGAAGAAACATATCATGGAATTATTGGAAGTAAACCACCTCATTTAACAACTGAAAAAGAACGAAAAACTCCAGTACAAATTGACAATATGTATATTGATGCAGGTTTTTCTTCTAAAGAAGACGCGAAGTCTTATGGAATTGAAGTAGGAACAATAGGTACTCTTTATGATCCATTTGTAGAATTTCCTAACAATTTGATTAGAGGTAAAGCATTTGATGATAGAACAGGAGTTAACGTCCTTATTCAGATAATCAAGGAATATGAAAATAAAACTCCAGAAGATACACTCTTATTTAGTTTTTCAACGCAGGAGGAAATCGGAGGAAGAGGTGCAGCTACAGCTGCTTTCAGTCTTGATCCAACAATGGCAATCGCTCTTGAAAATACTACAGCTGGGGATGTTCCTGGGATAAAAGATTCCGTCTGCCCATCATATATTGGTAAAGGCCCAGCGATTACAGTAGCGGATAGAAGTATGATAGCTTCCCCTATTATCAATGCAAGATTAATAGAAAACGCAAAACATGAAAACATTCCATTTCAGATGAAAAAACCAATATTTGGTGGTACTAATGCAGGAGTTATCCATAAAAGTCGTGGAGGAATCCCTTCATCAGTTGTTTCTGTACCTTGCCGTTATATCCATTCTCCCACCTCATTACTTTCCGTTAAAGATATTTTACACACCATTCAGTTGATTTCTGCTTTCATTAGAAACCCTGCGAAGGTAAATGAAAACACTTAAACAGGACATGTCGGATATTCTCAAAGAATGTAGGAAAATTCCCCCGATTTCTGCAAAGAACTTCGCACACTATTATCAAAAAGGTACCGAAGAATACTATCAAAAAATTTTCAGAATAGAGATGAAAGTTCTTATAATAAATAGCTTTAAGAATTATCAATCATAGTAAATGCTAGAATCATGCGATTGTGGAGAATTGATACACTTGTCAGAAGAATCTGTATTACTTGATCTGAAAAACCTCAAATCAAAGGATATTGATCTAAAATGGGCTGCTATCAATAACCTTCGAAAATACTTACAATCAAACCCTCTCACAGATTTTCGGTCACGAATGATTCTGAAATCGCTTCTAGGCCTAAGTAAGGATCCTGATGACAGAATTCGGGAAACTGTATTAATCACCTTAATGGAAGTGATTCAAGATGATACAAAGATTGAACAACTTGTAATTCGTTCTTTGGCAGACTCGAGTTCAGGAATAAGATCAATTGCACTTGAGTGGCTTAACAAACAAAATCATCCTAGTTTAAGGAATTTTACGGCCAATGCACTCCAGGATGAAGGAGAAGTAGTTAGAAAAACAGCATTAGACATTGTTGTGGAAAAAAAAATTGAGGGAATAGAGAACCATTTATTGAAACTTCTTAGAATAGAAACAGGAGGATTACGTCGTACTGTGATATATGCACTTGGGAAGCAAAAAACCGCACAAGCAATAAGCGTACTTATTGAAATCATGCGTAATCCTGAGTACGATGATTGGACACGTAATCAAGCTAGCTCCGCTTTGGATCATATGGGAGGAAAAGAAATAATTATTCCTTTTATAGAAAACCTCACAGATCCTAATAATTATGTACGTGAAACTGCTTCAGCTTTTCTAAAGAAAAATGAAAATGATCTGATCTCTGCTATCATATCTAGTGGACGTCTTGATTTCCTTGGATTACTCCAATATGCTTCTGAAACAACACGACAAAATTTCGATTCACTTATCAATACCTTAAAAAACCAGATGAAACCAGCTATCGATTCTTATAGGTCTAAAATAATGAATGAGGATCAAATAGTTCTCCAAGAAATAATAAACGAACTAGGCTCAAGTAAAATTGCAGTAAAGACATTATTTGAAAAGATTCTAAACTTCAACCTCATCCAGATTTCAGAGGAAGTATATCTCACGGAAACAGGATTAAAAAACTCTCTCATTCAAAGATTCAGTGAGAAAGGTTCTATTTATCTTCCGACTCTACAACAGGAGGACTTTTTTCAACAGATTAATGTGGAATCAACAAAACAAATAATAAACTCAATTTCATTTGCTATTGAATTGAAAAATGACTTTTATTTAACTAAGGAGTTTCATTCAAGCATTCTAGAGAACTTCAACAACACTGGGTTTTTAGATCTTTCCGATATTGCAGAAAAACTCCATCAGCCTATTCAAATCATTAAGGAACTATTAATCCCAGTAATTAACCCTTCAGAAGAAGGATGGTTCAATTCTCGAAACGAATATATGACTCTAGTTCATTTGAAAAAACAAATATCGAAGCAGATTGATAACCATGGAATCATCTCTATTAAAAAGCTCTTAGAGAAAAGTGCAAACCCAAATATTGAACATCAAATATTGATCGAATCAATCAACAATAGTTACAAAGGGCAATGGCTCGGAGAGCTTGAGGTATTTTTAAATGAAGAAAAAATTCACGAATTGGAACGAAATACCTCAGGATTAGAAGAATCAGATGTGAAAGATCTTCTAACAAGGATTGATTTGGATTTTGACACTTTTCTTAATTGTTTGCAAAAATTTATGACTATTACGACATTTAAAACAAAAAATGGTCAGCATATTTCGTTGGACAGCTTACATGGTGAATTACAAACAATAATACTAAGTAAACGGTATATTAACATTATTTCATTTATGAAAAACATGAAATTAGACTCCTATATAGAAACAAAAAAATCCATTATCATAGGTTATATAATGCAAGAATTTAGCGGCAGAATAGATCCTAAAGAGGAAATTTTTGTCACTGAAGAGTTGATATCTGAAATAATGACCGAGATTGATACGAAACAAAGGATTAATTTTTCTGTACTTGGATTCAAACTAAGTATTGATCCAGATGTGCTTTCTGTTATTCTTACCCAGATTTTATTTATAAGGGGATTCAGTAACAAAATTGGTGAATTTGTCACTCAAAATGGAATAGTCCAAGAGATCGCAGGAATAATGGAATTTAGGCAGGAATTCAGTTTTCAAGAGCTTTTTGAAATTCTTGAGATATCCAATGAAAAGAAAAATATGTCAATCGTCAGAGAACTAATAGCAGAAGATAAAAATCTCATTATTTCTCAAGATAGCAATATGGTAATGTCTCAAAAGATGAGTATAAAGAAAATTATTTCATATATAAAAAAACCCGAAATTCAAGTTAAAGAAGAAATTCCTGCTGAAGAGATTAGTATGGATACAAACATACCCTTAACGAACGTGATGAGAGTCTTAGAATCTTTAATTCAGAATAATCTGATTACAGGAACGCTAGTATCTGGTAAATATCGTCCTTAAACTTTAAAAATATTATAGGATATTGATCTAATGAAGCAAGCACTACACATTATCGTCGATCACCGTGAACCTCAAAAATTGAAAGAGAGATTAATTAAACTTGGAATGGAAGTTAAAGAACAACAGTTGGAAATAGCTGATTTTATTTTATCGAATCAGGTTGCTTGTGAGAGAAAAACTGGAACAGACCTAATAGCTTCAATTACAGATAACAGATTGTTCGAACAAGTGGATACCTTGATTGAAACTTATGAACAACCAATATTAATACTAGAAAACTTAGCATCTGCATTTGAAAGAACGGAGTGGAAAAAAAGAAAAAAGCACGTTTTTGGAGCATTAACGTATATTTTTCTTCGACGACAAGTACCAGTTGTTCCCACAAATTCAACAGCTGAAACAGCTATTGTATTAAATCGTATTGCATCATGGGTTCAGGAAGAGCACGATGATCCAATAATAGCAAGAAAATCACCGAAAAAACGAAGTTTGAGAGATTATCAACTATTTTTTCTACAAGGTTTACAAAATACTGGACAGAAAAAGGCTAAAGTATTATTAGAATCCTTTGATAACATTCCACTAAACGTAATCGAAGCTATTTCGGATTCCAAAGTAATTTATACTCGAACTGGAAATCCAAAAGGAGTTGAAGGATCATTTTCAAATATAAAAGGATTTAGCTCGAAGTACATCATAGAAAATAAAAAACTTCTTTCTGAGGAGGATAAAGATTCTTCAGATTAATGAATAAGAATCATTTTCGGTGATGATTGTATCAAAATATCGAGTTCTCCTCCACCCAATTAGATTTATTATTAAAAAAAATCGATGAATCAATTAAATCACTTAAAATACAGCCTGATAACTGAAATTTTCTGCAATAAACTAGCCAAGGACAATCTAATTCACAATACGGCTGTGGTGTTGATAATGTTCTTTCTTTTGCCTTCTGTAATTCTAAAAGTAATTGTGTTCTAGTAGAGATTCCACTCTTGTGTTTCTTCGTTGGAGGGAAAATTGAGTCGGAATCCATACACTCATCCATCCTCTCAATTGATTCTACATCTGGTTTTTACTTATAAAGGCTTCTATGACCTTTATATAGTACAGAAGAGAGGGAGATTACCGAAAATGACGAAAATGACAAAAAAGATTTAACTAATCATTCATAGCTGTAACTTATGTCAGGAAATATTCTTTCACGAACTTCTTTATTATATTCTTGTACAGCACCTAAAATCTGTTCTTTTAGATTCAAATACCGTTTAACAAATTTAGCTTTGAAATCAAAGTAACCTAGCATATCGTATGTCACGAGTACTTGACCATCACAATACGGGCCAGCACCTATACCTATTGTCGGAATTGAAAGTGATTCAGTAATTAATTTTGCTACGTTCCATGGAATAGCTTCTAAAACAAGTGAAAAAATACCTGCTTTTTCTAATATCTTAGCTTCTTCTAGAAGATAATTAGCAGCTTCTTCTGTACGACCTTGAACTTTAAAACCTCCAAATTTATGAACAGACTGTGGAGTAAGCCCCAAATGACCCATTACAGGAATGCCTGCATTGAGGATCCCCTTAATTGCACTTTCACGTTCACTTCCTCCTTCAAGCTTAATTGATTCAGCCTTTCCTACCTTTACTAATTTAATAGCATTTCGTACGGCTTCCTCTGCTGAAACCTGAAATGTACCAAAAGGCATATCCCCTATAACCATCGCTGACTTTACACCACGAGCTACTGCTTGTGTATGGCGAATTGAATCATCTAATGTTACAGGTAAAGTGGATGAATGACCATGTACAACCATACCCATTGTATCACCTACAAGCAACAGATCCGTTCCAGCTTCGTCCAAAATGGATCCTAGAACAAAATCATAAGCGGTTAACATGGTTATTGGTTCACCTTTCTTTTTCATTTCCATAATATCTAAAACAGTTTTTTTCTTCATTTTCTCACCTTAAATCAAATTAAAAGTTTCTTTCTCTTTCGCTAATGTCTGAAGTCGAGAAGACATAAATTCTAATGCTATTTGCAACAATTGGCGATTATCATAGTTCTTTTTCTCTTCAAGCAAAACCAATCGTTCTTTTCCCTTTAGATTCCCCGTAAAAGTTATCATTTCTTTGACTGCTCTGATAATGTTATTAGTAATTGAAACCGTTGAGGCTAAAGATGTTCGTGAAAGGGGATTGAGATCGACAGTCACAACATCTTTCCCCATTTTTCGTAAAGCTAAAGTTCGGTCACCATCCTCAAGAGGTACAAATACACAATCGGAAATAGCAATTCCACGGGAATCAACGATCCTTCTTAGATGAGATATTTCAGGAATTATGTCTTGCATTGAGGGGTCGGTTCCAAGAACCGATTTAGCTCCTGCTTCCTTTAGAATCTTTTCAATCGCTCTTTCTCTACCAGGTTTTCTATAAAACAAGTTAATTTCCAATGGTGCATCAAGAATTTCACTCAATTGAACAATTTCTCTAGGGCATAAAACAGCTACATTCCCGTTTACAGAAATTACAGGATGTTTGGCAAGTAATAATGTAATGATTGCGAATCTCTCTTGCTGTAACGCAAATCTTGGGGATTTTTCTCCAAGGATATAATCAAATGCTTCACCGCGCCCATGGGCTATTAAACCAGCCTCAGCAACAACTTTCTGATGCATACCTTTAATAATATCTTCCCGAGTCTTTAGCGACTCATATCTCGGATGATCTCGGGGTATTTCATGTTCACTCATTATTAATACTTCACAACGGTATTCTGACAAATTTCTTCTTCAATTATCTTATTCTGAGGTAAATTAGTTATTTCTATATCCTGTTTATCTTGATAAAATAAGAAAAATGATTCTCCTAGCATAATCTGGGCCCCAATAATCCCTTTCGGTAACTGATCAAGATACCTTTTCAGTTTTTTAGAACTTAGACTTACTTCTTCGGTAAATTTTCTAGCTGAAAAAATGAAATTTTCAAAATTTGGATTAGAAATAAGACTGGAAAGGATTTTTTCTCCTGCTCTATTTACTACTTGTCTCTTCCTGCGATCTGATAAAACTGTTGAAGTAGTAAGAGGACCCAAATGAACAGTTGCAACATTCCAATTTTCAGAATCCCTCATAGATATTGTTTTCCCAAATCCTGGAGCTCCTTCTTTCAATCGAATCTCCAAACCACCTTGGTAAAGACCAATAACATCTCCAAGACCAGATTTGGTCATTACTTCGGCCTTATGAGCAACTTGAAAAATTTCCATTTCCGTAAGTCCAATATCAAAAAGTTCGTTCAAACAAAAAGCCGTCCCAACAGCGCCTGCAGCTGAAGCACCATACCCAGCTGATAATGGAACCTCAAATTCATGATTTACCTGTATACTATTTTTGAATTGATTTGGTATCAGAAGTTCAACCACTTTTGAACTTACTAATGCCTCTCTTGCGTCAATTTCAATCCCATCAAAGAAATACTTAACAGAAGGGTTTGTAATCCTTATTACCGAAGTTTTAACCCCACGATTAATGGAAACACCTGCACCACGGGATCCACGCTTCAGAACATCAGGATTATCATCTTTAATATGAAAAATCCCAGTGAGGTGGGCTGCTACCCAATATGAGGCATCCTGAGTCACGAAAATTCCTTCGTTATTCTGGATATTTCTCAATATGTCTTATTAAATCAGCAATTGCAGCATTTACAGGTGCATTAATTCCTAAGCGTCGGCTTTCTCTGACAATGAACCCATTAATATAATCAATTTCGGTCCTCCTACCTCTTTCAACATCCTGCAACATACTACATCTATTATCTTTCGTTTTTTCTATTACATTAAGAGCAAAATCACGTGTCATTGAAAAATCTTCACTAGGAAGACTTTTTTCAGCAACTTCTAAGCCTTCTTCTAAGATGGTATCAAAAATACGCTGAATAGAGGGTTTTTGAAGAATTTGTCCATTAGGGACATGCAATAAAGCTGCAAGAGGGCAAATCGCAGCATTAGTTAGAAGTTTTTGCCACATTTTCAGTTTGATCTTTGAAGTGGGTGTTGTCTTCAGTCCAGACGCATTCATTATTCCCTGAACTTCCTTCCCATGTCCATTTTCATTACCAGAAATTATCCCAAATGAAGTTTTCCCAAAAGAAACATGTTTGACTATTCCAGGATGTATAAGCTCGGCTGCTTCAGTAGTGATCGCACGAAATAGGGGATTATTTGGAAATTTGCTTTCAAATACTGCTTCGTTACCCATTCCGTTTTGAAGAATAAAAATAGGGTTTTCTTCGGTTATATTAGCAGCTAGACTCTCTGCTACAATTGCATTATCATACGCTTTTGTAGTTACAAGAATTGCATCAGATGTAGTTATTTCAGGCTGGAAATCTGTTTTCGCATTAAAATGAGATAGGATTTCTTGTTGTTGCTCAATAATACGTAAACCCTTTCTGTTAATCTCCATTACATGAGGATTACGGCCAATTACGGATATATCGTAACCAGAATACGCAATTCTTCCTGCAAATAACGAACCTATACTTCCAGCTCCAAATACTGTAATATTCACTGTTTGTCACCTTTCTTTTGAAATTCCGCTATAAACTCCGCAATTTTCCACCCTAATTCGACTTTTGTCCCTTTAAGATGTATCTCAGGAGCATTTTTTCGAATGATGATCAATTCATTTGTTTCTGAAGCAAAACCCTTTTCAGGTTCTCCTACCCAATTAGCACAAACCATTTCTAAGTTATGCTTATCTAATAAATTTAATCCTCTTTTTAGTAAATCTTCCTTATTTATTCCCACTTCAGCTTTATAGGCAACAATGAATAAATCAGGAAACTCCTTTCTAATCTTTTCAAGAATCTTTATTGTAGGAACGAAATCAATTGTGAGTTTTTCTTGCTTTGATGGAATTTTACCTTCTCTATATTCAGGTTTGTAATCTGAAACAGCTGCTACTGAAATAAATCCATGATAAGAACCGTTGGATAATTCTTCTCTTACAGCACTATACATATTTTCGGTTGAACGCACAATTGAAAATGAAATAGCCACATTTTCCAATTTTAAATTATGACCTTCACCTAAAATTAATTTAACTTTTGCTCCATGTTTTTTAAGAGCATTACTTATATGCAGAGCTGATAAACCTGTAGATGGATTGGATAGAAACCTAACATCGTCAAAATATTCACGAGTTGCTCCTCCAGTAATTAAGAATCTTTTGTCACTTAACACATTTGGAGAATCTATCAAATCAAAAATGTATTTCATCAAATGATTTAAAGGTGGAAATTTGTATTTGTCTTCCTCTTCAGTCCTTTCAGTTACAAAAATGTTCTGATTTCGTAGATATGTAATATTCTTTTTTAATATAGGATTATCCAGAAGGACTGTATGTGCTGCTGGTACAATAAGAATAGGAATACCCGCACCTAATGCTGCTAATGCTGTAAGAGTCACGGGACCATCTGCAACTCCAGTTGCGAGTTTAGAGATAGAATTAGCAGTCGCAGGACACATGATATACAAATCTATTTTGAAATCAGGATGAGAAATCCATTTTATATGTTCAGAAATGCCTGAAATTTTAGTAAAAGGCTCTTTATCCATACACCAAGTTAATGCATCAATTGCCACAAATCGTTTAGCTTCTTCCGATAGAACCACGACAGGATCGCCTGAATAGCGTATTATTTCCCTAATCAGATGTGGAACTTCAATTGCAGCAATGGAACCCGTAACTCCAATAAGGACACGTTTTCCATATAATTCTGTACCTTTAGTCCCGTAAATTTCACTAGTTCCCATCGTATATAGTCCAATAATATCTCTTAAAGGAACCTTTTTAAAAATCAGGGTTTAACCATTTTCGTTTGTATATACAGTATTGTCTAGTAGGATAAATACACTATGAATACATTAGAAGATGAAAAAGAGATACTCCCTATGATTTATTCTCAAAGTAAATGGAGCTACTAGAAAACATATTCCTTTTCATTATCCTGCTATATGAAAAATATCTTGAATGGTAGTCCTATAAACTGTAGAATATCTCATTTTTTAGTTATCTGACAAAATGAAAAGGAAAAAATAAATTACTAATCCACTTAAAGCTTCAATGGTTCAGGCTTAAATGACAAGTGCTTCATTTTAGCACAAAATTGGATCAATTAGAAATTTTACAATAGACGAGGTAATTGAAAATGTTCATCAGTCAAATTATTGGGGACTCTTTTCTTGGAGGAGATTTAATCCTAGGTCTGTTTTTTACTATATTCGCGATAATTGTTGGATTGGTTTCCTCAGCATTGGGAATTGGTGGGGGTTTCATTACCACTCCATTCTTAATACTGATAGGAGTTGAACCTGGATATGCGATTGGAACAGTACTCTTTATGATAATATTTACTTCCTTATCAGCAACATTAGCTTATTCTCGTAAAGATGGATTAATTGAATATAAAGCAGGATCGTTAACCGCTGTATTTACAGTCATTGGGGCATTATTTGGAAGTGTATCAAGCACTATTTTAGCCAATCAAGCTCCAGAGTTATTTCGTCTGTTCTTTGCTGTATTTCTTATTCCTATTGCTATTAAAATGATTTTTTTCCCAAAAAAGAAAAAATTTACGAATAATCACAGTAATTCCGACAAAGAATCTGAAGAAATTGAACATGATGAGATAATCTTCATTGGTTTTGAACGTAGAGAAGTATTCAGCGCAATTATAGGATTAGTTGCAGGATTTTCATCAGGATTACTCGGTATTGGGGGGGGAGTAGTTATGGTACCAATTTTAGTTCATGTGGGTAAAATTAGTATTCACAAAGCAGCAGCGACAAGCATGTTCATTATGATTTTTACAAGTATTGCAGGTGCCTTTATTAAAATATCGAATGGTCAAATTCATCCCGATTTATCGCTCTTCCTTGTCATAGGAATCATTATAGGAGCACAAATAGGACCTAGATTAGTTAAAAGAATAAATACTGTACATTTACAACGTATATTTGGATTTACAATGATTGTAGCCTTAATTTCAATCGCTATAGGTAGAGAGCAAATTATTGAAATAATAAGATCTATTTTCAACCTTTTTGGGTAATAATGGCATCTATAAATCTTTAAGTAATCAAAGAAAATATATATTGGTTATATTTGATTATTATGCGAGAAATCTCATTTATTTTTAATTTAATTCAAAACTTCATATTGATCATGATTCATTGAATTTACAATTATGCATTTTCTAAAAAAATAGGTTTATTAGCTATTTGAAAAATATTTACATATAGATATCTATTGAAACGACTTAATAAAAAATAAATTCTACATACATTTAATCATTTTCCCGATGTCCTATAAAGGGGCATGATGATAAAAGGGGCAAAGTAAATGCAAGAACATTCAATATTAGTAGTCGATGATGAAGAAGACACGGTAGAACTGGCCAGAATGGTTCTTGAATACGAGGGGTACCAAGTCTTTTCCGCAAGTAATGGTGAGGAGGCGATTCAGTTCTTGAATGACAATCCTGAAAAACCAGATTTAGTATTATTAGACGTGCTCATGCCCAAAGTTAATGGTTTGGAGGTGTGTAAATGGATCAAAGATCAAGAGCCTCTAAAGAGTATACCTGTATTATTATTCACTGCAAAGGTAGGAAAAAAGGATAGAGTTGCTGGAGAAGAAGCAGGAGCGGATGCATATATCAATAAACCCTTTTCTGCAGATGATTTGCTATCCTTGATAAGAATACATCTCGAAAAGAGTAAAAATAGCAATTAGTCAGAATTGAAATTGTGTTCTTATATTATTATCTAATTTTTCAGAATCTCCTTTACAAAAATGGATGAGGAAGGGAAAATATCTCTAATTTTGTATAAAAAAGGAGTGAGTGGATTAGTAATTCTGATAGTTGCTTCTATTTCGATTTTCCGAATTAAAAAGACTAAATGAAGATCAAAACTAGCTTGTCTTTGTTCAAGGAATTTGAAAAATATTCTTTTTTCAGAAATATCTTCTAATATCTCCCAAAATCCGTTTTCAGTTGTAAGGATTTTTAATTTTAATGGTGTAACCTGGAATGCGGCTAAAATATTCTTAGATTTTGCGACAAATAAAAATTCATCTAAAGTTGTCAACTAAATTACTCCAATCTCAAGGTTTCCAATCGATTCGATATTCGCTGTAATTAAATCTCCTCTATTTAGAGGGCCAACACCTGAAGGAGTTCCTGTAGCTATAATATCACCTATTTCTAATGTAACAATTGAACTCGTGTAGCTGATTATTTCATCAATTTTAAAAATCATTTCCCGAGTGTTTCCTTTTTGCTTTGTTATATTATTTACTTTAAGCTCTAATTGCAGATTTTGAGGGTCTTTTATCTCGTCTGCAGTTACAATTAATGGACCCATAGGAGCAAATGTATCAAATCCTTTGGATTGAAACCAAGGTCTTCCATTTTTCTTTGCAGCAGATTGAATAGTTCTTTCAGTGATATCTAACATGATGGAATAACCAAAAATATATTCCTGACTTTTTTCTAAGGAAATGTTTTTAGCTTTTTTCCCAATAATAACCGCTAGTTCAACCTCATGATGTACAATATCACTTCCATTAGGGATAATAATATTATCTCCAGGTCCAATTAAGGCTGATGGAGGTTTTAAAAACAAAGATGGTGTTATAGATAAAGCTGGAATGTCCTTGGATGATACTCCCATTTCTTTTGCATGATCAACATAATTCTTTGCTAAACATATAATCTTCGAGGGATATTTTATTGGAAGTTCAAGTGAAGGAAGAGTTTCAACTTCAATGTTTTCAGATTTAGAAAGAAGATCAGGATTACTAATTACATCTAATATATTTCCAAGATGCTGATTTCTATAAATTCTATTCTGATCTATCACGACAAGAGAACCCTTATTCATACCAAATTTCATTATTTTATCTCCGTAAATTATAAATAAAGTATTAAGCATTTTTAGGATTATACATTATAATTCAAACACATCACAAAAAATAAAAGCGGATTAACTTCACTTCATCGGTTTGAGCCCTTATTATCTGAATGTGAAGAAGTATTTTATAATATTTTTTGATCTAGTTATAAGTTAAAACAAAATTTAAGCAAAAATTCCTTTAAATTCCCAACTTAAGACGCCATAATAGTAAATAAAAACGAATGAGAAATTCAAAGAGGATTATTAATGAAATATTTGGTAACTGGTGGAGCAGGATTCGTTGGCAGCCATTTAATACAGCGAATAATTGCTAAAGACCATGAAGTTGTGTGTTTAGATGATTTTAGCACAGGAAAAAGAGAAAATTTAACAGAGTTTGGTAATAAAATACTAATCAAGGAAGGAGACATAAGAGAATCTCTATTCGTAAAAGATTCGTTAGATAATGTTGATTACGTCTTCCACCTAGCCGCTCAAATCTCTGTAAACCGATCAACAAGAGAACCTATGTTTGATGCATCTGTTAACATAGAAGGGATAATTAATTTATTAGAAGCGATCCGTCAAAGCTCAGTAAAAAGAATTATTTATGTTTCAACTGGAGGAGCCATTTACGGAGAACCTAGTATCATTCCAGCCACAGAAAAAACCACAGAGGAGCCAATTTCTCCTTATGGCATCAGTAAACTCACTGCTGAAAAGTATTTGAAATGGTTTCACGATGTTTATGGAATCTCATATTCAATAATTCGACCTGCAAATATTTTTGGACCTCGTCAGGATCCTCTTGGTGAAGCAGGAGTAATATCTATTTTCCTAGGTAAGATAAATAATAATTTACCAGTGGAGATATTTGGTGATGGAACAGATACAAGAGATTATGTATATGTAAAAGATATCGCTGATATTTGTATGAAAGCAATAAATTCATCTAGAATTAATATCTATAACGCGGGAACAGGAACACAAACTAGCTTATTAAAGCTCGTTGAAATAATTAGGGAGGTGACAAACACTAAAATCAGCAAAAAATTTAGCCCACCGAGACCTGGCGATGTCAAACATATTTCTATTGACAGTTCAAGGGCAAAAGCGGAGTTGGGATGGATTCCATCAACAGATTTGAAAAAAGGAATTATGGAAACATGGAAATGGTATGTAAAAAACCATGATTCAATTTGATGCTGGGTTCCCGATTATATCTAAAATCAGTTTTTCTTGCTTAAATAGCCACTTCTCATCAATTTCGGGTGATCCGAACCATCTCCAGAAGGATCCAACCACCCATGGATCCAGTTTTACACCTATTCGTGGATTTTGGGCAACTAAAAAGTAAGCTTGCCATAATTCTCCTACAGCCGTTTCAAATAATCTGTTGACAGTACTTTCTTCTTCATTAGCTTGTTTAGCCTTTTCAATTTGATTTAATCTCAATTCAGACTCATTAATCGAAACAAAGGCAGCCAGAATCCACATTTCCCTATTTGTTTTAATGTTCTGAGTATATAAATGGTCAGCTAATAATTCAAGCTCCTTTCGAGCTTCATTAAGTCGACTTGGGGTAAAGGTTGAGATTCGTAATAACTTAGAGAAGAATTCGTGAATATCTTTATCGACAGAGCTTAAGACATCAAGCATTAAGGTAGCTGTTCCAACATTGAATGCATTCATTTTCATCAAAGGAACACAAATCGCTTCTTCAGCTGCTTTAAGGAGCCAGATGTATGCATCTGCAAGCATATCTTCTTGAATACATTTCCTCATTCGTTTGAGTAAAGTTTCTGTCGTTTTTTGTTTAAGTTCAATCACTTCTGGTTGCCATTCTACATGTTTTGCTTGGTCAACCCAGTTTTGGAGAGTTCCGTTTGGATCAAATATTATCTCACTGTTTCGTATAATACGGATAACAGTCGCAACCTGCCAATAAGGAACATCTTTCTCTCCACTTAAAACATCAAAGAAAAAAGAAGGAGGAGCAAATGTAATTTTCACTTGTATATTCGGAAATTCTTTCAAATCCGTTACAGCCGTTTCTTTAATGTCACGAACATTTTGACGAATCGCCCATATCGAAATTCTCGAATCATATTGTTCAAAATCATCATAAATTAAAAATCGTCCCTTTTCTTGATCCTTAGCTTCGATTTTCATAAGTAAAGTCTCAACGATTTGTCTAACTTCTTCTTTGTTAACCATAATTGGTTCCTCTATCCAAAATTCAACTCATTTATATTCAAATGAAAAATGCATTCTTTCTATATTTGCTCTTAAGATCTATTTTTCAAATTACTCCTTGCCAATCCATACCATATTTTTTTTAATCTGCCAGTCTTCTTGATTTCCTAAGGAATATCAATGGTGAATTCGGTGAAACAACTCCACATTTTAACCTTTGTTATGGTTATTGCTTTTAACACATTTATATTGACAAGTACTCCTCAATTAGAACAATATTCTACCATCAATCATTTTTATACAGACATTAAGCCTATCTTTCCTAATACAAAACAAAAAATTTCTGCTACCACGCTTGATGTTCTTGTAGTTCTTATGGAACTGCCTAATGACCCTCATCACCCCTCCCATACAATTCAATATTACGAGGATCTTTTTTTCTCTACGAATGATACTGATAGTGTTAGTCAATACTTTTATAATGTATCCTATGGAGAAGTATTGCTCGAAGGAGATGTCCTTGGTTGGTATCAAGCTGAACACAATTTGGAATATTATGGACAAGGGACAAGAATTCATCCTGGTCAGGATATAAACCCTGTGTCATTAGTCAATGAATCCCGAATTTTTGCCACTAATGACGGATTTAACCCGCTTAACTATGATTCATTCATTATAATACATTCTGGAGATGGCCAAGAATATTCAGGCAATTCTAACGATCTCTGGTCTCATAAATTCGGTTTAAGTTATTATGATAATGGGTATAAATACTTAGAATACACAATGAATCATGAATATGTTGATTATGAAACACCTAGTCATGAACTTGGTCATGCTCTTTACTTTCCAGATTTATACGATCATGAAGAATATAAACATGATTTTGCAGGACCATATGCCATGATGGATGGAGGAGGTGGACATTTTTCAATATGGAACAAATACTATAGCAAAATATCAAGGCCTGATTCAGCTCAATTTTTGACTGATGATTATAGGTTGCAAATTGGAAATTATTCAGAAGATACTTATGCCACTGTAAATCCACTTGCCATAGGTGAACCTAAAGGAAAAATGTGGTTAGAACTAGGATGGAATAATTCTGGATTCTCGAATCCAAACTATGGACGGGGATGGACAGTCACAGTAAGAGAAAATATTGATTACGACACTTATTTAACAAAATACGGTGTTGTAATTGCTGAGATTCAAGTAGGACCACGAAATTCAGGTGAAATTCAGGTTCTTTATCCTGAGGATTCTCCACCTTGGAATGTGATTGATTCTAGACCTGAAACGAGTGAAAATAAAGATGATGCAGCATTTTCTTTTGCTAATGGAGATGTTAGTACATTTAGATCTGGACATGGATGGGCAGCACAATTACTAGAAAGATATGATAACTTATCCTATAGAATACGCGTGACTGATGAAAAGAATATTCCTTCAGTTTCTTTAATTTCTCCCACTCAATCTATCTCGGGACAATATAATTTGCTTATTGACGCGAATTCGAATTCTACTTCAACAATTTCAAATGTAGAAATCTCAATCGACTATAAGTCCTGGCAATCATGTTCATTCGATTCAAATTCTAATCGTTACTCATTCAACTGGAATACTACAAATGAAAGAGAAGGAACCCATATCTTACGAGCACGAGCTAAAGATAATGCAGAAATACCTTATCAAGGATTTTCTGAATTTGTAATTATTGAGATAGATAATACAGCTGGTAGTATACTTGTTGTTGACGATGATTTAGGGAGGTTTTCAGAAGAAAATGTATTAGCTGCTCTCGATGAGATTGGATTATTAGGGGAATATGAAATCAAGAAGACAACATCTTTTACTGAGGCTGAAATATCATCTGAAGAGATGAGTAGATATGAATGTGTATTCTGGATTGGAAATCCTGCTATATCCCCCCTAAGTAATTCACATATCAATTACAATGAATTTAAAGAAATAAAAAGATACTTAGAAAATTCTACAATAGATAGACGATCAAGTATTGTGTTTATGTCGAGTTACAATATTTTTGATTTTAGTAACCAAGGTGAGGAAATACATAATGAAATAGATGATATTTTTAGAGCCAGAAGTCCTGTTAATTTTAGAGCTCCTGTTAATCAATTACTAGGTCAAGATTTTCTAACAGAACTACCACCATTCGTGTTAGGAAATACAGATACTGTAAGAGCTAATCGAAGTAGTGATGGTGAAGTAGTTACATTACTTGCTGGTGTTGTGCCAATTTTGGAGGATGAGGATCCTATATTTCCTGGTTATGGAACCAAAGGCTATTATGTCGATACTGGTAGCTATAAATTAGTCAATTATTTATTCCAACCAGAAATGGTACCCGAGCCAATATTAACTCAATTGCTAAATTCAACATTAGATTTTCTTCAATTGCCAAATAACTCTACCCTATCTTCATCATCATCTTCTAATCATCAAAATACACCTTTAAATTTTGAACCAATTATACTTGGGGCCTTTGCTATTAGTAGTATTGGACTTGCTGTATTTCTTTTCAGAAAAACTAGAAAAGGTACCCCACAAGAGAAATCTTACTGGTTAACAAAAGGCCAAGATGACTAGAAAGATGTGTTAGGATTCAGATGATTCGGGATTAGAAAGATCATATTTGACGCTCAAAAATATACCTGAGACAACAAACAATCCACCTATAATTGTAGCCCATATAAGATCTTCTTTTAATATAAACCAGCTTAATAATGACGCACCTATTACCTCACCAATAACCGCTAAAGAAACGGTCTGTGCTGACATATATTTCATTGAGTATATTAATAAAGCGTGTCCAAGTAAGCTAGGACCTATAGCTAATGCAACGAACCAGATAAGATCACTCATATAAAATGAAATCACATTCTCTCCTAGTAAAATTGCGATTATAAAAAGAAAAATCGTACAAAATAAATTTACAATAAAAACATAAGGAATATTCGATATATTATAATTTGATCGTATTCGTTTGCCGATTAAAAGATATAATGAGAACATTAATGCACCAAATAGAGCAAGAAAAAGCCCTTCTTGAAAGTTATCACTTATTTGTTGTAAATCTGAAAACCAACCAATGAAAACCAATCCTAAAATCACTAAGAATAATCCAACAAATTGATTTTTCGTTATTTTCTCATGAAAAATGAAAAAAGAAAACGATATTACCCAAACAGGAGACGAATTAACAATAATTACTGAAGCTGCTACGGTTGTGAATTTTAAACTTTGGAACCATGAATAGAAATGTAAACTCAGAAAAAACCCTGAAATAATAAACATCCTCATGAATTTCCAAGTCATTAAAGGTTTGAATTGATCTCTTATTTCTTTCTTCAAAGATAAAGGAAGTAGGAATAATACCGAAAGAAATAAACGCCAAAAAGCAATTACAACGGCAGATGAATCACAAAAACGAATGAAAATCGCAGCACCTGATACAGCTATAATGGCTACAGCGATACTTAATTGCCCTTTCAGTTTTGAATCAAATTCACTCATTAAATCACATTACAAATTATTTTGTTAGGTTGATGTAAGATTTCTGTTCAAATTTTTAAAAATTAGTTGGATAACAATGAAAGGATATTCTGAAAAATTAAATTAATTAACTAAATTTATCTTTCGTTACTTCAACAAAATAATCACGATACTTTTAGTAATATCTGAATTTAGGACAATATTATAATGTCTAATCCGAGAATCGGAGCACATAAATCTATTGTTAAATCAATCGATCTTGCTATTGACCGAGCTGTAGATAGTACATGTGAAAGTCTTCAAATTTTCTCCCGTCCCCCAAGAAGATGGCTTGCAAGTAAGAGTTTGACAACATCTACTATTGATCTTTTCATTCAAAAATCAAATAAGGCCAATTTTTATGATACTGCCATTCACATGCCTTATTTACCTAATATTGCATCCCCAAACAAAGAACTATTTGAAAAGTCTATTAAAGTATTGATTGAGGAGATAAATACTTCTAGAAAATTGAGAATCCCATATATTGTTACACATCTTGGTAGTCCAAAAGGAAATGATGAAAGCTTTGCAGCTAAACGAGTGGCAAAAGCTCTTGATAGTGTCAAAGATCATATTCAAAAATCGCCTGAAGTTATGATTTTATTGGAAAATTCGACCGCAAAAAGAAAACCTTGGGGCACAAAATTAGAAAATTTTGAAGAAGTTTTTACAAATATGAACGACAATAGCAATACTGGTATTTGTTTTGATACAGCACACGCTTTTTCGGCAGGTTATGACATTAGAGAACCTGAGGGTTTAAACGAAACTATTGATAGAATTGAGGATTTAGTAGGAAAGAATAAAGTTAAAATGTTTCATATAAACGACTCAAAAGGAGAATTAGGATCAGGAATCGATCATCACGAGCACATTGGACAAGGTGCTATTGGTATTAACTGTTTTAGAGAATTAATGCAAAATCCAAGATTTGACAATTTACCGATGATACTTGAAACACCAAAAGAGAATATGACTAGTGATAAACTGAACCTAGATCTTTTAAGAAAATTGCGATCCAGAAGAAGCTAATAAGTAAAATTTTATTCATGGAGAATTTAAATTTGAAAAAATCTATTGGCAACACAGAATTATGTTATCGGTACCTTTATCCACGCTTAACAGTATTAGTTACCTCAGGCTCAGTAGAAAAACCAAACGCAATAACTATTGCATGGTCTACTCCACTTTCAGTTGATCCCCCATTAATAGGAATACTGATAACAAAAAAGCGCTTTTCACATAAAATAATTGCTCACAACAAGGATTTTGTTATTAATATACCTGATTTATCTCATGTAAAAGGATGTTTTCATGTCGGAAGCGTTAGTGGTAAAATCGAACCAGATAAAGTCAAAAATGCCGGTTTTACTGTAGAAAAATCAGAAAAAATAAATGCTCCAAGAATCAAAGAATGTAGAATAAATATCGAATGTACTCTAGAAAATATCATCACCACTGGAGATCACGATTTATTTGTGGGTAAGGTAATTCATACAAGTATTGATTCAAAAATTGAAGATGATTGGGCATTTGACTTAAAATTATTCCAACCAGTATATTGGCGCCAATCAAAGGACTTAAAGGAAACATTTCAGCTTGATGTTTAAAATTATTGAGGTTTAGTATGAATGGGATTAATTAAAGGCAATAAACTTGAAATTGGCAATCAAACAATATTTTTTAAAACTTCAGAGAACATGGAAGAAATCCCTTCTGAATCCGTAACATTAATTACCACATCTCCCCCATATTGGAATGTTCGAGATTATGGTGGGGAACAAATAGGTTTTGGTCAAAGTTATTCTGATTATATTAATTCATTAAACAAAGTTTGGCGAGAATGTCTACGAGTCCTTCAACCGAACGGAAAATTTGCGATTAATGTTCAACCTCTTCCAATTGAAAGCAGTAGATCAGGATTTGGAAGGAGGATCATTCAGAATTTGATGTTTGATATTGAAAAGTTTATGCGAGAAAGCGGTCTCTTCCTCTCTGGAATGCATTACTGGGACAAATCTGAATATGTTTCTAATGTGAGCTGGGGATCTTACCCTAAACCTACAAATATCGCATCAAATACGGGATTTGAACAAATTTTTGTATGGGTGAAACCAGGGAAAACCAGGAAAGTTAATAAATTAACCCAGGAAAAAAGTCTTTTAGATAAAAATGAGTGGCGACACTGGGCTGTCCGTTGTATATGGGATGACATCGCACCTGTGTTTAAAATCGATTCGAAAGGTATAAACCGATTTGGCCATTCAGCACCTTTTCCTGAATCTATACCTTATCGATTAATACGTATGCATACAATAATTGGGGAAACAGTTCTCGATCCATTTTTAGGCTCTGGAACAACCCTCAAAGTTTGTCGATTAACATCTCGAAAAGGAGTTGGATATGAAATTAATACTGAGTACTCTGAGTTGATCCGTAATCGAATATTAGAAAATTGGACTTTTCCCTCCATTCAATCTCAATACAAAGTTTTTGGAACAGAGGAATTTTATGATATTCTTAACTTTATAGGCAAACGAATGAATAAAAAGACTTCCTTGACATTAAAAGAGATTTTTAGGGAATTGAATAAGAAATTCCCCAAGAAGATTACTAAGTCTTGGTTAAGGCATTTGGAAAGACTAATTATTGAAGAAAATGAAATTACAGATATAGGTTAATCACGGTGGGTTGTTAAAAACAAAAAAATTGAAAGATAAGATACTTTCTGTGATTCCTTTTAGCTTACGGCATATGGTGATTAATCTAATAATAAATCTTGATTTTTATTGAATTTGAGGATGGAATTACCCGACTAATGGATTATTCAATGATAATTCTTTTCACATAAGAGATTTCATTCTTTCTAAGGTTTTTTTTTGAGCTGGATTCCTTGTGTTAAGTAAGCTAAGTTTGAATTGATAAAAAATTTCCATTAAGATTTACATATCTTTCTAACCTAATAAATAGAATTCATTTGATCCTCTGAGGATTAGACTTCAAATCAAAAGAAAAAATTTATAAATACTGATGAATTCTAGAAAATTACTGGAAGATAGCCAGTAAGGAATTCTTCTTAACTTAAAATGAGAAGATACATTGGAGAAAAGGTGAAAAATAATATGGCAGGATTTGCTTCCGCACGTGTTGAAAGACTTATCAGAGATGCTGGTGCACAACGTGTTTCAGCTGACGCAAAAAACAGATTAAATGAAGTCCTTACAGAATACGGTCAGAAAGTTGCTAAATACGCTGTTGAAATTGCACGTCACTCTGGTAGAAAAACTGTAAAAGAATCTGACATTAAACTTGCAGCTACTAAGGGGTTGTTCGAAAATAACTTCCCCTCTAAAATTTTTTCTTAGATAATATAAAAGAGAGAAATGAACAAACAGTTGGTCGAGTAAACAGGTAGAGGGAAAGAAAAGAATCAATACTGA
>SDBT01003899.1_pt1 | contig 25603 bp, 36 predicted proteins | sample 2277101 | NCBI WGS metagenome assembly SDBT01 (sample SAMN10404973, study PRJNA504765) | marine sediment metagenome | isolation source: marine sediment core GS10_PC15, 103 cmbsf | place: Arctic Ocean: Southern Knipovich Ridge | collected 2010 | reverse complement strand
TACGGATACCCTCTGCCGTTGCAGCGTCCCGTTTTTTCGCGGTTCGGCTGGTATTGATTGCTGACGCTGCCGCCGAAGCGACTGCTAATGCAATTGGTACTGCTGCTGCGCCCATAATTTCATCCTCCTGCGAATTGTACGCTGCCCGCAACTGATGGCGTGCTTCTCAAACGTTTTCCATACAGTGCATTGAAGTCAAACCGATCCGTTCTATCAGCCGCCGCTTGTTTACTGCTCTTGAAAATATTAGTGAAATCACTAAACAAATCACCAATGCCCTGTTGAAATGATGATGACTTGGTAAGGTCAATATTTTGCTGCAATGAAGTATTGGCCCGTTGTGCTGCCGTTGTTGCATCAAGCCCGCCAAGTATCTGAGAAAACAATGAGTTCTTTGTCGCTTGATCTTCAGACCGTAAACTGGTTCCAGCCGCCTTTGATCTTCGCTCAACTTCCAAAATTCCGCGCAAGAAATCGTCCCCAAGCCTCAAATTCGAATCAACATCAACACTGCCTTTTGACAGGCCTCCACGCGCCAAGGCAAATTTTAAATTACGATCCGTATCAGTTTTTTTGCGATCAAGATCACCCTGCAAAAATGCCCGGACAGCATCTTCCAAACCAAGAATATCAGCTTGGCGCTCATCTGATCCAAAAATGCCTTCAACCCGGCTTTGCCCGGCTGCAATCTCGGCTTTTCGCTTCCTTTCTTCTTCTTCAGCCGCTTGTGATGCTTTGTTTGAACTGCCCGTTAAAAATCCCATTCTATTCCTCCCTGAATTTCACATAGATGGCCATATCTTCACCCCGTAAGCCAAAATTTTTCATGGTCGATTCATAGTGAAATTGCATACCCCTAATATACCATTCACAGGTTTTTTCTCTGGATGCAAGAACACCAATTTGCAACCGCCTTGTATTTTCGAGCGCAAACATAATCTTAACGGATTGCCGGCATAACTTTGTGATGCTGCGCCAATACTTACCCCAATTGTCCATCGTGCCGACCATCCAGCCTTGCCATACACCCTCAATAAGAGGCTCCCAACCACCCACACAAAACGGCAAACGATCATCCATCATCGCCCATTTTACGCCCCCCCGGTTGAATAAATCGTTCACCACATTTTCAACGTTCCAATCGGAGCCAATAAACGCTTTGTATTGCTCAATTTCATCCGGTCTTGCGTCCTGGCACATTCGAAATAGATCTACCATTGTTGCTTGCGCCAAATAAGTCATGACGTAGGCCTCATGTCCTCAAGGTACAGATTAAATGCGTTCCATTGCCAAGCTTGCCCGCCATCGTAAGTTAATCGAATTGACATGGAAGGAGCGTTCACGGGCAATGCAATAATCTGGCCGGGATAAGTATCAACCGGAATGGCATATTTTGTGGTAAATGTACCAAGGCCAGTTTGGTCATATCCAATCTCAATACTGCTGGTTCCTTCACCCACAATATCAAAACCAATCAACATTTTATTGACCCCAGGCTGACCGAAATCCAGCCACGGCCATTGAATTACACCCTCAAAATCTACGCCATCATCATCAAGCGCACCTTCAATTGCGAAAGAAACATCATCACCGTGACGCATGTAAAGCGAGTTTTCCAAGTGTGAAAAATGTTCGATGTTCCATGGGAAAACATACCGACTCCACGCCCCTTGGTTGACGCCTCGATTCATGGTGTAAATAAATACTTGATTGGTAGCCATCAGCAACGCGCCCCAGGTGGAAACGGATCCTGTATTTCAAACTGTAATCGATTCACGGTACTCATCCCTACTTTTATCAACCGCCCTATCACACCAGCTTGCAATAAATAATCAACGCCATATCTATCCCGCTGCATCCTGAACTTGAGCTCATCATTAACCGTTATGTATGCAAGAATAATATCGCTTGAATTGGTCTGTGTCTCGCGCTTATCATCCAAGCAACATCGGGGGGTACGTGAATCTGCCGGCAATGTGCTAAAAGTAGTCCCCGGGATGGCAGTATCAAACCACCACCATTTAGCTACATCGTTCTCAACAAAAGCGACAAACGGGTTCATATTCTGGTCAAAGGCCAGCGACAATTCAGTTATTCCTGATCGTGTAAACAATATCGTTTGCGGGTAGGCCGGCGCCGATACGATTACATCGTCACCATTCAGAAACAGAGTCCAGGTCTGTACTCTCAAGCCCTGTGACGAATCATTTAAGCCAACACCACCCAGCTCATAATCCAGCAAATATTGATTTTCCAGATTATCAGGTTCAAGCCAAAGACCTGGCATAAGTAAACTAGACAGACTGTTATTTGGAATAGCCAATTTAATGTCTCGCCCATGAATACCTGAATTGATGTGTTAATGCCTTTGGTGATGTTTTATCTAAAACAGGCAAAAACTCCATTTGGTAAGAACCTACACTTGAAATGAACTGGTGGCATCGAATTAAACCCGTTGAGTGTCCGGGCTGCCAATATAACGTTGAATCAATGTAATGAAGACTGGCGACAAATGCCTCATCAACAACAGTATTAGGTGTCGTTGCTATTTGGCCTGAAGGTGAACTTGTTATTGCAGCAATCGCGCCAGTAAAAGTGGTACGATCACCACTCCCCGCCGAAGCCCAACCGCCACTAGCTATGGTGCCAATTGGTACGCCCCAAACATTTACATTTGTCGCTTCCCTGGCCCGAATAGTGTAATTTCGAGAAATGCCATCAAGCGTTGTTGAACCCGTTACATCGATCAACGGAACGTACATCCTTAATTCGAAAGTCACATCAAGGAACTCATCAGCCAAAACCGTAATCGTAGTCGGCGCACCAACGCCGTCAACAATCAAAGCGCGACTGAATAAGTTCCCGGTAGTGGCTGTTCGGCCAACGCCAACTTCTGATAAATTGCCGGCGGCAGCACCAATCCCGAACCGATAAACAATAATCCTTTTACCATAGTACGGACTACCAGATGCAGCACTGGTCGTGTTTGATGTGCGATTCGCTGTGCCAGCTATAAAACCAAGAAGTCCTGTGTCGGTAAATTGCGGAGCAGTAGATGAAGTCCCTACGTGGCAAGCGTCTAAATAATCGCTTTGTTCGCCAATGTAATTCAACCCCTGATTTGTGATCAAATTACTAAACCAATCAGCGCAAAGTCTGCGAGTCCCTGGTATTTCCGCAATTAGATTCCCATAAATATCTGTAATACCACGAAACGCTTCAATTTTATATCGTCCACCATATTTAGCTGGCGGGAATTTAATTATTTTACTCATGCTAATGTTCCACCGAGGTAAGAACCGGAAACGTCGAATGCTTCATCATAATCATTTTCTACCAACTTGCCGGCCAATTCGCCACCAAGATAAGATGCACTGCTGTCAATTTCTTCTGGTGGTGCAGTCGTTTCTATCAATTTATCAGCTAATTCACCACCCAAGTAATCTCCGTCAACGTCAATTTCTTCTAATTGAGTAGACGTCAGAACTACAATTTCACCAAACTCACCACCCAAATAAGAACCACCCGAATCAATTGCCTCTGTCGTAGCAAAACCCAAAAGTGTACCTTTGCCATACTCACCACTCGAGCCAAAACCTTCCACATACTCAATAGGATAAAGGGTGCTTGTGAGCAAGTACGCACCAATGGCAAGAATCGGCATGGTCAGGGTTCTAAACGCCAACCAATATTGGCCGGCGCCGGGATAATAAGTGGCAATCGGCTCTACGTCAGACGTTACCTCAGCTTGGACCAACGTATCGATTGGAACCCCTGCGTCACCCGTAGCCAAGTTGTTGGAACCGGCAGCAATCGCCACCGTTCTTACACCCAACGCGGCCAAGAAAAACAGGTCATCAGAGACCGGCTGCACGGCCTGCTGATGTATGCTCCCTATGCCTTCCATAGCGTCCAACAAGGCCATTGCAGCCGGATCGGGATCGACTTGCCATACTTGGAAAGTCGATGCGCTCCATACCACTAAATTACCGCGATAAACGCCCATAGCGTTTACACCAACCTGGCTTTTTTGTTGTAATCCAGTTGGCAAGAACCCCGCATCTTCCCGGGTAGTCCAATCACGCGCATTTAGCGTAGCGCAAAATCGTACTATGTCACTGTCACCGGCAAACACTTTGCTTGCAGCAATAGCAACTACTTTTGTATGCGGGCAATGTTCATCAGTTATCCGCAGAGGAACCGTTTCCCATGCAATATTGTTATCACTGACAAATGCGCCGGCCTCAGTTGGCCATGTGGGTTCACTGGACCCACTCGTAAGAACGCTGGAAGCCTCCCAAGTGACCGTTCCGGAGGCTACCGCTTCCCAAGTTACCTCATTGTCAACTACTGTGTTTCCAACAACAGTCGGCCACACAGGCTCATCCAATCCGCTTAATCCGGCCTCAGCCTGTACGGCTTTATAGGTCAACGCACTTGCCACCGTCCCGGTAACATAATTCCAGCTAAACGTATCAGCAAAGAGCGATGCCCAATTGTTTGTTGCAGTAATTCCAATAGAAACAAAAGCTGCCAATGGTGGGGCAACCGCAGTCAGTGTTGATTGCTTCCAAACACCTACCGCCCCCGTTGAGACTATATTACCCGTTGATGTTGAGATTAAGACAGAACCGGAATCGTACCATTCAAGAATAACGGCACCATTGGCCTGGCCATCGTCAGAGGCGCCTTGCTGGATCATGCAGCTACACGTAATAGACTTGCCTGGCTCAACCGCAATTTCGGTTGAACTTACCAGTTTTGCAACACCAGGCCCAACGTATTCTGCAGAGTTTGCATCATCAAACGGGCTGGTGGCATTAATAGCCCAACCAACGCCTTTATCCCAATCAGAGTCACCAGCAGCAAACGAAGGGTTGGGAATAGCGGTTGAGGCAGCACCACCAGATGAAACAGGGATGACCAGCGATCCCGGCAGATAAAGTGTTCCTGGGGACCATGTAGAAATAGCCATTACGGTGTCCGGAACTGATTGCTAGTAAAAAACCCACCAGCCGGATTATCGTACCGATCAGGAACAGAACCCAAGTTTGGATCTGGATCAACAACCGGAGGTGCAGTTCCGTCTGGTGCAGTACCGTCAGAATGTTCAATAATTTGGGCGCCAGATTCGGTTGGCCAATCAGGCTCAAATGCACCAGACGCAGGATTGGCGCCAGAAACAGCAATCACTGTGTACTTGAAGCCGTTGTAGGTGGTGGGCTCTATAACATCACTTACAGCGCGAGATACGTTCGGCGCCCAAGCTGGATTTGCAGAACCCGGGCGGGTTGCTTGATATGCAAAGCCATTCTCCACACTTGGAAATACCCTATCACCGATCAAATAGTCAGTTCCGGATGACCAGGCATCCAATTCTTCCAACCAATAATGCCAGGTATTTCCATCCATGAACTCTGCAGCAACATATAAAAAGCCCATGAACGCTGCAGCAAAATGGATCTCTTTCAATAAAATCGTGGTGTCTGTCGGATGACGCAATGCCGCAACAATATACTTATCCGGATTCGACGTTGTTTTCGGCTCATGGCTGAATACATACAGTTTGCACTTGTGCGCCACCAGGCCTTTGGTTTCTGCCGGCAGAGTAATATCTGTTTGCGTCCCGGGTCTCGGCCTGATCGTGCCGGCCAGGGTGATGTACCCGTTCAGAAGATCATAGAGAGTTTCGGGAGAAGCGCCGCCTTTGCTTCGAAGCCTGGTCATTCCCGCGTTTGCCGCTGATAATGGCTGTACGCGCATGATTAGCCCCTGGGGAATGTAGTTTGTGGATAAGGTAGTGCGATAGGTTCTGGCGCTGTTCCACGTGGAACAAAACGCAATCCGGCAAATCTGCCACTATTTAATGCGCCGATCCATTCAATAAGCTCTCGCTCAAAGTCCCTTGCGGCCTGGTAATCCCTGAAATGCCGCTTACCCCGCACCAATGCTTGTAATAGGATCACTTCAGGATCAATTGTTGTTACGTCAGTATCGGCCGCAAAAGGCAGTAAACCGCGATGACCCTTGATGTAAGCTGTATAGGATTTTTGCGGGCTTGGAAAGAGTTCAAAATATTCCCGTAATTCGAACCTGGTCGGCGCAGTTTGAGTTGAGATATTGAATTGTGCAGCATCAATACCACCAGTCAACGGCAACCAGGCTAAACCATCAAGCAACCATGCCTCCGTGACTGTGCGAAAATCAAGATTGATGTAATTCCCGGTATTGATGGCAACGGACGCGCCCGCAGACTCAGCCGCTACTACATCACCCGAAGCCAGCGTTATAATCAACGCAGTGATAGCATCAATTGTCCATTGGACATTGTTGTTTCCAGTTTCAGTCGCGCCAAGTGCTTTGATTTTGTGAGTTACACGAAAACCATCCGTGAGCCAGCTACCAGCAGCACGAGTAATCGTTGCCGGTCCTCCATTAACGAAGGTCAAATCAGTCAACGCCCCGGAACTGATTGCCGGAACATCATAAAAACGGTTCCCGGCAGTAACCGGAATTGACCACCACTCTTCCGTTCGCAATAGTTTGTAACGGTGATATAGCTTCTTTTGCGCCGAAATAATCCACTGATTGCACATGCCGACAATATTTGGTGGCCGGCGAATGGCACGGTCTGACAGATACTTCGAAAACTGTTCAAAATAAGCTGGTGAGTCATTTTGCTTGAAGTGCGCCTTGGCAAGTCCAAGCGAGAGTAGAAAAACAGGCGTGTAGTCAATCTCAGTAGCATCGCTATCAGCAACCATTAATGCGGGGAAGGCCGCGGCACCTTTGTCAAACTCGACAGTTCTAAAAATAGTCTGTTGCGCTTCATTGATAAAACCATCAATGAGCTCATCCAAGTTCGGCGCATTTGCCCCGGCAACATAAGTAAATCCGCCACGGCGAATCAACGCTTCACGCAGATAAACAAGGGTTTGAGTTTGTGAATCAGCTCCGGTAAGTGGGTCTGGAAAACCCAACATCGTCAACAATTCGTCACGCAAAGCAGAAAGCGTACTTGACGGATATATATAAGCTGGACCGTTTAGAATAGGTGGCCCGTTAATCCCTCCTGCCATCAGAGCCTCCAAAATGAGCCCGGTAATTGCCGGGCTCCTGGTCTGTCAAAACAAGCGTTATTCCAAGGGATCAGTAGGACCGGCGCCGGCGTCTGCATCGTCTTTCGCTTCCGGCTTATCAGCCTTGACTTGAGCCTTAGCATCAGCCTTGACTTGAGCCCTAGCTTTTCGTGCTTCCGCAGCAGCCGCCTTCTTGTCGCTCCAAACAGAACCCTTGATTGCCTTTGCGATCAAAGCCATGCCCTTACGATCCCGGTCATAGGCAATGTGAACATGAGGAATATTGGTTCCTTCTTCCGCCCCATACATTGCCTGTAGCCGGATAAACTCATCTTCAGGGTCAGGCAAAGAATCTCGCTCAACGAAAGTGCTTCCATTCACTTTGACCAAACCACCCGGGAATTTTGATTCAAGAATAGGTAATTCCCAGGGCCATACCTGTTTCGAAACTTTGGTCATTTTGTCGCGGTCAACTACAACATTGTGAACGGTAATTTTCATTTATGGAGCCTCCAGATGAACACCAAGCGTGCCTTCAACACTGCCACTAGCAGTGGTCACTGTAACACGCATCCATTCATAGCACGTTACATCAACTGAAGTGATGCCGGAGCCTACTACAACATTGGCGTCTGCTACATCAGAAACATACGTTACGTTGTCGTTTGAGCCGTCAATCTGATATACGGGAGCGGATCCGGTCTGAAGTCGCGCGTCAAAAATCGCACGCACTTTTCGACCAGGGAGAAATGGCGTTTTATTGCCAACATTTACAGCGGTTTTGTCGCCTGCTGATGCTGCCGTGCCGGCCACCAAAAGAGTTAAAGTTCTATCGCCCATGTCATCCTCCTTATGAGCCAGTTACGGTAAGAACGGCCATTGAACCCGGTTTGTTAGTGGTCAGACCACCGCGCCAGGTCAGCGCCCAATAGTGAGTGTAACGGTCATACGCCCGGGGCGGATTCCGTGTGATCATATCCTGTCCCTTCGCTGGACGAAGTTTCAAGAAATTGGTGTTAATGAAATAACACCGTGAATCCCATTGCTGAGTCGGGCTAAGATTCGCTTCCAGGTCATCAAACACCGGGCTCCAAACCATCGGTACGCCCATGTAGTTTGTCTGACTGATAGCAATATCCATTTCCACGCCACCTTTGCCAGAAACCATCATTTGCCGGTTAATGGTAGCGTCTGCAATTTCCTCGTAAATATCAAGGAACACAGACCCGCACATGATGAAGTTCGGCTTGTGACCGCCAATCCGCGTACACGCGCGCCAAACCTGTTTCATCGTGACCTTCAGGTTGGCCTTGGCAATGTTAAGTGATACGTTGTTCCGGAAATACGCACCAGCAGCTACACTTTGATCAATACCGCCCAATGTTCCGGCAGTGGGATCAATCTTGATAATCCCATCCAGGCCAACAATCGCGTCAGCGTCTTGTGTGCCGTCAAGGTGAAGATCGTAATCCAGCTTTTCATCGAACCCGAGCAACAGCGTTTCCATGTTCTCAGTGATGAGATTCACGAATTGATGCTTTTCGGAAGTGGTTGGATGAGCGTTTTTGTCATCCGTCATGGTGATGAAGTTCTGAAGCAATTCTTCTTCAGTCAAGCCAAAACCATCATGAGCAGAACCCCAGGGGTAATCCGCTTCAGAAACGGTACGCTTGCGATTGTAGGTTACGAGCCCATCAGGACCGAACCATTGGAAATTGCTGTCATTGGTGAAGCGCAATTTCTCATTGATGTACTGTTTCGCACCAGGGAATGTTTTCTTGGTGGCTTTCAGTTTTTTGAGAAGTGGACGCTCGGTGTTGTAAAGATCCTCCGGCGCTTTTCGCACAATGTAATCCATTGCGATCTTGCCGGCGTAGGAGATTTGTTCCGCATTAAAGGCCATGTCATCCTCGCTTGTTTAAAAAAACGTCAATGTTTCAGTAAACGCTTGCGAGGCGCACGAGCCCTCAAATCTGTGCTGCAGGACGCGAACCCTGCTTACTGCTTAAAGCGTATTCGTATAATGCACTTATCAACCCAACATGTCAAAGAGCTTCCAAAGCGCTATCAACGGCATCATAAAGACTGCCAGGCTCTTTTTGTAAATTACCACCACCACCGCCACCACCACCGCTTGGGCGTATTGGATTGACAACCTTTTTCTTCGGGGGGCGAGAAACCGGGTTTGGCAACTTTTTGTACTCGGCCGCAATCTGCGCCGGCCACTTAGAAGGATCTTTTTCAGTTTGTACAACCTGCGTTGTAATTTCGACCAGCTTATCCTTTTTCGACTCATGATGCGGATCAATATCACGGATCATATTGCCGACATTAACAAGGCCTTCCATCGCTTGTTGTCTTGCTGCCGTGGACCTTTCTTCAGTAACGGCAGTGGTTTCATTCGCCGCTTCTGAGATGTTTTGATTTGCCCTTCCTTCAGCAATTTCTAACGCCCTCTCGCGCGTAAGTCCACCATCGTCAACTTCAGCTTTTAAATCAGCGTGGGCATCAAGCGGATCAAAACCTGGCGCCTCCTTACCTAGAGCTTTGCCCAATACCTGTAATTCCTTTTCCATTGTGGCATGGGCTCTTTCCATGCCCTCTCGAGTCCCGCTGTTTACATCAGTGAGATATTGCATGGACATTCCAAACTGTTCCGGAGTGGTGCCGGTTGATTTGATAGTTTCTGCCCATGCTTCACTGCGCCGGACATGTTCAGTAAGCGCGGTTTTGGCTTCACCAAGTTCGCCATGAATTTTGTCGTAACCATCCCTCAATGTGTCAAAACGCTCCCTGGTTTCTTTTTTTGTGCCTTCCGGTAATTTACCAAACTCGTCTGAAGGTTTGGCATCCTTGTCCGGATCAGCATCCTTGTCCGGATCAGCATCCTTGTCCGGATCAGCGTCCTTGTCCGGATCAGCATCCTTGTCCGGATCAGCGTCCTTGTCCGGATCAGCATCCTTGTCCGGATCAGCGTCCTTGTCAGGATCAGCATCCTTGTCCGGATCAGCGTCCTTGTCAGGATCAGCATCCTTGTCCGGATCAGCGTCCTTGTCCGGATCAGCGTCCTTGTCCGGATCAGCGTCCTTGTCCGGATCAGCATCCTCGACTTCCGGCAAATCCTTGTCAATGGCCGCTAAAATTGCAATATGGTCTTCACTTTCAGTCCCATCAAGAACTTGATCTGGATCTGGCTCAAAAGTGGGTTCTTGTTCTGTTTTTCCGTTCATTTTATGCCTCTATTTAAATTGGGTCTGGTGCGGGGAGTTGTTGCTGCGATCCCTGCAGCGCGCCCGAAAGGGCTTCAATTGTTGGTTCCTGCTGTTCTGCAATACCAAGCAACGCTCGGACTTCAGGACTGAATACCAATGAAGGTAGTTTCTCAACCGCTGATGCAGCCTTGTCAATACTGCTGGCAGTATCAAGTCTGACTTTAGCCTCGGCTTCTGGATCGGGCTTAGCCGCCGCCTCTATCTCTTCATCCGGTACAATTGGAACGAACATTTCAATATCTGCATGATCGTCTGTGCGGTCCAGAGTTTCTTTCAAGAGAGCAATAATGGGTTTCGCGGCCCATTCTTTTCCATCGGCCCTGGCTTCAGCAATTTTCTGAATTAAGTCAAGAATAAGTGGCAGAAGAGTCCCCCATACCTCGCGGTCTGTTCTCGCTTTTGGCTTGCCGGTACTGCCGGCCTTTATCGTGATATTGAAGAGGGTCAATGCTTCATCAGTCGTGAGATTCAACCATACGGCGCTTGGGCCGGCGTAACGTTCGGCATCAGCTTGATCCAGCAATTGCAACCCAACCTGAATGACGTATTCAGCCATTTCGGTTAATGATTCTTCCAAGTCATCCAGCCTTGCGCCAGTGCGCGCGCCCCGGCCGGCTTCTTGTATTTGAGCTTCAGTTGCGGTTTTCTCAACGATAATGGATGACTGTAACGCTTCTTGCGCGCCACTCATTTTTTCCATATCACGTTGAATTGGCGTGGTGTCATAAAGGCCAACATCGATTGGAGAGTATTTTTTACTGAAAAATACTTGGTCAAGGGGTGAGGGTTTGAGTAAATCAACACCGATATATTCTTCGGTCACTGCCGCAACGATTTTCTTGATACTGTCTGGAGTAACATTCGCTTGATCAAAAATAACACCCGGCTGCGCTCTTTTTCGATGAGTGCGAAAATCAGAGCGTGTTTCGTTATATTCTTCCTGCAACTTTTGCAGTTGATTTACATCAGATTGAGGGTATCTTTCACCATCAATATAGTGAAATGCCAACGCGAAGCACGGGTAGTATCGTTTACCAGTGACAGGCGCGTAGCGATCCCTCGCCCAATGCTCAGTTATTCCATCGATCAGGGTATAAACCACGCCATCGTCAAGTGACCAGATTTCATAGAACAGGTAAAAACCATCTTCTGATTCTGTTTCTTCGTTTGATAGCACGTAATTCGATACTTGGTTTTTATCGCTTTCATCACCCTTGCGTGGTCTCGCCGTGTACCGATTAGCTGTTTTTAAGCGATTAACCTCTTTTTCAGTTTTCCATCCGGTTATGGCTAAAGCTTCATCTTCATTCTTGTACGCGGCAAAAGCGATCCAAGGAGCCTCCAGATAATTTTCCACTTCCCCGCACTCGGGCGCGACAATAACGTCTGCCGGATCCATGTAATCCAAGACCAGCCCTTCAGCAACAGATATTTCAAGCCGTTCTTCTGCCGCTTTGACATTCGACTCAAGCTCAGAAATCAAAACACCTTCTTCTTCATCGGTAAATTTGATGCGTATTTGCTTGGTACGGATATTTTCAATCTGGTCCTGCAGATCATTAATCCTTGATGCCATCAATGGTTCTTTTTCAGTACGCGTCTGGATGATAGCTTTGATCCAGCCAATACCAACCGTTTGAGCCCCACGAATCCAACGCTTCGCTTTCTTTTTGAGTTTCGCGTCTTTAAACATCCTGGACGCAATAATTTCAATCGTTTTAGCAAATTCTCGATAGGCGGTCATCCTGGCCCGATCTACAGATTCAGAGGGTTTAATGCTTATGTCAGGATTTTTCGCATAAAGAAATGCTGCAAGTACGTCCATGATTGCAGAAATCAGATTGACCGATACAACAGAGTCATAGTCACCACGAGCAGTACGACGATCTTCAAACCATCGGGTACGATAAAACTTGTCGTGTTTTTGGGCCGCTTTGATTTTTTCAAACCAACGGTCAATGTGTTCCCGTTGAGCCTGGAGTTGCTTTACCCGCTGATCTTGAGCGTCCCCACTCAAGACTTCTCGGTCAATCTGACTGATAATGCCATCATTGTAATGTTCGGGCATTGTGGATTACTCCGGTTTCAATCCAGCTTGCTTTGTCTGCCGGGCTTGAATGGCAGAGTGTCATCTACACCATGACGTTCGAACAGTTCACGCCATTGGGTACGGAATGCTTCATCTACCGGGCCACCACCACGGAAATGCTCAGGTGGCAAGTAACCTGGCACCCGACCCCTGTTGCCCATGTCAATTTGATAAGCCAGAGCCAACGCTTTGCGATACCACAGTCGTTTGAATCGAGTGGTGTTGTAGACCGCCATTGCGGTGGGCAAGATCCACTCCGGATGACTGAATACAGTCAACATGCGGTGCTTGCCAAGCGGGTCAACCGGGACATGCAGCGATGAATCTTTCTCGCCCGGATTCACCAGCACATCGAACGAGTCATTCAGTCTTCGCTCGTACTGTGAGGCGCCCAAAAAACCGCCCTTGCTGTGTACCAGTTTGAACATCAAACGGAAAATTCGCTTCTCTTCGTCGTTGAATGGTACGCCCTGCTCGAAAGCGTAATCAGCAATGCCGCTGGAGCCCTTGAACTCCCATGTGGGAAACATAAACCTCCACGGGTTCTCTGCACCCATCATGTGACCTGCCAGCACAAAAATCCGTGGTGACGCTCTCAAGCGCTTCTTATTGAATGCCCTTGCAAGGTTTTCAGCATAAGATTCATCTGCCCAATTCTCAGCCGTTTCCTGCAGGTTACGAATCAGGAAACAACCATTGGACCTGTCAAGCGAAATGTCCAGCCCGGCGCCCAAATTCCGGTTGCGCCACTTACGCAGGAAGTTCGGTATTTTCATGTCCAAATCTTCAAGCTGGACATTCTGCCATACCGTTTCCTCGCCTTCGACTGGCACGACCTCTGCCGGCGAGAATTGCACGTTCAGTTCGTCACCGGGAGTTTCAACCGGAATGGGTTCGCCCTCGTCATCAAACCACTGTTCCGCCTCTTCAATCAGCTCCAGGAGAGTGTTGTAATGGTTGATGTTTTTGCTTTTCCGTACTAATTCCATCCATGATTCAATACGGGCCAGTAGGTTTTCCAGATCAGTCGGTTCTGGCTCAGTCGTTGCATCATCAAAAAAGTCACTTGCATTGTCTTCTGCCATGTCATTCTCCATTCATGCTGGATCAAATTCACAATGAATATGATCACTTTCATTAAACACCTGGTATTTTTCCCCGAGTTCTGCTTGGATAGCCAAAACATACTCATCAATTAATTCTCTAATATCCCAAATGCGAATATCCCAGGCGAGTCCTTTGTGATGATGACTGTGTTTACCGTGCTTCCCATCCCGGCCTGATGTTAATGTCATTTTGAGTCCATTGGAATGGAACACATCAAGACATTTATCTACACCAATTAACGCTTCTGGCTGCAGTCCAGCCAGGCTAACGCCACGTTTAAAGCATAAGATTCGATCAGACATATCAACCTTTTGACGAAAGCCAGCCTACCAGTGTTGCAACACAGGCTGAAACAAAGATCGAGATTACAGTTGTGAGGCCGGCAATTTTGCCCTTGTTCTCGCCAGTTCTGTCAGCAACCAGCACTTTTATATCAGTGAGTTGCTGTTGAACACAAACCCGATGGTCAGAAACATCATCAATATAACCATCAAGACGGTCCCGAAGATACTTAAACTCGCCCAAAATATGCTCGTCCATTTCCTTTTGTGTCATGCCTCGTTCCCATTCATTGTAGATGAAATAGCCATAACTGGCTATCTCAATTTCCACCCAATGGTTATTATTCGGGTATCACGCGGCATCTGCCAGGGAGTTCGGCAAAGCATAGACCATTCTTACCCGAACCGCGCCAGCACTTGCCGCTGCATCGCCAATCCCTCCACCCGTTGCACACATATGGATTTGCACATCCTCTGAGCCACTCAATATGGCATGAGCCGGAATGGTGTCGATTTTGAGGTTCTTGGTGAAAGCGGAAGTGATACCGTATTTGTCTGGATCACCAATAGGGCCGATTCCGACCTTAACTGAAGTGCCACCAGCAACAACCGCTGTTTCAATATTGGCCTGAACGGAAAGAATGTATGCACCATCCGGAATATCAGCGGTAAGATCAGTTGAAATGGCCGACAAACCGGAAAGGGTTTCATCGACAACCTTGATTTCATATCCTTCAGTTGCGTCTGCACCAAATCGTTGCGCCACTGCACCAGCCGCATTGCCAGCATCGTATTGCGCGGAAAGAGAGCGAACGTCAAAAGCGCCTACATCCCAATTTCCCGTTAATGGAATCGTACCATCTGCGAGTACATCGCCCACCTTTGCCAAGTCCGAAAGAGCCGCTTCCAGTTGCGCCCTGGTAAACGAACCTAGAATAGCCGCATTACCCGTTGAAGTAATGTGTCCGGTCAGGTTGGCGTTGGCGGTAACGTTTCCCGCAGTGAGACCCGCTGCCGTTCCGGTGAGATTGGTTGCCACGCCGGACGCTGGTGTTCCCAAAGCTGGTGTAACAAAAACCGGGCTGGTAAGAGTTGGACCACCCGTACAGGCAGAAATATCACCAGAAACCGGTACACCCAAGGCTGGCGTGACAAGTGTTGGACTTAATGAAACATAAGTCTTGAGGACCGATGCGAGGCATTTGCCATCTACGGCTGGGCCATCATCAACATAAAGTAAATCAGCGTCGTTTAACGTTGCAACTGCGCCGAGTGCAGCAAGTGTACTATCAGTCATGATATTTCCTCCGTGGAAAAATGTTATTCAGATTGAACGCCAATTTTGACGCTGGTTTCGGGTTTCTCGACTTGCCAAATACCAGGGCCGAGGGTTTCGAAGGGAATACTGCCCTTCAAAATCAATCCCGAATGGCGGTATTCGCCAGCCGGATCTTTCAAATTAATGTTACACACCACATCATGTGGAATGACATCCCCACCCTGGACGGCCAGCAACAGGACGCTTACACCATCAACCAAAAGCAAATCGCCATGCAACGATCCTACCGCTGAAAGTTTCAAATTGTCATCAACTGAGCCGTACAAGGCAACGGTGTTCGTACTGCCAGCAGCAACCGTCACATCGCTGGAAACATCTGCTGCCGTTTTCGGTGCTAATACTTCCGTGACCATTTCCTATGCTCCTGTATTAATTTACCGATTATGGTCCTGTTTTCTTACCCAACTTCTTTTGTTTTTCTTTGTTTGCGAGCCAGGCTGCGTCTTTTTCGTCCACAATTTCTACTGCCGCCTTAATCTCACGAGCCCAATAGAGGCAGTTTTCGGTTTGCGCCAAGCCAGCGGCTTTTTGCGCTATATCGATCAATTGTAGCAGAACTTCTAGTGCTTGGTCTTGTTGCGGTTTTATCTGTTTCATGAGCATTCCTTATATCAAAGTAAGTGGTGGAACTACTACGGCATTGCGTAAGGCTTGGCCTTCCTGTGCATTAACAATACTAAAAACGTACTGAATAATAGCACGCTTAACCTCTACACTCGTTGCATCACGCGGCACCGGATTTTCTGGATCAGTTGTATCTTGCAAGTTAAGTTGCTTGCCGAAAGCGGCTGCAACACGAGTGGCGTTTTCGCCAGATGATGTAAAAGAAATAGTTGGCATGGTCTTATACTCGGTCAATTATAATGGTTAAATTACGCACGGTGGTGTTCCCAGCAGAGTCGTTGTTGGTAATAATCCATGAAATCCTATCACCGCCGACTACGGAAAAAGGCGGAATAACGCCACTGAATGAACCAAAATCCGTTGCGGTGCCAAACTTGCGACGCACACTGGAACCGGCAATGGCCGTTGCATTCTTATAGAAAACGAAATCAAATGTTTCATTGTTGGTGGCGCTGGTGGCGCTGGCCGACCACACCAGTTCATGTTGTCCATCCGATCCCACATCCGCAATCAGTGTAACCGCCTCGTCCATTGTCCCAGTATCGGTAGCGGTGTAAACGGCAGCAACTTCGTAATTGGTGGAATCAATAATGGCCTTAACTAAAAACACGCCGGTGTAGACTGCGCTGGTCAAATTGGAATGACTAACAATAGCGCCTGCGGATAATCCGTGTGCATCACCTGTCGTTACTTTAATATCGACTCCGGATGCAGCGCCGTCTGCAATGGCTGTTATGGCGTGTGAGGTTCCCCCGCCTCCAGCATCGAAAACCCAACCCAACTCATCGCCAGCAGCCATGCCGTTGGTGTGATAGCAGGTCAGATTGGATTGTTCTGATATGACGAAAGCGTCAGTATTAGCCTCATCGAACATTGAACCATGAATTCGCTGGGTACTGGATACTGCATCCCAATTGGTGGTGTCAATACCACGATAAGTAACCGTTTCATTTGGTTCAATCACAACTTTAGCATCGACGCTTGGGCCTAGATCATGACCTACAGCCGGCCATAACCACATAGCATTAGCGCCATCATTGATGACTTCAAACACCCGACCTTTGGCTACGGGAGGAGCAACGACACTATTCCCGGTAGTGGCAACCGTGGCGATTTGGTTGTAAGAGGACAGGAGCTGTAGTCCGCCTGCTTGTGTCTGTGTAGTGCCAGCAGTTAGTCCAGAATGGAGTTCATTGTCGATTAGTATGTGGTTGGATGCTTCGGATATGCGGACTCCCTCAATCGCACCAGCAATGAGGGAGAGTTGATCTGCTGCTGCTCGGCCTAATCCTGTATCCGGATCTGTGGCAGCAGGCAAAAATACGGGGTTGGTATCAGATGCAGCAGTGCCGCTATCGATGCCCCATTTAGCGCCGTTTGAGTCACCAAAGGTTGTAGCTGTGAGTTTCATCCTCGCAGCACCAGCTACGGCAAAGATCAGTTCATTATCTACTTGTTCATAAAGCCCGGTCCCGCCGTTTCCGAAACTCAAGCCGGTTGTAGGGCCAAAAGTCTGCGCCTTGTCCAGCCGCAACTGGCCCGGACCGTCAATGCTGACTTGAGATACGCCGCCCAATTTGTAGTCAAACGGCAAATGCGTTGACGGAACAGATGTTGCCGTGGCAGAAATGACCAGTCCGCTTGCTGCACCAGCGGCTTTATTGACGGTGTAGGGTATGGTTAACGCAATTTCAGCATTGGTGGCATGAGCCAATACGATTGGGGTTGACGGGGTTATCTGCGTATCGCCGTCTGCGGAAAATGCACCGCCGATTAGATCCTGCATTGTCGGAGCCACGCCCACGCCGCCAGAAGTCAATACCTGACCCACCGTGCCGACTGCTACCGTGGCGATTACGCCCGCCGCGTCCCATGTGATCAGTTCACCGTCTGTGCCGTCTGCGAGTTTTGCAATGGCAATGGCTTTGTCAGCAATGGCGGTTGCTCGGTTTATGCTTGTGACTACACCAGTTAAATTTCCTATGCTTGTGACCGTTGCGGCAAGTGTCGCGGTAGCGGCTTTGAGATTCGCTACCTCAGTAGTTGATGCCACGATCAGCGGGGGTGTGCCAGTTGCAATGTCTGACTCAAATTGCTCGGCAGTAATCTTGAACGCGCCAACATCCCAGTTAGCGGTTAGCGGTACACTACCGTCTGCAAGTAAGTCACCCGCACCCCCAAATAAAGACGTTTCCAGCCCTGCATCGTCTTTTATGTACAGAACCTTATCGACCTTTACATAAAGAGTGATTTTCCCGGTCGACGGTGTTGCAGGTGCCGCGCCTTCTGCTAATAGTAATTGACTCATAAGATTGCCAGTGTTCCGTCAGCTTCAATGTCCAAAATCCCCTGAACATCAAACGACTCAATAATTAAGTATTGAAAATTTGATGCGACAACCAAAGCCTCAGCCGCACCAATAAAGTTTTTATGCGGGGGCCAGTCTGTCAAACCAACGGTCGGATCCCCGGCAAGACCATCACCGTTTGCAACAGTAATTCGATCATCTTCAGCAACGATAGATCGTGTCAATGCCGTATCGCCGGCGCCTTTAACAACAATCCCGGTTGTGCCTGTGACCAGTGCGGCCAAGGCTTGAATAAAAGCAGGTATCTCGAGAATTAATGACCAGATAGTAGATGCAATTGCAGTTGGACCAGTTGGCGTTTCAACTATGGTTGTTTGATTGATGATCGTTTGTGGAGTAACCAGTGACCCATCAGGCCATCGAAGATCCTCACCGAGCACGGCACCTTCAGTAGCTTCAGCATCGACATCGATCCCTCGATTGTGTAAACCGAATAACTGAACGCGGACTCGTTTGGTCATGACGGACGCCTGGTGAGTTTGTCAGATCATAACAAAAAAAAGCCGCCCTGTAATCAAGACGGCTCTTTCTATTCAACGCCACTTGCTTTTCGCCTCTGCCGGCTTGTCATTATACTCAAGCCATTCAACAGAACCGAATACTACTCCTTTTTTTCGTTCCCTTGTAACCTTGGCCGTACTCCACACCATATCTTTCGCTCCGCGGCAGAACAGAGCCAGTACATCAGGCCCATCATCCTTCATTGCGATACTCGGAAACGCACACAACTGATTGTGCAGGCGTCGACCCCAGGGTGTATCTGGAATGTGCACCTTGCCCGCGGACCCCATCGCCTTGGCATCAGAGAATTTTGCAACCTTGTCCCCAATGTGCGGCAGGTATTCAATATCCAGCCAGTAATTTGATTCCTTTTGTGAAGTTTGAAACTGTGACTCAATCGCGCGCCGGATGATTCCCGATTCACCAAAACCCGATCTGACATTATGCGCTTTACATAATTTGATCAATGCCGGTATCGTATAGTTGGTTGACCTTTGCGCGAAGTACCAATCCACCAACCACAAGTGGCCGTTTTCATCGAGCCCGCCAATTCCATGTTCCGTATAGTCTGGATCATCTGAATCCCTTGCATCGGTCACCGCATAATCGGACGAACAGAATTTCATCAAATACTTCGGTTCTTCTCCCGGCTGATACCACTGAGTAAACTCGCTGTCCCACTCATTACCAGTCTGAGATTTCGGCTGGCCCTGAAACAGACTATCCCACCGGCTTTGTGAAGGACTATTCAGCTCACCAGGCCTTGGCTCATAAATGTACCAGTGTTTATCGTCGAACCATTCAGGCCACAGATACTCACCGATCTTCCGTCCCAACGGATCATCGGCATGGATACATTTGGCCGGTAAATTGATAATCTCCCAAACCATTCCATCCCGGCACAGCACCGGACCCGACTCGCCCGCATAATCCGCCGGCAAGATCATTCCCGCCAAGTCAGCCAGATCCCATCGAGTCTGAATTAAAAATTGCCAGGCCCTGGGTTTTAACCGCGATTGCGCATCATCCTCATAAGCTTCAATCGTCTTTAACTGAACCGTTTCAGATTTCGCATCAGCCCGCCCCCGCACCGGATCATCAATGATCAGCCCATCAGCCCTATTCCCGGTCAGTCCCGACTGCAGCCCACCGGACATATACTCAGACCCATTGGTCAAAGTCCATAACTCTTTCGCCTGGGTGTCCGGACTCATGGTGCAATTGAACGCACCCATGAACATATCCTGCTGCACCACATTACGCCCACGTGCACCGTGCTTTTTCGCCAGCGCCGTATTGTACGAGCCCAGGATAATTTGAGTGCTTGGAATCTTGCCCATCAACCAGGTCGGCGCCAAAACAGTCCCATAAGTCGATTTCGCCGCCCCGGGTGGACAGAAAATCATCAGCCGGCCATAGTCCATAGTCATACACGTTTGCATCTTGTCCATCATCAAAACGTGATGTGCCGCCAACCCGGTTCCAATCGGTTGCAGCAAATGTTCGTCAATGGTCGATCCGTCAATATCCCACCCGGGATCATCGACGTCTTGCGTCAACGGCACCGTGGGAATGTCAATGTTTTGAGCAAAGCCAACCAGGGACGAGCGAACGCGATTGCGCTTCAACTGCTCGGCAGCGGCTTCTTTGAGGGTTAAGGCGTGGAGTTTGTCAGCCATGTTTCTCGGGGATGCCCCATTTCATCTTGGGACTGAGATACACACCCCGATTCAGTATATTTGCCATCAGTACACGATAAATACTGATCGTTCGACTATTGCCCTCTAATCGCAAGAGCCCGTAAAAAACAGGGAGCCCGCGTATCGACCTCATCACCGATCCTCCTGCATTCGCCTATCAGCATCCTTCATGGCAAGCCAAAGGGCGCGCTCTTTCCGTTCAAGCAACTTCCGACTCAGTATATTCATAGACACAACAACTCCCACCACCAAATCAAACAAAGTACTGTGTAGATGACCATTAACTTGACTTGGCAAGCTTGTTCAGGCCTATAAACCAAGCCTTCCGTCTAAGCACAAACCACGCCCGGTCTGTCGCCCGGATGAATTTGGCCTCAATGCTTGGGTCTTTAACATAACGAAGCCTGAAATCCATTGTGGAGAGAAACCACCGCGCATAACGAAGTTCATCGCCTAACTGGACTAATATGGTTTTAAAACTCCGGCTCTTGCTCCGCCTCTCCCTGGCCCCACTGAATATATGCATGTGTGCACCACAGTCAGGACACTCGGGTTTTGCTGCCTCTCCCCTCTTTAATCTGAAACCACATTGAATACATTCAAGCCACTTGTGTTCAAAACTCTGGCTCTTGGTCTGCCCTGCCTGCCCTGTCTTGCTCGTCATCATTCGGTTCCTCTTCAGGTTTATCAGTCTCAATAGGCGCAGGCTCTTGATCGATTCCCAACGCCTTAGCCATACTCGACCCCATCTTATCAGGTGTTGACACGATAGCAACAGGCACATGCTGTGGCGCATCTTCAACCAGCGGTTCATCCGAAAACTCAAGACGCACACCCTCATGATATACAGGCTCACGCAACTCGCCCGGCTGTGGCGCATCCTTCGCCAAAGGATCACTCGTTAACTGATCTGGCAACGGCCTGAGAGCCTTGGGAGGTAATTTGTTTGTTGTAACAGGCTGTTTTTGCTCGGAAATTTTAGGTGTAGAGGGGTCAGACCCGTCGTTCTGTTCCAACCCCACCGTTTTCTCGCCAGGGGGGGGTGCCGGGGTTGCCTGGTCGATTCGCGTTGACTCACCTTCCAAGGCCTCTTGACGCTGGCCGCCTCTGATGATGGCTTGCAGGTCTGCATCACTATACACGCTCATGGATTCGTGTTTTACAGTTCCTTCGTGGGTGATAGTGGCCTCTACATGCTTCTTACTGCCGTAGCGGTCTTGATTGAGCTTGCCGGCCATCCACTGGCGCGCCTGTATCGAGTTTCGCGCGGCGCCGGCGGTTCTCTTGTCGCTGTCAGCAATGCCCAGGGTAGCATCCACCAGCACATCAGCCCGGGCGTGTTCCGCCTCGGCCATCAATACGTCGAAAGCCGGGAACTCACGCCGCCAGCGCTGCACGATCATAGGAGCCGGCACCGCGTCCGGGTGACTCTCATGCAGAGCCAGCAATGTTGCACCCGTTGCGTGCTCTTGAGCAATCCAGCTTGCAGACTGGAAATCATATGCCCGGGGATCCTCCACCATGTATGTATCCATAGCTGAGAGTCTACCAGATGACCCAGGAGGCCATCAAACCGAGCTCCCGTGGAGTAACGAGGGGTGAGCGTGAGACCTGACACAGCCCCACCGCGGCCCCAGGATTATGTTAAATGGTATTATGTTAAATAGTGGTTTTTCGTATAAGTCCTGAAAGTCCTACATCAAGGACAACAGGACACATATTCTTGTTTGGAGTGGTGCGGGCGCGCGCGTTAATGACTGAACATAGACTGAAGTGGTTGTAAGTCCTACAAATACATACATATTCTTCGCGCACACCGGCCTAAACAAGGAAGTGTGTCCTGTTGTCGGTATTGTAGGACGTCCTACAAATAGGACAAGATCGGTAAGCCGTTGAATGGGCTGGCAAACCACACCGGCAGGATCAGAGCATGGCCGAAATCGTATGTCCTGCCACTTTTGGCCCTGGTGTACTAACGCGAACAACAACAGGATGGACACGGCACCCCACGCACTAACGGTAGCGCCCGCCAGGACCCGCCACGGCGCCCGGGATCCAGCAGGACATAGGATTACGGCCACTTGTATAAATAGGTGTTGACATGCTGGCAACGAGGGAGTAAATTGATGTGACAACAAACACCCCGACCACAGGAGCCCAAGAGCATGACCACCACCATTAAACGCGGAGACCGCGTAAAGGTTTATCAACAACCAATCACGCTGGAGAACTTCGAAGACTACGCCACCGTTATTGAGGTTTCAAATAGCAACCTTGAAAACGACCCCAACGGAAACCCAATCATGCGTTGCACCGTTCAATTCGACGATGAAAAAGACACCCACTTTAGATGGGTATCAGAACGCGCATGACCACCGCCGCCACCATCACCGGGATATTGATACTCACACTGGCCGCGATTGCGGTCATTATTCACCACCGTTACAGAGGAACGAGACTATGACCGACAAAGCAAACACCATTAGAGGCGCACGGCTGACCACTGATTGGAACGCGGGCACCACCACACCCGCCACCATCACAATGCACAAGGGCGGGACCGGCGAGAAAGAAATTAAAATCTCAGCCTTGCAAGTTCCGGATTTATGGCACGTTGCACAGCACCAGGGCGAGCGCTACAAAGCCCTGATATTAGATTGCTGGCACCTTGCCCACGCCATGAAAGACCACTTGCAGGGCATGGAGGATCCCGAGCCGGCACCTAGGCCGCCCGAACGCATAGAAATAGCCCGCAAGCCCGCAACACGCGACAGAAACGGTCTGATTGATACCGATATTGTTTTAGTGTTCCTCGAAGGGAATGAATGCACGCCCTTCGTTACATGGGAGTGTGGCCACAAAAGCAACATTACATTCCAGGGCCATTACTTCGAATCTTTGTCTGACGCCACGGAGGACTTCGAAACCCGCTAAACGTGGATCAGCCTATGCACTCCCGCAGGCAGACGGAGTGCATACACGGACCCACAGCAACCAGGAGCGCCACAGCATGAAAGCAACACCCGCCAGAATTAGAAACCTGAAACCAGGAGACCGGATCAAATGCCGGCCAATTTGCCGATGGAACACGCGCTGGACATGGCGCGCCGTGACCAAGACACCAGGCCCGGAAGAATACCAGGCCGGCAAGATTGGCGTTAATTATCCCTCATGGGGACCGGGTACTTTCTGGATTTACCCCACCCGCAAAGAAATCAGCGAGGTTGAATTATCATGACACCCACAACCAAACCACAACGCCAGGCAATAAAACGGGTTTTCGACCGCTGCCCACTTGATGCAAATTGCGACAGATTAAAATCAAACAGTGCATTGACCCCGATCAGTTACCGACAATACAGAGCAATGGCCCGCCCGGTAATTTTTGACGATAGCATCATGGTCAATTGGTGCAACATGTGGCTAGGAATTGAGCCAGACGGACACACACACAGCTAGACCGCCACCAGGAGTAAAACCTATGTCAACACAGCAGGAACAACCGACAGCACAGCAAGACGAAGCACTGACCCGCGCAACCACTAGCGAGGCATTCAGCAATTACCCGGCCATTTTTGAAGGATTCGCCGGCAAGGGGATCCCAGAAGATGAGATTCAGCCGAGAGTGAATATATTCACCTATAACGCATGGCGTGCACTAGGGCGCCAGGTTCGCCGCGGAGAGCATGGCGTACAGGTTACGACCTGGATAACCTGCAGGGCGAAGAAGGCAGAGCAGCAGCCGGATAAATCTGATTCATACCGCCGGCCAAAGCAGACAACCGTGTTTCATGAGTCACAAACGGAATTGATGCACGCATAGGACCACCAACAACCACCGCCCGACAGGGCAGGAGATAGCAGCATGGCACAACGCACATTTTACAATCCACCGAGCAGCAACCCGGACGAGTTTAACCGGGCAGCACTTGACCACCTGGAAAGCCGGCAGGATGATATCAGCCGGTATATGAACGCCGCCGACCCATGGGAAAGCATCGACCCTGATGAAGACTATTTGCCACCCTTCAACGAATACGGCTTGTGCTTTGATGCCGTTGAAAATGACGACACCGAGGCGATCGAGTATTTTCGTTTCCAGATTTCATGTGGTGGGCCGAGTGAAGAATACCGATTCCACCCGAACGGACTGATTGAGTTTGTTTATCTGGATTGGTTTACCGGCGCCGGTTTTGATGTGAGCAACACCGACGAAGGCAAATGGTTACGCAATCAATACAAAGAGCTCGACATGTTGAATTTTCGCCAGGAGCGTGTTGCATAGTTAGCGCCGCCCGCTTGCGCCTTGTCCGCTGATCATGCGGGATAGCAGGGCGCAACTTGGACAACACTAGCCACCACCAGGAGATAAGACCATGCCCGGAATGACCATTAAACAATTTCAACGCACTAATTATTTTGAGTTGTGCAAGGCATACAATCGCGCCCAAGAAAAACCGTTAATTGATGAACAGCCTGAACTGTTTATTCACTTGTCGGTTGCGTTGCACGCAGCAAAAGGCGGCAAGTTCATCACTCAGAGGATGTGCCGCCCTTGCTACGTTCGGAGATGCGGCACATGACCCAACGCGAACAAGCCGCGGCGATGATCCGCAAGCTGGAAACCGTGCCGGCGCCATCAATCCAGCCGGCATGTCTAACCTATTGGCGGATATTGGCAACAACACCCGACCACGCGCCAAACGGCAGGGATAACGCAGCCTTTAACCCGCTGATCAGCGCCATCAATTCAGACATTCATTTTTATGAGGTAGTAAACCCATGACCATCAAGCAGCAAGCATTACCCATGCCGGCACCCTGGAAGCGCTACCGTGTCAAGGTCAAGCACGACAAAGGCACCATTACGATTTTAACCGCCGCAGCATCAGAACGCGGCGCCAGGCAAATCATATTGGCTGCCGAGCAATGCCCCGAAAGCGCCATTATCAGCATTAAGGAGTACACACCATGACCAACAAAGACAAATTGATTGAACTTCACAAACAAGTGGAGGAATTACTCCGACAGTCAGAACGATTTGATTACCTGGAAACCGGCGACTGTCTGGACGTTCTTAATTTTGCCTATGAAATGTTACCCGAAGTCATAGCGCAACACCCGGAGCTCACACCATGAACATGAGGATAATAATTGAAGCCCTTATCTTGCTCTATGGACAGACGTTAGAACGTATGCCCGAGCCCGCGCTCTTCTTTGGTGATTACCGCCGGGAAGAGCTTC
>SDBT01003898.1_pt1 | contig 25610 bp, 23 predicted proteins | sample 2277101 | NCBI WGS metagenome assembly SDBT01 (sample SAMN10404973, study PRJNA504765) | marine sediment metagenome | isolation source: marine sediment core GS10_PC15, 103 cmbsf | place: Arctic Ocean: Southern Knipovich Ridge | collected 2010 | reverse complement strand
GGGATGCACACTCACCAGTCGCTCTTCAAGAAAGATGCGAATGCCTTTTTCTCTGCCGGCAGCCGCTGTAACCTGAGCGACACAGCGGAGAAGTTCATCGCGGGACAGCTCCACCACGCAAAGGAGATGTGCGCGGTCTTCGCCCAGTGGGTCAACTCGTACAAGCGGCTGGTTCCCGGCTACGAGGCGCCCGTCTATATCGCCTGGTCCATCAGGAACCGCTCGGCCCTGGTCAGGGTACCCGAGTACCACCCCGGCAAGGAGAAGGCCACCAGGGCCGAGTTCCGCTCTCCCGACCCTGCATGCAACCCGTACCTCACGTTCGCGGTAATGCTCCACGCGGGGCTTGAAGGCATCGAGAAGGGCTACAAGCTCGCGGATCCCATCGAGCAGAATCTCTACGACCTGACCGACGAGGAACGGCACGAGATGGGCGTCGAGTCGCTGCCGGGCAGCCTCGGTGAGGCTGTGGCCGCCCTGGAGGGAAGCAAGCTGATGAAGCAGGCCCTGGGCGAGCACGTTTTCTCCCGGTTCGTCAAGCTGAAGAAGCAGAGCTGGGAGGACTACCGCATCCAGGTGACCCCGTACGAGCTCGAGAACCTGCTGCCGATCCTATAGGAGAGCACAGCATGAGATGCCGGAAGACCCTTCAACAAGCATGGCCGCGCGCAGCCGCCCTCGGAACGGTGTTCCTGGTCGTCTCCGCTTTTGCCGCCCGCGTGCATGCCGCCGAACTGGCGGAGATCGCGCGCGGGCTCGACACAGCATGGGTCCTCATCGCGGCTTTCCTGGTCTTCTTCATGCAGGCAGGGTTCGGCATGGTGGAGGCCGGATTCATCCGTGCAAAGAACGCATGCAACATCCTGACAAAGAACTTCCTCGACTTCTGCATTGCATGCATGTTCTTCTTCGCCGTGGGGTACGCGTTCATGTTCGGCCGGGGAAACGGGTTCATAGGCACCAGTGGCTTCTTCCTGGCCGGTGACACGGCGAATCCCAGCGGCGTGCCCCTGCACGCGTTCTGGCTGTTCCAGGCCTGCTTCTGCGGGGCCGCAGCCACCATCGTGGCAGGCGGCATGGCCGAGAGGATGAAGTTTCACGCGTACCTGATCTACACCGCGTTCGTCAGCGCCCTGGTGTACCCGATCGTCGGGCACTGGGCCTGGGGCGGCGGATGGCTATCGAGCCTCGGATTCACTGACTTCGCTGGCTCTACCGTGGTCCACGCGACAGGGGGCGCCATCGCGCTGGTCGGCACGGTCATCCTGGGACCGCGGCTCGGCAAGTTCGGGCCCGACGGGAAGCCGAAGGCCCTGCCGGGGCACAACATCCCCCTGGCAAGCCTGGGGGTGTTCGTGCTGTGGTTCGGATGGTTCGGGTTCAATTCGGGAAGCACCCTGGCGGTCAGCGACGGAAACCTGATCGCCCTGGTCGCTACGAACACCAACCTCTCGGCCTGCGCGGGTGCCGTGAGCGCGATGTTCGCGGTGTGGAAGCTCTACGGGAAACCGGATCTCTCCATGACCATGAACGGGGCGCTGGCCGGCCTGGTAGCGGTCACCGCGCCCTGCGCGTTCATCACCCCGTGGGCGGCCATCGTCATCGGCCTGGTGGGCGGAACGCTCGTGGTGTTCGGCGTCCGCTTGCTGGACCGCCTCCGGATCGACGACCCGGTCGGGGCGATCCCCGTACACTGCTTCAACGGGCTCTGGGGCACCCTGTCCGTGGGTCTTTTCGGCCGGCAGGCCCTGGGCGCTGCCCGGGACGGCCTGTTCCACGGCGGCGGTGTCACGCAGCTCGGCGTGCAGGCGCTCGGCGCCTTCTCCGTCACACTGTTTGCGATTGCGAGCATGGGGCTGGTGTTCCTGCTGATCAAGGCGACGGTCGGGCTGCGGGTGACGAAGGCAGAGGAGATGCGCGGGCTGGACATCGGGGAGCACGGGATGGAGTCCTACCCAGGTTTCCAGGTGTTCCTGACCCAGTGAGGTGAAACAAGGATGAAGCTCATAATAGCCTATATCCAGCCGGAACGGCTCAACCAGGTGAAGCAGGAACTCTATTCGGCTGAAGTCTACAAGATGTCGGTAACGAACGCCCTGGGCTGCGGGCAGCAAAAGGGATACTCCGAGACCTACCGGGGCGTCGACCTCGAGATGAACCTCCTCAAGAAGGTGCGGCTGGAGATAGCCGTCAACGAGGATTTCGTGAAGCCGACTGTCGACGCCATCATCAAGGGCGCGAGGACCGGCAGGATCGGGGACGGCAAGATATTCGTGATGGACCTGCCCGAATGCGTAAGGATCAGGACCGGGGAGCACGGCTCCCTGGCAATCGGCTAGGAGTCGAAGATGGGACAGGTGAGACCGGGACAGGATTGGCAGCAGGAGCCGTACCCGCGGCCAGCAACGCGCCGCAGTGGAGTGAAACCTCCACTCGGGCCCACCTACTACTACGAGAAGGATATCAGCGCTTGCGCCGTCTTCGGCATCATGAACGAGCAGGGAAAGCGCTTCAACGGGACTGCCGCGATGACCGGCATCGCCTGTATGCAGGAGCGCTCCAACGGGCTGGGCGGGGGCTTCGCCGCGTACGGCATCTATCCCGATCGAGCTGACCTGTACGCGTTTCACCTGATGTACGACTCGCAGGCGGCCAGGACCAGTACCGAGGAATACCTCAGCGAGAACTTCAAGATAGAGAAGGGGGAGCCGATCCCCACGCGCGACATCGACGAGATCGGATACCGACCCGCCCTGTGGCGTTACTTCGCGCTCCCCAGGGACGCGATGCGCAGCCGCGACCCGAACCTGACCGAGGAGGACCGCATCGTCCATGCCGCGATGCACATCAACGGGAACATCGAGGGAGCGCTCGTCTGCTCCAGCGGGAAGAACATGGGCATCTTCAAGGGAGTAGGCTTCGCCCAGGACATCGGACGGTTCTACCGGCTGGATGAATACGAGGGCTATCTCTGGACCGCACACGGGAGGTTCCCCACCAATACAGCCGGGTGGTGGGGAGGCGCCCACCCGTTCGGCCTGCTTGACTGGTCGGTGGTGCACAACGGGGAGATATCCAGCTACGGCATAAACAAGCGCTACCTGGAGAACTTCGGCTACCACTGCACGCTCTTCACGGACACCGAAGTGCTCACGTATCTTGTGGACCTGCTCGCGCGGAAGCACGGGCTGTCCTTCGACCTGATAGCCGACATCCTCGCGCCCCCGCTGTGGGAAGAGATAGAGAGGTCACCCGGGGACCGCCACGAGCTCTTCGAGGCCATGCGTCTCACCTACGGCTCGGCGATGGTCAACGGCCCCTTCGCCGTCATCGCCGCCAACGCCAACGTCATGGTGGGGCTGAACGACCGGATAAAGCTCCGCCCCCTGGTGGCGGCGCGCAGTAACGGGACACTCTACATCAGTTCCGAGGAATCAGCCATCAGGGCGGTCTGCCCGGATCCCGAGAAGGTATGGATGCCGAAGGCCGGACAACCCACTATCGGAAGACTCAGGTGAACCAATGGCCAAGCGACCTACTCCCCCGGAGTTTGTAATAGAGCGGGACAAGGACCGCTGCATCGGGTGCCAGGCATGCGTCCGTATGTGCTCAAACGACGTCCACGCCTACGACCCCGACTCCGATACGGTCTCCAGCACTAACGAGCAGTGCGTCGGCTGCCACTTCTGCGAGACCATCTGCCCGACCGGTGCGCTTGTCACGAAGCGAAGCCCTTCAGAGTTCAAGCAGAACGCAAACTGGCAGGCCGCCACCATCAGGGCTGTCACCAAACAGGCGGAGACCGGGGGTGTGCTCCTCACCGGTATGGGAAACGACCGCCCCTACCCTATCTACTGGGACCACATCCTGCTGAACGCTTCCCAGGTCACAAACCCCAGCATAGACCCCCTGCGGGAACCGATGGAACTGCGCACCTACATCGGCAGGAAGCCGGACAGGCTCGCGATCGACCGTTCCTCGGGCGCCCCGAAGCTCGCCACCCGGCTCAGCCCGCAGCTCAGGATCGAGACGCCCATCATGTTCAGCGCCATGAGCTACGGCTCCATCAGCCTCAACGCGTGCAAGTCGCTGGCGCAGGCGGCGACGGAGCTTGGCATCCTCTACAACACGGGCGAGGGAGGCCTCCACAGGGACCTCTACGCCCACAGCTCCAACACCATCGTGCAGGTCGCTTCGGGCAGGTTCGGAGTGCACAAGGAATACCTGGAAGCAGGAGCAGCCATCGAGATAAAGATCGGCCAGGGCGCAAAGCCCGGCATCGGCGGCCACCTGCCCGGAGAGAAAGTGTCGGGTGATATCAGCCAGACAAGGATGATGCCCGAGGGGACGGATGCGCTTTCTCCCGCCCCTCACCATGACATATATTCCATCGAAGACCTCCGCCAGCTGATCTTCGCATTGAAGGAGGTCACGCGGTACCGCAAGCCGGTCGGGGTGAAGATCGCGGCGGTCCACAACGTGGCCCCCATCGCCTCGGGCACCGTCCGGGCCGGCGCTGACTACGTCGCCATCGACGGCCTGCGGGGCGGGACAGGCGCGGCACCCACAGCCATCCGTGACAATGTGGGCATCCCCATAGAACTGGCGATAGCAGCCGTCGACAGCCGGCTGAGGGAGGAAGGCATAAGGAACCAGAGCTCCCTGATAGCCGCGGGCGGCTTCAGGTCCAGTGCCGATATCATCAAGGCGATCGCGCTGGGAGCCGATGCCGTCTACATCGGGACTGCGGCGCTTGTAGCCATGGGCTGCAATCTCTGCCAGAGCTGCTATACCGGCAAGTGCAACTGGGGGATCGCCACCCAGGACCCTTACCTCACCAAGCGGCTCAACCCCGAGATCGGTACAGAGCGGCTCGTGAACCTCGTGCAGGCCTGGAGCCTCGAGATCAAGGAGATGCTGGGCGGCATGGGTATCAACGCCATCGAGAGCCTCAGGGGTAACCGCGAGCAGTTGCGCGGCGTGGGATTGACGGATACCGACCTGGGATTGCTGGGCATAAAGCCCGCCGGGGCGCCATGGTGAGCGGGCAGCCCACGGAGTACGGCAGCATGAAAAGAATAGTCACAAGGCCGGAGTACTGCATGGGGTGCCGCTTGTGCGAGATACATTGTCTCGTGCAGCACTCCAGGTCAAAGCAGATCATCAAGGCGTACAAGGGCGAATACCCGAAGCCTCTCTCGCGCGTCCGGGTCGAGGAGACGGGGGATCTCTCTTTCGCCCTCCAGTGCCGCCACTGCGACGACGCTCCCTGCCTCGATGCATGCATAACCGGAGCGATGTATCGCGACAAGTCGACAGGGGCTGTCCTCTGCGACGACAGTAAATGCGTCGGCTGCTGGATGTGTATCATGGCATGCCCGGTGGGCGTCATCTCCCCCGACGCGAAGCAGAAGAAGATAGCCAGCAAGTGCGACCTGTGCATAGGGGAGGACGTGCCGGTATGCGTCAAGCACTGCCCCAACGAGGCGCTCAAGCTGGAGGAGAAGACATGAAATACGTCATCATCGGCAACTCGGCAAGCGGGACGAGCGCCATAGAAGGCATCCGGGAGCAGGATCCCGGGGGGCAGATAACAGTCATCTCGGAGGAGGAGCATCCGAACTACTCGCGGCCGCTCATCTCCTACCTGCTCGGGAAGAAGGTCCTGCCGGAAGAGGTCAGCTTCCGTGGCGAGGATTTCTACCGGGAGAACACCGTCGAGCTCATGCTCGGAGTGCGGGCCGAGCAGCTGGATATCGAGAACAGCCAGGTAGTGCTTTCCACCGGCCTCAAGCTGCCGTTCGACAAGCTGCTGGTAGCCACCGGCGGGATCGCGGTCGTGCCCGAAGTAGCGGGAAGAGACCTCGACGGCGTCTACACGTTCCTCACCCTGTCGGACAGCCGCCGGATAGCAGCCCATATCGAAACACACGGTGTGAAGGAAGCCGTGGTGATCGGCGGGGGCCTGATCGGTCTCAAGGCCGCCGAGGCCCTGATAGAGCTGGACATACGGGTGACGACAGTCGAACTGGCCGACCGCATCCTCTCGACCACGTTCGACCACGAGGCCTCGCACATCATCGAGGAGGCACTGGCGGGAATCGGCTGCCGCGTCATCACCGGATGCACCATCGATGAGATCAGGGGAACGGCCGGCAGGGTGACCTCCACCATCACCAGCAGCGGGGAGGAACTCGCCGCCGGGGTAGTCGTGACGGCCATAGGCGTCCGGCCCAACATCCAGCTCGCCGCGGAGACCCCGCTCCTGACGCGCAGGGGCATCCTCGTAGATCCCCGCATGCGGACAAACGTGGATAACATCTATGCGGCGGGCGATTGCTGCGAGGCCAATACTCTCCTGGGCAACGGGCAGCAGACAATAGCAATATGGCCTATAGCCGTCAAGCAGGGCCACATCGCCGGCTGCAACATGGCAGGCGGCTCCCGCATGTACCCGGGAGGACTTGCGATGAACTCGGTCGAGCTCTGCGGGATAGCCACCGTATCGGTCGGTCTTGCGGCCGTGGACGAGGGCAAGGGCTATGAAGTCCTCAGATACCGCGATGAGAAGTCCGACGTCTACAGGAAGGTCGTACTGCGCGACAACAGGATCGTCGGGGCGCTCTTCGTCGGGGATATCCGGCGGGCAGGCATCTACACCGGCCTTATCAAGGGCAGGGTCGATACATCTCCGTTCAGGGAACACCTGTTGAGGGATGATTTCGGGCTGATCAACCTGCCCAGCGAGTACCGCACGCACCTCGTCACTGGAGAGGGGATAGAAGTGTGAGGATCGATGCAGCCGGCGTCCACTTCAGGGAACTGAACGAGCGCATCCACCAGAGCGTCGATGCGGGAGACACCGATATCGTCCTGGACAATGTGAACGGCCAGCGCTATATCGGTACCGGGCTTGGTGCCGGGGTCAATATCGCCGTCAACGGCGTGCCCGGCAACGACCTGGGCGCATTCATGGACGGCGCCCGGGTGGAGGTCGACTCCAACTGTCAGGACGGCACAGCAAATACCATGAACAGGGGCAACGTTATCGTCCACGGCAGTGCGGGCGACATCGCGGGCCATTCGATGCGCGGAGGCAGGGTCCTGGTGCGCGGGAATGTCGGTTACCGGGTCGGCCTGCACATGAAGAGCTACCGGGAGTCCTGCCCGGTGCTCATCGCCGGCGGCACGGCAGGCGACTTCCTGGGGGAGTACATGGCCGGCGGGATCCTCATCGTGCTGGGCCTCGACAGGGACCAGAACGAGCCGATCGTCGGCAACTACTGCGGGACCGGCATGCACGGCGGCACCATATACCTTGGAGGCCCCGTTGAAGACTACCAGCTCGGCAAGGAAGTCGAGCAGCAGCCCGTGTCCCCCGGAGACAGGGAGGTCCTCTCGGGCCATCTCGCGGAGTTTGCAGCGGCGTTCCGGCTTGACGCAAAGGATATCCTTGCAGGGGATTTCGTGAAGCTAGCCCCGCACTCGTCCCGGCCCTACCGCAGGACCTACGCCTACTGACCTCCCCCGCCCTGCACACACGAGTCTTCAGCACGCCATACACGAGTTTGCGCAGCGAGACTCAATGGGCAACGAGCTGCATACTCTCTTGGCAATCCGGGACGCACTACGTCACCTGGGCAACGCGTCGGATGCTCGGTTCTCAGAGTAATCCGCTTTGCGTTGCCTGGAGTTCGACAAGTCGCACTCCACAGTCAGCTCCTGGCTTTCACAGCGATGCTGACCGGTTTGCGCAGCCCGCTCGCAGCTTTGCCCCCAGCATCGCGAAGGAGGCAGTCTCTGATCCCATCCGGCCCCGCATCGAAGATGCAACAAAGGCCTGGGAACATTCTTGACTGCGATCCGCCTTGAATGTTACAGTCCGGGCAGCTTCTACTCGGGAGGGCACCACGTGACACGCATCGTCCTCGTCAGGCACGGTGAGACAGACCTTAACCGGAAAAGAGTCTTCCGGGGACAGCTGGACGCTCCCCTCAACGAGAACGGGATCCTCCAGGCCGACCGGCTGGCAGCACGCCTCGAGGGACTCGAGATCGATTCATTCTATTCGAGCCCGCTGAGCCGGGCAAGGGAGACAGCAGCCAGGGCCGCTGCGCCCCGCGGGCTCCCCGTGGGTATCGTCAATGGCCTGACGGACATCTCCTACGGCGACTGGGAGGGGATCAGCGAATCGGATATCGAGGAGCGCTACCCTCAGCTCCTCCACCAGTGGCATACCCAGCCGCACCAGGTGAAGTTCCCCGGGGGTGAATCCCTCGCCGATGTGCGAAGAAGAGTGGCGAGACAACTGCGTCGCCTCGTCATCGAAAACCAGGGAGGGGTCTTCCTCCTCTGCTGCCACCGGGTGGTGAACAAGGTCCTGCTCTGTATCATGCTCGGCAAGACAAACAGTTTCTTCTGGAACATCCGACAGGACAACTGCTGTGCAAACTTCATCTCGTACGGAGCCGGCGGCTACGTGATCGAGCTCGTGAACGACACCAGCCACCTGCAGGGATTGAACGCGCTGGAGGCCGATTTCTAGCCAGCTCTTCCATCCATCCTCTCTTCCATCCATCCGCGATTGACTGAAGCGCGGCGGATTGCTATAATCACGCCATGAAGAAGGGAAAGTCACACGCTGCAGCGCGCACTGCTCCGGGCTCCTCCTTCCACATCGCTACCGAAAAAGAGATCAAGGCAGGCCGCACCACCGACGTCTACTTCGAACGCACCGTCAAGATCCTCAAGTCGCGTCGCCTTGACCGCCCCGTCGTAGCGGAAGTGCGGGCGTTCAGGCTGCCGCGTGACTACACATGGGCAGTGCTTGCCGGCATCGAAGAAGCCGCCGGGCTCCTCGAAGGCCTCCCGGTCTCCGTCCTGTCGATGGAAGAGGGCATCGCCTTCCACGCCGGCGAGCCGGTCCTATCCTTGAGCGGCATGTACAGCAGCTTCGCGGTGATGGAGACCCCGCTTCTCGGCCTCCTCTGCCAGGCCTCCGGCATAGCCACAAAGGCCGCAAGATGCAAGCTCGCCGCGGGCGGGAAGCCGGTGATGAGCTTCGGGGCCCGCCGGATGCACCCGGCCGTCGCACCGATGATAGGCCGCAGCGCCTTCATCGGAGGCTGCGACGGGGTATCGGTCCTCAAGACCGCCGAGCTCATCGGGGAAGAGCCTCGCGGCACCATGCCGCATGCGCTCATCCTCATCACGGGAGATTCCGTGAAAGCTTTCGAGCTGTTCGCACAGGTCATGCCCCGCAGTGTCAACCGCGTCGCCCTGGTGGACACGCTGATAGACGAAAAGTTTGAGGCCATCCGGGCAGCCGAATCGCTCGGGAAAGAGCTCTTCGCGGTTCGCATCGATACGCATTCTTCGCGCAGGGGCGACCTGAAGGCGATACTGGAAGAGGTGCGCTGGGAGCTGGACCTGCGGGGGTTCAACAAGGTCAGGATGATCGCGAGCGGTGGCCTCGATGAGGACTCGATTCGTGAGCTTGCAGGGACAGCGGATGCTTTCGGTGTGGGCACCTGCATCTCCAACGCTCCCGTCATCAACTTCGCGCTCGACATAGTGGAAGTCGACGGCCGCCCCTGTGCAAAACGTGGGAAGAAGTCGGGCGCGAAACAGCTCCTCCGCTGCGCCCGCTGCCGCAAGACGCTCCTCATCCCCGCCGGCGGGAAGCCCGGCCGCTGCTGCCGGGCGCCCCGGCGCAGGATGCTGACAGCGCTCATGAAGGAAGGCAGGCTGGCCCGGAAGCTTCCCCGGCCGCAGCAGATCCGCGCCAGGGCAGCCCGAGAGGTGGCCGCCGAGAAGTGACGCAGCTTCGACTCCCGCAGGAGAACCTGACCATGGCTATCTCGCACGTCTCCTTACGATTCCTTTGGGCCGGAGCGGTTATACTGGCCGCGGGCGCCATCGTGCTGTCCTCCTCCCTTTCGAGGGCAGCTTCGCGCCGAGAACCCGCGGCGCGAACGCGCAAGCGCCCGGTCCGGCTGGGGGTGGAGCAGCTGCTCGAGCACAGCTCCGGGCTCATCCGGGGAAAGCGCCTCGGGCTCATCACCAACCCCACCGGCGTCGATTCGCGCCTGCGCTCCACAGCGGACCTCCTGCACCGCTCAAAGGAAGCAAACCTCGTCAAGCTTTTTGCCCCCGAGCACGGGCTGCGGGGCGACCGGCCAGCGGGAGACAAAGTCAGCTCGCACCGGGACAGCGTCACGGGCCTTCCCGTCCTCAGCCTCTACGGCGACACCAGGAAGCCCACGGCAGAGATGTTGGAGGGCGTGGACGCGCTGCTCTTCGACATACAGGACGTGGGAGCCCGGCAGTACACCTACATCTACACCATGGCCTACGCGATGGAGGCAGCCGCACGGGAAGGCATCGAGTTCATAGTGCTGGACAGGCCCAACCCCCTGGGCGGGGAGAAGGTGGAAGGTCCGCTTGCCGAACGCGAGTACTTCTCCTTCACCGGGCTCTATCCGCTCCCCGTAGTCCACGGCATGACCGTCGGAGAACTCGCCCGGCTCTTCAACTCCGAGTACGGGATCGGCGCGAAGCTGACCGTGGTCAAGATGGCCGGGTGGCGCAGGAAGATGGTCTTCCCGGACACGGGACTGCCGTGGGTGCCGACTTCCCCGAACATCCCGTCCTACGAATCCGCCTTCATCTATCCGGGCATGGGGATCGCGGGGGAGTCGGGACTCTTCTCGGTGGGCGTGGGGACGCCCCTGCCATTCCAGGTAGCCGGCGCGCCATGGGTCGATGCCGTCAGGTTCTCCGCTCACCTTGAGCGGCAGCACACTCCCGGCGTGACCTTCCGTCCGACCCATTTCGTGCCGTTCGGCGGGAAGTTCATCAGGAAGGAGACATCAGGAGTACAGGTCCACGTGCTTGACCCCCGCCAGGCGATGCCCCTCTACACAGCCATCCAGCTGATGTGCGCCGCCAGGGACCTCTACCCCGGCGAGTTCAAGAAGGCGCTCAGCGAGGAACAGGCAAAGCGTTTCACCAGGGCTTGCAAGACAGACCGCATCCGCAGCGCCCTTGTCCAGGGACATACTCCGGCCGAGATACGCAAAAGCTGGAGCGCGGACGAGAAACATTTCAGGAAGCTGAGAGCGAAGTACCTCTTGTACCGATGAGCGGTCCCGAGAGCCCGGCTGCGCACAGATCCGGAGCATGCCCGGCCGCCGGCACCCGTTCTGTTAACGCTTTGAGAACTGGAATCTTGCGCGTGCCCCTTTCTGCCCGTACTTCTTCCTTTCCTTCTCACGGGCATCACGCGTCAGAAGACCTTCCTTGCGAAGCTGCACCCTGGCGTTCTCATCGGTGGCCGCAAGCGCCCGGGCTATACCGAGGCTAAGGGCCCCCGCCTGTGCAGCAACGCCGCCCCCCGACACCTTGGCCTTGACATCATAGCGGCCGACAGTCTCGGTGGCATCAAACGGCTCGAGCGCCGTCGCCTCGAGGACAAGGCGGTGAAAATAATCCGACAGCGTGCGGTTGTTTACCGTTACCACACCCGTCCCTGCGATCATCCTCACCTGCGCAACAGATTCCTTCCTTCGACCTGTCCCCTTGTAGACCGGCTGAGCCATCTTCATCGATTACCTCCCCTATAACTCCAGCACACGGGGCTGCTGGGCCTCGTGCGGGTGATCGCTGCCCCGGTACACCTTGAGCTTCTTCAGCATGGCACTGCCCAGCTTCGTGTGAGGGAGCATCCCCTTCACAGCGAACCGGATCGCGCGCTCCGGGTACTTCTCCAGTAGTGTCTCGTAATCCACCGACTTCAGCCCCCCGGGGTAGCCCGTGTGGCGGTAGTGGCGCTTCTGCTCGCGCTTGCGGCCCGTCAGGCGCACATTCCCCGCATTGATCACGACGACGTGATCGCCAGTATCCACGTGCGGCGTGTATATCACCTTGCCCTTGCCGCTCAGCAGCTGGGCCACCTGGCTCGCAAGCCTGCCGAGCACCTGCCCCTGGGCATCGATGATATACCAGTTCCTGCGTATGCTCTCTTTCTTGGCCGAAAAAGTCCTCAAGACGCTATCTCCGTTTGCATGCAACATCCAGCTTGCCCGAAAGATTCTACTCACAGTTCCACTTATGTCAAGAAAAAACTGAAAGATGCCAGTCGCCAGGCATCAGGTCCGCCAGGAATCCGGATGCCAGCATCCGGTGGGCGACCCCTTACGAAGCCGCCCGGGCTAGTCGAACCTGGCACACATGAAGCATAGCCCCGCCGCGGGCAGTGTCGGCCCGGCCCGGCGCCTGTCCCGGGCCTCCAGTATGGCCCGCACGTCGCCGGTCGAAAAGCGGCCCTTCCCCGCCTCCACGAGGGTCCCGGCGATTATCCGCACCATGTTCTGGAGGAACGAATCCGCCTCCGCATCGATGAAGACCAGCTCCCCGTGGCTGGATATATCCAGGCGCTTCAGGGTCCTGACGACATGTCGCCGGGAGTCGTCCGAACTCCGGAAGGAGGAAAAATCGTGCTTCCCCACCAGCACGCCGGCCGCCTCCTCCATGAGTCCGGGGTCGAGCCTTGACGGCACGAAGTACGCGCGGGCCCGGAGCAGCGGGGAACGGGTACGCCGCTGCAGGAGCGTGTACCGGTAGGCCCTCCCCGTACAATCCCCGCGGGCATCAAACCCATCCGGGGCCTCCCCGCTTTCCACCACCGCGATCTCGGGCGGCAGGAGGCCGTTCACTGCGGCCCCGATGCGCTCCGGCGGCACTGTGCAAGCGGTCTTGAAGCTGGCCACTTGCCCCGCGGCATGCACCCCGGCGTCGGTCCTGCCGGCGGAGACCAGTTTCACGCTCTCGCCTGTAAGCTGCCCCAGCGCATCCTCCAGCACTCCCTGGACAGTACGCTGGTCCGGCTGCACCTGCCAGCCGTGGAAGGCGGTCCCGTCGTACTCGACCAGCAGCCTGATGTCAGGCATGGGATGTCAGGTCAGGCGCCATGCCTCCTCCAGGGTTTGCTTGCAGTTATCGATGACGCTCTCCGAAGTCCAATCCCCAAAAGGCTTTACCTCAAAACTGACAATCCGCTGCCCTTTCTTCTCGAGGTAGCCGCATTCCATGAGCGCCCGCAGGAACAGGGCCAGGGATCTCGCGTCGTTCTCCCCGCCGTCTATCCCGAACGGGGGGTGCTCATCTCCGTAGGCCGGGTGCCCGGGGTCCGACTTCACACAGTTGCCTATGTGGACCTCCGCCAGGCACGAGGCAGCAGCTTCCAGCGCCTCCCCGGGCCCCTCATCGACCAGCGGCAGGTGGCTCAGGTCCAGGAGCAGCCCGAAGCCCGGGAACCGGCTCCGCACCTCCCTGCAGATGTCCGTGGCCTCGGCAGTGGGCCCGACCAGGCGGTTCTTGCCGAAAGGCACGCGGTCGAACGTCTCCATCACCACACCCAGCGACAGGTCAGTGGACCGGACGTGCTCGTTGATCTCCATCAGGCTCTCGACCAGGGCCGCCTTCGCCTTCTTCCTCGCCTTCGCACCCGGGTCGGGCCCGCTGAAGAAGGCCACTCCCCTCGCCCCCAGCTCGCCGGCCCCGGCGATGCATTCCTTGACCATGTCCACCGCACGCCGGCGCTCCTGCCCGTCCAGGGAGTTCAGGTCGTGCTTGTTGATGAGAAGCGGCGGCACGCAGCTGAAGCCCAGGCTCAGGCCGTGCTCCGATGCAAGCGCCCTTACTTCCTGGCGGACCGTTGCGTCCTTCATCCAGGTGACGTCAGCCGAATCGAAGAACTCGTCCTCGGCAACCCTGCGGACCGTGTTGACTATCGGCCCCTCGCCCTTTATGCACTCCGGAAACGCCATGAAGTGCACGATACCTACCTTCATGTAGTCCTTCCATGTGCCTTCCACTTACTCATCCCCTCCGTAGATGCTCCGACACGTCCATTCTCGCTTCCGAAGATTATCGGCCAACCTCCGGGCCCTGTCAAGGGCCCGGCTCAGCATCGCTACGAACCTTAAGAGCTGAGCTTTGAGTTCGCGTTGCGAACTCGTGTCTGGGCTCAGCATCGCTGAGAACCTTATGGGCTGCACCGCGCAACATTGCTGAGAACCTTATTGGTTGCGCTCAGAGTTCGCTTCGCGAACTCGTGTCTGTCTCTGCAAACCCGGGCATAGGTATCACCTATGCAGGTGTGGAGTTTGCGAAGCAAACTCCGTCGCGCTGTGGTGCCTCTTGGCGTGCGGAGAAACCATGCGGCCAGCGCGCCAGCATCGTTACGAACCTTACGCAAATTCGGTGACTGAGCACTTCATTCTCTCACTGCGGAACGCCTGCTAAGAATCAAGTGCTCTGTCACCGAAATTGCGCAGCTATTTCAGGATTTTGGTGGGCACCAAGATCCCATGCAACTGAAACGGGAGAAGAACCGACAAGTCGAACTCCAGGGCAGCGTAGTACGTCCCGTATTGCCAAGAAGATATGCTACTCGTTGCCCATTGAGCCTTGCCTCGCAAACTCTAAGCTCATCTACTGAGGTCCATAGCGATGCTGACCGGCTTACCCCCATCAGATTGTCGGGGAGGGTGAGCGGAGCCAGTGACAGCGGAGCCAGTGACAGCGAAGCCAGTGGCAGCGGAGCCAGTGGCTGTTGCGCCCCCCGCCCGGACTGTGGTAGACTTCGTATCCGGTCTTCCTTTCCCGCTCTTGACCACAGTCAGGCTTCCTGCGGGGCAGGGACCGTGACACCAGGAGCGAGACAGGTGGCAAAGCCGAAGAAGGTGCCCCGCCAGGGAATGCCCCGGCAGGCGCCTGAAGAGAGAAGAAAGAACTTCGACGAGGTAGCCCTCGGCTACACGCCCGGCATGGCCGCCGCCGAGGCCGGCAGGTGTCTCCAGTGCAAGCACCCTGCCTGCGTTGCGGGCTGTCCGGTCGAGATCGACATCCCCGGCTTCATAGACCTGATAGCGCGCGGCGAGTACGGGGCAGCGCTGGCAAAGCTGCGAGAGTCCAACATGCTGCCCGCAATGTGCGGCCGCGTATGCCCCCAGGAAGACCAGTGCGAGAAGGAGTGCATCCTCGCGCGCAAGGGAGACCCCGTTGCCATAGGCCGCCTCGAGCGTTTCGCCGCGGATGCGTCGGGTGACGACGAGGACCCCGATGCCGCGGTACCCGCAGCAGCCAGCACGCCCCCCGCATCCACCGGTAAGCGCGTAGCCGTCATCGGCTCGGGCCCGGCCGGGTTGACCGCGGCCGCCGACCTCGCCAGGCTCGGCCACGCTGTCACCATATTCGAAGCGCTGCACAAGCCCGGCGGCGTACTGGTCTACGGCATCCCGGAGTTCCGGCTTCCCAAGAGCATCGTCGCCAGGGAGATCGCCTTCCTGGAGAAGCTCGGTGTCCGGATACGCACCAACTCCATCGTAGGCAGGCTCGTCACCGTGGACGAGTTGATGGACGGTCTCTTCGACGCAGTCTTCATCGCGTCCGGCGCCGGACTCCCGTACTTCCTCGGCATCAAGGGCGAGAACCTGATAGGTGTGTACAGCGCTAACGAGTTCCTCACTCGCTCGAACCTGATGAAGGCATACCGCTTCCCGCTGAGCGCCACTCCCATCCGTGCGGGAAAGCACGTGGCAGTCATAGGGGGCGGCAACGTGGCGATGGACTCTGCGCGAACCGCCCTGCGGCTCGGGGCAGAAACAGTCACCAACATCTACCGCCGCTCCCGCAAAGAGATGCCCGCCCGCGACGAGGAGATAGAAAACGCCATCGAGGAAGGCGTACGGATGGAGTTCCTGACCAGCCCGGTGGAGGTGCTCGGGGACAAGGAGAGCAACGTCCGCGCACTGCGCATGATCCGCATGGAGCTTGGAGAGCCCGACACCTCGGGACGCGCACGCCCGGTCCCGGTCAAGGGCTCCGAGTTCGACATGGCCGTGGACACGGTCATCGTGGCTATCGGGCAGGGACCCAACCCGCTCGTGACCGCTACGACCCCCGGGCTGGAGACCGACCGGCGCGGCTATATCCTGACCATGGACGAGACAGGCAAGACCAGCAGGAAGGCGGTCTATGCCGGCGGGGACATAGTCACCGGATCGGCGACCGTCATATCCGCCATGGGAGCCGGGCGGCAGGCTGCCCGGGCCATCCACGAGCTCCTCTGCGGAAAGCCGGCGGCTCCGCAAGACGATGTGGGGGCGTGATTTCCCCGGAAGTTTTTGCTTGACAGTTGCAGGGGCCTATGTTATTTTTCTCGAAAGGACAGGTGCATCTCGCGCCTGCTAGCAGCTGTGCAGTTCCCGAAACTGCCAGGGAAGGAGGTGATGGATTTCGGAAGGCTGGGGGCTGGCGGCTCTCTCGATATAGGGTGATCGACACTAAGCTTCTTGGAAATCGGAAAAGGGAGGAATTTAGACAATGAGAATAGGGACGCTAGCAATAGCTCTACTATTAATCACCTCGCCTGTGCTGGCTGGTGGCCTCGAAGTAGATCTTGGCTCCCGCGGTGCAGGGCTTACGGTACCTCAGGAAGTAGTACTGGGCGGCTATCTGGATGCAGTGTTCTACAACATCGAGGATACGCCCAGCACGTTCGCACTGGCCCATTTCAACCCGACGCTGTCAGCCGATCTTTCAGACCAGCTGGTGGTAGAGGCTCAGCTGGAATGGGGCGCCTCGATGGGCGGGATGAACGACCTGGTCGGTGATGGTGACGGCGATGTCGTCTATGCATACCTTGACTGGGTATGGAAGGACAGCCTGATCCTTCGCGTAGGTTCGTTCCTCGTTCCGTTCAACGTCTACAACACCAACCTCTATGCGCCGACCGTTGCTAAGCTCACGCATAGGCCGCTGCCGCTTATCGACATCGTTCCCGTGAAGTGGAATGACGTCGGACTGCAGCTGCGCGGCATCATCGAGACCGGCACCGATGCGACTCTGAACTACGCAGTGTATGTCGTCAACGGTCTTGAGTCCAATACGGTTCTCGTCATCACCATGGACGAGGAGACCGGCGAAGAGGTCATCACCGCTGTCACCCCCACGGACATCTCGAACATGCGGGGCAATTCGATCGACGGTGACAGCGACAAGGCGTTCGGTGGCCGGCTCGGTATCAGTTCCGGCAACTGGGAGGCAGGTATCTCGGGTTACTCCGGCGCATACGATGAGGCCGGGAACCTGGATCTCACATTGGTAGGCTTCGACCTTGCATACGTCTATGAGGACTTCGAGTTCCGCAGCGAGTATGCGAAGGCCGACCAGGATGTAGGCTCGAGCCTGGACAAAGACGGCTTCTACGTAGAGGGTTCCTACAAGTTCCTGGAGAAGTGGGAAGTTGTGGCCCGTTACGGCGAGGCTGACATGGACACGGGTGGCGGGTCTGATGACCGCGTGCTGATCGGTGGGAACTACTTCATCAGCGATAACCTCACCGTCAGACTGTCATACGCGTTCGCAGACATCGGCGGTGCCGGTGCGGACGGCCTGTTCACTTCGATGGCGGTGGAGTTCTGAGACACCGTTACCTGTAAGCGATGGGGGGAAGCGAAAGCTTCCCCCCTTCTTTTCGTCCCGCCCCGCCCAGCCGCGCGGCAACCTTTTTACTTGAACCCGGTCGCCCCCCTGTGATAGCATCCGCGCGAACCTTTTCCCCTGCATGGGAACATACGACCTGCCCCCGGGAGGAAAGACCCCGGGGCCTCACAAGGTTGACGGGCCTCAAGATGATAGTCATCGGACTTGATGTAGGTACCCAGGGAGTGCGGGCTATCGCCGTTTCGGAGACCGGCATGCCCGCCGCCGTCTGCCGCGAGCCCCTGCCGCCCCGGGATGCAGACGGTCTGCAGGAGGGCTGGGCGGAGCAGGATCCTGCTGCCTGGTGGAGCGCCTCCGCGACCGCCCTGCAGCGCACAGTGGATGAGCTCCGCTGCGCAGGCAGGCCCCCCCAGGACATCAAGGCGGTATGCGTCACTTCCACGTCCGGAACGCTCGTTCCCGTAGACGCATCCGGGAAGGCCCTGCGCCCGGCGATCATGTACAACGACTGCCGCGCCGTGGACGAGGCCCTCGCAGCCAATACCGCCGGTGCGGGGCTTGCCCAGAAGATGGGCTACCAGTTCAAACCGACCTTCGCCCTGCCAAAGATGCTGTGGCTCAAGCGCCATGAGCCCGCCACCTACCATTCAGCCGCCAGGTTCCTCAACGCAGCCGACTTCATCGCCGGCAAGCTGACAGGCGAGTTCTCCACCACCGACACCTCCAATGCGCTCAAGATGGGCTACGACCTCGTGGACATGCGCTGGCCCAGGTTCATAACACGCGAACTGGAGCTGGAGGAGCGCGTCCTGCCTTCCGTCATAGCAGTGGGCAGCCCCGCAGGCCGCGTCCATCCCCGGGCCTCAGCCGAGACAGGGCTCCCGGCTTCGGCAGAGCTCATAGCCGGCGCCACGGACGGGGTCGCCAGCCTCATCGCTTCGGGCGCGGCGATGCCGGGCGAGTGGAACTCCACCATCGGCACCACACTCGTCGTGAAAGGTGTGGCCCGCGAGAAGCTCAAGGACAGTGATGGGCGTTTCTACTGTCATCTTCATCCCGAGGGCTACTGGCTGCCCGGAGGGGCCAGCTCCGTTGGAGGAGAATGCCTCCAGGTGCACTTCCCGGACGATTCGTACCCCGAGCTCGACCGCCAGGTCCCCTTGCGCACACCCACTTCGCTCGTCATCTACCCGCTCGCCCGCATGGGGGAACGCCTTCCCTTCGTCAATGCTGAAGCAGAGGGCTTCATGCTCGGCCGTCCCAGAGACAGGGCCGAGCTTTTCAGCGCCTACCTCGAAGGCGTGGCGATGGTCGAGCGCTGGATATACGAGCTGCTTTCGTCTCTGAACATGGAGATAGGCGAGCTCATCTACTCCACCGGCGGGGGTGCCCGCAGCGATGAGTGGATGCAGGTGAGGGCAAACGTGCTGAACCGTCCCGTATGCCGTCCCCGGCTGGGAGAGGCAGCTTACGGGGCCGCCATCATCGCCGCCAGCCAGGTCTTCCACCACGGGAGCCTGAGCCGCGCCGCGAAGGCGATGGTCAAGGCCGACAGGCAGTGGGACCCTGTTCCCGAGGATGCAGACCAGTACAATGTGAAGTACCGCAAGTTCCGCGAGGCATGCCGCGCCATCGGCTACGAGTGAGGAGAATACCCTTGGGAGAACGCCGCAGGAGCAGTGCCACGATTCATTGGTCTCGCGGCCGGCTCCTGGTACTCGACCAGACACTGCTCCCGGGAAGAGTGGTCCGGAAGCACTGCAGGACCGTACGCGACGTATGGACCGCCATACGCACCCTGCAGGTCAGGGGTGCCCCGGCGATCGGTGTCACAGCTGCATTCGGGCTTGTGCTCGCCGCCCGCAGTTCCCGCGCCAGCACCTTCGCGGCTCTTTCTCGCGACGTCAGGAAGGCCAGCCGCTACCTCGCCTCTTCCCGGCCCACGGCCGTCAACCTGTTCTGGGCCCTTGAGCGGATGGAAGCCAGGCTTGCCGGTGCCTCCACGGGGACCGTCTCGGCGGCGAAGACAGCTCTCCTGCACGGCGCGCTCGCCATCATGGAAGAAGACCGCGAAACATGCCGGAGCATAGGCCTCAACGGCGCGCGTCTCCTCAAGAGCGGTTGGACAGTCCTCACGCACTGCAATGCCGGGCGCCTGGCCACGGCAGGAAGCGGCACCGCGCTCGCAGTCATCTATGCAGCCATCGAGAAGGGAAAACGCATCTCCGTCTACGCTGACGAGACCAGACCACTGCTCCAGGGCGCCCGCCTCACCACGTGGGAACTCATGGAAAAAGGCGTCGATGTCACGCTTATCACCGACGGCGCTGCCGCCCGCGTGATGGGCGAGGGAAAGATCGACTGCTGTATCGTAGGCGCCGACCGCATAGCAGCCAACGGCGACACCGCCAACAAGATAGGCACTTACAGCGTGGCCCTTGCCGCGCGTGCGCACCGCATCCCCTTCTACGTTGCAGCCCCGACCTCCACCCTCGACCCTTCACTGCGCACCGGGAAGCTCATACCTATCGAGCAGCGGGACCCTTCCGAGATCACTTCCATCAGGGGCAAGAGGATCGCGCCTCGTAACGTCAGGGTCTACGCGCCCGCGTTCGATGTCACCCCGGCGCGGCTCATCTCCGCGATCATCACCGAGAAAGGTATCGTGCGAGCCCCGTACCGCACCAGCCTCCAGCGCTGCCTCAGCCGCGCACGCCGAGAAGGCAAAGATACGAGTTCGCAACGCGAACTCAAAGCGCAGCCTATAAGATCCTCAGCAGCGTTGCGCCCGGACACAAGTTCATAATGCGAACTCAAAGCGCAACCCATAAGGTTCCCAGCAGCGTTGCGCCCGGACACGAGTTCGCAACGCGAACTCAAAGCGCAACCCATAAGGCTCCCAGCAGCGTTGCGCCCGGACACGAGTTCGCAACGCGAACTCAAAGCGCAACCCATAAGGTCTTCAGCAGGGCTGCGCCACGGAAGGAGCTAGAGTGGTGAAGCTTTCCTCCCTGGGCGAGTTCGCCCTCCTGGAGCGCATCAAGCAGAAACTCGCTCATCAAGATGCCGATGTCGTCGTCGGGCCCGGCGATGATGCAGCCGCCTTCCGCACCGACGGAAACACGCTCGCCCTGCTCACGACCGACATGCTCGTCGAGAACGTCCATTTCTCCCGCAAGGTCCTCAGTCTTGCACAGATCGGAGAGAAAGCGATCTCGGTAAACCTGAGCGATATCGCCGCCATGGGAGGCACGGGCCGGTTTGCAGTCGTCTCCCTTGCAGTGCCCGCCAAGATTTCCGTGGAACAGGTCGAAGAACTCGTGGATGGGATGGAGAAGGCAGCCGCTCGCTACGGGCTCGCAATAGTCGGCGGCGACACCGTTACAAGCCTTTCTGGACTCGTCATAAACGTTTCTCTCACCGGTGAGGTGGAGCCCGAACGGCTCCTGCTTCGCAGCGGCGCCCGGCCCGGCGACGCCCTCATCGTTACCGGCCACCTGGGCCGCGCCGAGGCCCACCGCCTGAACGGCCGCTACTGCTCCGTTCAGCCCAGGGCCGAGGAAGCGCGCAAGATCTCGGACAAAGGCTGTGTCCACGCCATGATTGATATCAGCGACGGGCTGGCATCCGATCTCAAGCGTATCTGCGAGGCAAGCAAGACGGGCGCAGACCTGGAACTGGCCTCCCTCCCCATATCCGACGACACGCGTTCCCTGGCTCAAGCCGCCCGGAGAGATGCACTGGAACTGGCGCTGACCGGGGGAGAGGACTTCGAACTCCTCTTCACCATCTCCGCCGGCGATGAACAGGGATTCATGAGATCCATGAAGACCTCGCTGGACATTCCCCTCACCCGTATAGGCACCATGACCGGCGCCGCGGGAGAGGTGATGCTGGTGAGCGAGGACGGCACCAGGAAGCCGCTCGTCCAGAACGGTTACGAGCACTTCCGATGACAGGTCCTCTCTCGGGCACGGATGGGCGGAAAGTGAAAGACATCCTTTTCACCTGCAAGACCACCGCTGAGACGCGCCGTCTCGGGCACCAGCTCGGCGTGATGCTGCGCCCGGGCGACACAGTGGCACTGGTGGGCACCCTCGGGGCCGGTAAGACCACGTTCACCCAGGGCATCGGCGCCGGGGCGCAGCTCCCCCGCGGCCATGCCTCCGTGAGAAGCCCTTCATTCGTATTTGTGCACGAGCACCGCGGCCGCATCCCGCTTGTGCACATAGACCTCTACCGCCTCGAGACCCCCGGAGAAGTTGCCGGCCTCGGATGCGAGGACTATCTCCGGGGCGACTGGGCCGCGGTCATCGAATGGGCGGACAGGGCGCCCGGCCTGCTGCCGGCCGAGCACCTCCGGGTGGAGATCGAGCCCGTGAACGACCGCGACCAGAAGCGCTCCAGGGCGCCGGCAGCCGACCGCCGCGCCAGGCGCATCCGCTTCATCCCGCATGGGCGGCGCTACCGCCGCCTCAGCAGCCAGCTTTCTTCCGGCAGGACAGGGAGGACTCCGCAATGATAGTCCTCGGGATAGACACCTCCACCGAAACTGCAAGCGTCGGGATCGTCTCCTCGAACGGCATCCTCGCGGAAGGTACCGTCCGCTCGGTGCGCAGCCACCAGGAGCGCCTGATGCCCCTCGTGGAAGTCACCCTGGAGCGTGCGGGCCTCACCCTCGACGACGTCGAGGCGCTTGCCTGCGGGACCGGGCCCGGCTCTTTCACCGGACTGCGCGTTGGAATAAGCACCGCCCAGGGCCTCGCCCTCGGCACCGGGAAGCCACTTGCCGGCGTACCGACCATGGACGCCCTCGTCCGCAACGTACCCTTCCCTTCTCATCCCGTGTGCGCCGTCCTGGATGCGGGCCGCGGTGAAGTCTACGCAGCGCTCTACAGGCCTGTCCGCACCCCGGCACACCGCGAGCGCTCGCACCCCGCCGAACCGCAGGTGGAGAAAGTCATCGCAGAGACAGTACTGCTCCCCGAGAAGCTCCTCTCCCGGCTCAGGGGCACCACCATACTCATCGGCACCGGGCTCGAACGCCACGGGGAGTTCATCTCGAAGCGCCTGGGAGACCGGGCGCGCATCGCTCCGCGCACGCTGTGGGCCCCGCGGGGCTCCGCAGTCGCGGAACTGGCACGCGCCAGGCTCCGTGCAGGCAAGCGCCCAACCCGCGGGCAGCTCAAGCCGCTGTACGTCAGGCGCCCCGACGCGGAAGAGAAATGGGACCAGAGAAAGAAGCACAAGTGAACATCCGCTCAATGGGGCCAGAAGACATAGACGCCATGCTGCGGATCGAGCGCGCATCCTTCCCCGCGCCATGGTCGAAGCAGATGTTCCTCAACGAGCTGCGCGACCCCACCTTTTCCTTCTTCCTTGTCGCCGAAGAGGAAGGGGAGATCAGCGGGTATGGCGGGTTCTGGCTCGTCATCGACAAAGCCCATATCGGCAACCTGGCAGTCAGGGAAGACCGTCGGCGACGCGGGACAGCCACGGCGCTTCTCCGCACCCTCCTCCGGGCTGCCCGAGAGCAGAATGCTCTGACCGCCACACTGGAGGTCCGCTCCTCCAACAAGCCCGCTCTCGACCTGTACCACTCGTTCGGCTTCGCCCGGGTCGGCCTGCACCGCGGCTACTACCAGGACAACCGGGAAGATGCCGTCCTGATGACCGCACGGCTTGACACCACAGCACATGGTGATACCCTGTAACTCCGTGCCCTCGTTGGCGTCGAAGTACCCAGGAGACAGCTGATGCCGGAAGAAACTCTCAGCAATATTGCCGCCGCACTTGAGAAGAGCGGGTGTTTTGGCCGCCAGGAACTGAACGATGAGAAGCGGGACCAGCTTTCCCTCCTCGCCGGGAGGACTCCTGAAGGCACCCTGTCCTTCTATCCAGCTTCGCTGGAGCCTTGCGGCCCCGGCATCGCGGTCATCGTCACCGTCGACGGCGAGAGACACCTGGCGCTCTTCGCCCCGGCCGGGCAAGCCGCCGGGCTTCCTGCCGGGTTCCAGGGCAAGAACCTCTCCGCCGGGCAGGTGGCGATACGCCTCTGCCCCTTCACCCCCGAGAACACTGCTACGCTGCGGGATGTGTTCCCCTATACCGCTCCCCGGGTCCTCGGCACCACCCCTGCCTTCGGGATGGGTTACCGCGCTCAGTGGGGCACCGGAAACGCCGCACAGGCCTCGCTTGCCCACTCGACCGGGGCCACCGTCATCCTCGCCCAGCAATCGGCCAGGGAGGTCCAGCGGACCGGCAGGACGTTCCAGGAGGTGGTCGACCGGGCCAGCTGGTCCGCTTTCGAGGCCCACCTTACCCGGCCATGGGGCGCCGACGGCGATCACCTGATGACCGAAGACCATGTCCGCGCCGCAGCCGAGGCGGGATGTACCTACTTCACTTATGACCCTTCGGAAGAGATCACCGACCGCATCAATGGCACCGGGGTCGATTCCCTCACAGGCCCCACCCTGGAGCGCGCCTTTGCCGATGCCGTGCCCGACGATGGCGAGCGCAAGCGCCTCCTGGAGTCCTACCTCGGGCAGCCCCTCTCAATAGAGACTCACGACGGCTCGGCCACCCTCGCATACCAGTTCGACCCTGAGTCCATCATGCGCATCTGCGTGAAGTACTGCGGCGCCATCCGCCGCGTCACCAGACTTTATGAGCTCACCAGGCAATGTGCATCGGGCCGCCCGTTCGAAGTCGAGATGTCCGTCGACGAGACCGAGAGCGAGACAAGCCCCCTTGCGATGATACTCATCTCGAACGAGCTCGCCAACGCCGGGGTCACCCTCGTGGCGATGGCCCCGCGGTTCGTGGGCCACTTCGAGAAGGCCATCGACTACTACCACCACCGCATCAGCGATGGAGGCAAGCGCGTGTGCGATCTGGAGAAGTTCCAGTCGCGCATCCTCACCATCACCGCCATCGCACGCCATTTCTCCTACAAGCTGTCGGTGCATTCGGGCAGCGACAAATTCTCCGTCTATCCCATCCTCGCTCGCGTTGCCGGCGACCGCCTGCACCTCAAGACCGCGGGTACCACCTACGTCGAGGAGATGCGGGTGATCGCAAAGTTCGACCCTGATCTCTTCCGCGAGATAGCAGCATTTTCTCTGGTAGACTTCGAGAAGGCGCGTGCCACCTACGAGCTGTCAACCAATACGGAGAAGATCCCTGACCTCTCGGGTCTCAGCGGGCAGGAGCTCTTCGATCTGCTTGAAAGCGGGAGCGGCAACGACGACCTGCGCCAGGTAGTCCACGTCGCCTACGGGTCGGTGCTCACCGCCGCCGGCAAGAACGGCAAGCCACTCTTCGCAGACCGCTGTGCCGCGGTCCTCCGCCAGCACGAGCAGGACCACTTCGAGACCGTGGCTGCCCACATGCGCCGACACCTCCAGCCCTGCGGCATGGCTTGATATCTCCCGCCTCCCTGCAGCCGGACTCCTGCAAGGCAGATATGCATTGCAATAATATGCCATATATGGCATATTATTGACATGGATATCAGCGATTTGCTTGACATCGTAGGCGATGAACCGGTCTTCGAGACGGGTATGCTCCTTGCTGGGAACGTAGACCCTAGTGACGTGCGTAGGCAGCTCTCGCGCTGGAAGAAGGCGGGCCGCATCTGGCAGCTCAGGCGCGGCGTGTACGCCCTCGCGCCCCCCCTGCAGAAGACCAAGCCGCACCCGTTCCTAGTCGCGAACCGCCTGGTCCGCGGCTCCTACGTCAGCCTCCAGTCAGCCCTGGCACATCACGGTCTCATCCCCGAGTACGTTCCCGTTGTCACCAGCGTGACGGCGCGCCGGCCGGGCTGTTGGGAGACCCCTCTCGGCACATTCGTGTTTCGCCATGTCAAGGTAAGCCTGCTCACGGGCTACCGCCTGGCGAAGGTCTCCCCGGGACAGGAAGCCTTCCTCGCCGGTCCCGAGAAGGCTCTCCTGGATCTCGTCCACCTCGAGCCCGGGGGAGACAGCGAGGAGTACCTGGCAGAACTGCGCCTGCAGGGCCTCGCGTCACTGGACATGGCGGAACTCACACGGCAGGCTGAGGCCTCGGGCAGCCGCAAGCTGCGGCGTACGGCCTCC
>SDBT01003897.1_pt1 | contig 25610 bp, 20 predicted proteins | sample 2277101 | NCBI WGS metagenome assembly SDBT01 (sample SAMN10404973, study PRJNA504765) | marine sediment metagenome | isolation source: marine sediment core GS10_PC15, 103 cmbsf | place: Arctic Ocean: Southern Knipovich Ridge | collected 2010 | reverse complement strand
TTTTTGTAGGTATAAATTGTTTCAGGAAAAATTTGTTCTTGGGTTTTTTGGGGTTCATCGGATCTTATTTTGGATTGGCATTAAGGCACCTGGACCTGGTTTTTCCAGTTAAATTTTTCTTCTTTCTGTCCAAAAACGCAATTGATATTCGCCGGCCAACCCAGGCATTATCTCCACCCTGGGTCCAGTTACTAAGCGCCGTCTGGGTCAGATTTAGTGTGCTAATAAATTTATTATCCCATCCATACGTTGGTTCTTCCTTTTTTTCATTCTCATTGTCTTGCGAAAACACAGTCGAGGAAAAAATACATAAAATAAAAACAAAAAACATGAATCGTCTAAACATAATATTCTCCCATATTTATTAACGATATTAATTTGTAGATCAGAAAGTACAGGCTAAAAATATGAACAAATTTAAAGAAAGACAAATAGAGGCGGGGATTTACCTACCCAGGCTGTTGCAACAACTTATTTTTAAATAAGTTATGTCAATGTTATAAATTTGGGTTGTAATGTATGCTATTGTAGCCGAAAACTTTGTTATTTCCGCCTAGCGGATCGCCTCGGGAGATTAGCAAAGATTTGATGTCATCCAGAAGGGATCTTCCAACTTGCTAATGTGATTTCGACAAGCAGGAAGATTCCTACGGAATGACAGAATAGAAAATACCATTTGATTGCAGCCTTGTGCTGCGGTAGGGATATATGGAAGATAAAACATTACTGAGGAAATACCAAAAAGGGGAGAAATAGATTTCTCCCCAGGGAAGTATTACGATGGATAGATTTATTCGATGACTGGCACCGAAGCGGCAATTTGCAAATTAATCATCAGATTGATGCGATTGTCAACCATTCTGAATTTTGCGGCAATCTTTCCACCAAGTTCTTTTTTAAATTTTTTATAATATTTTTTATACATATTCAACTGATCCTGATCAATGTCCATCGCCTTATTTAGCAGGATATCAGCCATCTCATCAGTCAAACCTGTATAAGTATCTGCATATTCTTTAAGTATCTCCAGCTCCCGATCAACAAGTTTATCATTTTCGATTTCATACTCTTTATAGATCGGCCAGAACTTTTGCGCCTGTTCTTCACTCAGGCCCATGGCACCGGTAATTAAAGCACGGCGTTGGGTTTTCACATCCGACTTTAGTATTTCAATATAGGATGTCGTTTGAGAGTAGGCAATAGCCCCAAATAAAAATACAAACAATACTGCTTTTTTTAACATGACAAAAATCCTCCTTTTAAATATGATTTTAATTTATTGTGCTCTATTCATAACGCATCCCGCACCTGCGGGATGCAATCAAATATTTTTTAATATCTCTCGCAGAGACGCAGAGAAAAAATTATTTTTATAACTCTAAGAAGAAGACTTAATTTTAATTCAAATATCAAAACATTGAATAAATCATTTAAAAATAAATATTTGCACAGTTGCGTCATCGCTGAAAGATGTATGATCCAGACTAGATTATCCTCTGCGCCTCTGCGTCTCTGCGAGATAAAAATATTCTCAGATTGGTATACACTGCTTTTAAAAATTACCACAATGAAATTGAAGCAAAACCAATATTAATACCAATATAGGAAACTGCCTTGTTATCGCCTGTTTCCATAGCGTAATTGTATCGCAGTTTTAGCAGAATATTAAATCCCATATCCATCGGGAAGAGAAAGCCAATCTCCGGAGCGAAACCAAACTGCCATGTATTTTCATTTATACCCAGGATTCCTATATCAAATTTCCTTTTTATATAATATGCTCCAACACCAAGACCAAAGTAAGGCTGTACACCTGAGCCGCCAAGATAAAAATGTCCTGTAGCCAGGAAGGGGAAAGCATTAAGTGTGCGATTCTGATTACCTGTTACCGCGCCACTCTCAAGCTGGACGGTTTCCAGAGCGACAGCATGAAAAACATTCCAGTCCCAGGAGAAACCAAGGGAAGCACTCTTATTAAGATACCACCTGCCCTCAAGTCCAGCACCACGCCACTGCGCACCATCAAAAGCCGCTTCGGTATCACCCACCGGTATTGACACATCATAGGTCATCCCAAAGAAATTTGACTGGGCATTTGCGGCAACACTCATCACAACAACCAATAGAATTACCGATATATATTTCATTTTTTTACCTCTTATTATTTATATCATTTCTTTAATTATTTCTTTGAGACTTACTTGCTCGTTCCAAGATAAGGCGATTGATTAAATGCCTGGTCAATATCCCTTATCAGGCGGTACTCAATATTAGTTTTCGAATCATCCAGCAAACCAAGAATTCCTGCACCCCAAACGGCCTGATAGGTTGAATCGGCAGGATTAAAGGTTGAATTATCGATCATCTCGATTGCCAGGGTGCCGGTTGTATATTCGTATGGGACTGCCCAACCGCCATAGCCCGGGCCCCAATAGGGTGGATAATAGCCCCACCATCCCCAATATCCCCAACCAGGATACCAGGTGTATCCTCTCCAGGTTGTTGAGGTTGCATAGACCAGTACAGTAAGATTGGGATTTTCAGATGTATCAACTTTAGAATAACCAAGATTACTCATATTATCTTCGACTTCAGCAAGGATTTGATCATCAAATTCATGAGTAATGTCATCTTCCTGATCTTCAGGAACGATATGGATTATCGAATCGGGTATAACATAGGTGCTGTAGGTGCTAAAATCCACCTCAGGATCATACTGCGTAACGATCAAATCATAGTCAGCCAAACTTGAAAAACCACCATCCGGATAACAGGACCAGGAAAGTAATACGAATGACAGGCTCATTATGGTTAATATCATTTTACTCCATGAGCCTAACCGGTTAAAGATCTTCATGCTTCTATCTCCTTATTTTTCAATATATTATATACAATAAAATTCGCTATTTCTTCTTTTTTCCACCTAATGCGATCGTAATACCGGCAGTAAAATCAAACTGAGCAATAAATCCATAACTTCCAATGCCCACGCTACAACCGCCTGTACCACACCAGAAACCACCCCCTGAGAATGACATAGGAAACAATGCTCTCGCCTGTAATTGCAGGCCTATAGCATCTGAGAAGAATACAGTCACACCGCCGCCAAAATTGGCAGCAAAAAACCATTCATTTCCCCACTCCGAAGCACCACCCGGCGTCCAGTTTGAGGCACCTAATCCGACCACACCATAGGGTCGTACCTTTCCCATTTTTACCGGTCTGACGATACCAATTTGGTAGTATTCAATTGTCAGGGGCCATAAATCTTTCCTTGCTCCTGAGGGATATTCTTTTAACTGGGCGTCTGTATCCTGACGATTGTATAAGAACTGAATCATCATCCCGCCGGGAAGCTTAGGGTGACCAATATTGAGACTGATACCATAGTCGGGAGAATCTTTAACAATAAAATCGCCCTGAACGGCTCTGACATTTGTACTTAATAGATAGCCATAATAAGGTGTGATCTCGAATTTCACCTGCGCTTCCGAAACAGATGGCTGTAAAAAAACAACCGTTATCAAAATACTCAAAATCAGATAGTAACTTTTTCTTGGCATTATGCCCTCCTTTCAACCTGACAATTATGGAATTAATATATACATCAAAATTAAAATATAAGGGAGTAGTTTAATAAATCTTATTGCGACTAACAATAAATTTATTGGTTATATTCCCTGTTTTTTTAGAATATTGACAGCCCGACGATAAGATAAAAATTGAATTGATATAGATCAAAGATTTGTATTTAAAGGATTCCTTAACCTGGATACTTCATCTCTCCAACGATCACCCCAAGTACTCAGAGATTTTCAATGGATAGAAAATTAGACACAGGACGATAGAATATAACGCAGAGAGCGCAAAGAGCGCAAAGGAAAACTATGATTAATAAATGATTATTTAAATAATCTCTGCGAACTCTGCGTTTAAAGCGAAATCAATGTATAATTAAAAAATACCTGAGTACTCGAAGGTTTCGTCTACCAGTGAACACTGAAGCACAAAAGACAATATGCACACTTCGACTCCGCTCAGGATGACATTTGATATCCTAACAAGAATAGACTATTAAAATGTATACGAGAGACCAAATTTGAAGGTATCAATCATCATCGGCGTTTCAGAGTTAAAAGGCCAATTCATCTTATTTGAAACACCCTTATAATAGGCAAAAGCTATACCATTCCTTAACAGAAAATAAAATATTGGTCCGGCAACCGGCGATGAGCGGATGATATCATCTGTAAAAGACGATACAATACCCAGGCCCGCACTCAATATTATATTGCTGCCCAGCCATGGCCAAAAAACCACCCGGGGATATACCACAGCCACCTCGTAGGATGCTGTAAAGGAGAGAGATTTTAAAAATTCCAACCGGATACCGCCCTCTGTACTATTACTAAAACGGTATGTTCCTTCATAGCGTTCTAAGATTGAAATGTCATTAGCACTCAGAGAATCATATTGATCTGTACGGATTTCTGTCCAGTTGATACCACTCTGTTGGTAGAGTATCAATACAAAGGATTTTATCCGGTATCCATATCCAAGACGGTTACCAAATCCAAAACGGGTGAGTTTTGCTGAAAAGTCTCCACTGTCAAGATTCATCGAGGTGAAAATATCGTCAGCCATATATGACCCGTATATAAACCGTTCATCCAATTCCCAGACAGTCTTCTCATATTCCTTCAGCTGACTATAGCCCAGTTTAAGTTCTACTAATGATTCCTCGGGCATCTGCCCTTCAAATTTTTCCTGGCTGAGCTGCGAGATTCCCATCGTTGCCTCAATGAAGGGATAAAATATTCCCGGCCAGGCCCAATCAATCACTTCCTCAACTTTTCCTTCTTCCCCGGATTTATCTTCATCCTTTGCTGCATCATTTGCAAATAAAACCCGGGTAAAAGTCAGAGTTATTACTGTCAGAAAAATGAGATTTGTATACATAAATTATTCCAATTATTTAAATAATATTATCTGATCAAATTAGTTTGAATTATTTACCACAGAGTCCTCAGAGTAATTTAAAGTTTTGTGATGTGAGATGAAGTTAATATAGCAAACTGAATAATTTTAGATAATCCTAATGCATTTGAATAATTAACTCTGGGACCTCTGTGGTAAAGAAATGCATTGGTCGAGAAAAATCTTCAGGTAAAGATCCTGATCAATAAATCAATAGTCATACCTGTTATGGCAAAAACTGCTGATGGTACTACTCCACTCCACTACCCATCGATAGGCTCTTACTTCTTTCAATCGATTGCAGTGCCAGGTAATTCTCTCCAAATTTTTCCAGGTTATCCATCTCAGTATCATATTGATCAAAATGGCGTTCTTCATCCATCACAAGATCCTCAAATATTTTTTTTGATACCGAGTCAGCATTTTGAGAACATTCATTTGCCCAGATATTGTAATCTTTTGCACTACTCTCTTCCATCTTTGTTGCCAGAAGGAGCATTTCCTTAACATCGTGGATCTTTTTAACCTCCTCCGCTACCTGCATTTCAACATCACCCTTTAGAAAGAGAATCCTCTCTGCCAGCTTTTCTACATGGATCATCTCCTCTATGGCTGTTCGTTTAAAGAGTCCGGCTAAAAGATCATATCCCTGGTCATCGCATAAGAAGTGAAAATACATATACTGGTGCACAGCTGTGAGTTCATCAGCAATTGCTTTGTTTAGTAATCCGATACTTTTTTCATGCATTTTCAGGTCTCCTATTTAGATTGATCTATTCATACCGCAGCGATGCTGCAAACAAATGGAATTTTCTATTCTGTCATTCCGTAGGGATCTTCCTGCTTGTCGAAATTATATCAGCAAGTTGGAAGATCCCTTCTGGATGACATCAAAACTTTGCTAATCTCCCAAGGCGATTCGCCGAGGCGGAAATAACAAAGTTTTCGGTAGCAATAGCATACCGCGCCTACGGGATGCTCCCTTCAAAGGACTCCTTTGAGAGTGGTGAATAATTCAGGCTAACAATTATCATTATGTAAAAAGAGAATTAATTTACTGATTGATACAGAGAGAATAAAGCTAATATATTATTTGATCATGACTCTCAATCATTTCTGATGGTTAATGCCTGTGGATTTACCCCGACATTAAAAGTAGAGAGTGTCTTACCCTGCTTATCAATTTTAATAACCTGATTTTCTTCCCAGACTGAGACAAATACATTTCCATCCTCATCACTCACCAATCCCGATCCTCCTTTTCCTAATAAATAATCATCCGTACCGTTGATGATGGAATAGTTTTCGGTACTATACGATAACAATCCCAGGCCCCAACTAGATAAATATCCGATACCGTCAGGTGATGAAACATCTAAACCGCCTGGTGTTCCACCTGTATTGACCGAATCGAGGACGAGATCATTAACCGGATCAATTATTAATACTTTACCAAAGGAATCGATATAATTCCCTGTACATAGAACATGCAAAGTGCCATCAGGTGCTTTACCAATTGATTGTGGATTCATGGCAACAGGAATAGTCGTTAGTGAATCACCTGAGTCACCATCGATTACCGTAACTGAACCGGGCCCATAGACAACCATGGTTCCGTTAAAAACGGCATTGGTATTCGTTGCATAGATTTTACCTTCAGCCCTAGTAATTCCTGTAGTGGCAACACCCGCCTTTATCGTTTTATTAACTGTCTTTGAAGTCCGGTTTACCTGTAATACACTATTGGATTGCAGACAGGCCACATACAGGAGTTGATCATCATAAATGACCATATTCATTGGATTCTGCCCAAGCCCCAATTCTATCGGTTTTGTGGTTTCCCAGTTTTCTGTGTTAAAAATCATGATATTATTTGAACCGGAATTCACACAATACAGAAAGTTGTCATGATAGACTAATTGGTTAGGCCAGGTGCCAACCGTCACGACATCATTAGTGACGGAGCCTGAGATAAGGTCAATGACCGATATACTGGAGGCTCCTGAATTGCAGACATAAACCGCCCTTGATGTTTGTGGGACAATCGACTGGGTAGATTGAGAATCTTTACAGGCTGATAAAAATAAAAGAGTAAAATAAATTAAACCGAAAATGATGATACTTCGCTTCATGGATAACTCCTTTCTAAGATGGATAATTCAACTCGTACAGCGATATTTATAGAACGCGGATGACACGCCTGCCCGCCTCTGGAGGGGATAACGCTGATTCTCACGGATTTTTTATACTTATAAATGATTTTGTTGATAAAGTCATATTCTATGTCACCCTGAGCGGAGACGAAGGGTGCTCGGACATTAATTCGTGAAAATTCGTGTTTGCCCCCGCCCGAGGCGGGCGGGACTCCTTTTTTTCTGATTGCAGCCAAAGGCTGCGGGATGCTATTGCTGCCGAAAACTTTGTTATTATAGCAAAATTTTTACAAACTGGATATATTCATCTAACGCAGAGACCGCAGAGATTTTTTTCTGATTTCTGCTTTCCGCTCTCTGCTTTCTTTAATCTTTTTGTTTGCAGCCTCATGCTGCGCGGTATGAATAGATCAGGCTAATTGTATCTGATTGTCAAACCGATTCGGATTTCTCTTCCGGGCATCGGTTGAAACCGAATGACTTGATAGCTACTATTCAGAATGTTTTTTATCTGGAGCCGTATTCCAGGCTGCCAGTTTGCAAATTTCTGCTGCCATTGAAGAGTCAGATCTGAAACCTGGTATGGCTCCAGGTAGATGGTATTCGCCGGATTTGTATATCTCTTCCCCACATATCGGTATTCTAATCCGAACTTGAACGATTGCCAGATATACAAAAGGATTAGATTATAAATATGCCCCGGCCTGTATACCAGATATTTATCTTTCAGCGCAGGGACATCCGACTGATTGGTTGCATCAAGCAATGTATAATTACCACTCAATTTGAGACTTTCCTGTAACAAAGCCAGGGTCGAACTGATCTCTATACCCCTGTTTCTGCTCCGGGCAATATTTTCCGGTTGCCAGATCTGGTTAACAGGTTGCCACAAAATCAGATCCCGCATTCGCATGTCAAAATAAACAATGTCAAAAGCCAGACCATCAAGGACCGGATATCTCAGATTGAGTCCCAAATCCCAATCAAAACCCCTTTCAGGTTTTAGGTCCGCATTTCCGCCTGACCAGATATCAGCAGGCCAATAGAGTTCATTAAATGTAGGCGCTCTAAAACTTATACCCGTGTTGAATTTGATCATCGTCTGCCATTCTTTTCCATGGCTGATAATCCCGCCAAATTTTGGGGACCAATGAGAACCAAGATCAGAGTAATTGTCAAACCGGAGGGCTGGAATTAGGATCAATGATATGGGAAAATTAATTTTTCTTGATAAAATAGTCGCTTCATCCTGAAGAAATACATAATAGGTCTGCCGGCTATGTTCAGAAGCGAGTTGAAGATCCTCCAGCCGGTCCTGCTTAATACCCAAACCATAGATCAGAGAATTATGGGGCGTAAGAATAGTTTCCATATTATATTCGATGCCATTGCTTCCACTCCTGAATTTTGAATCAATTGGGACAAGTCCGTCATTACTCTTATAGCCGGATCTGCTTTGATGCATATAAACCTGAAACCGAAAGTCGTTGAGGCCGTTAAATATTTTTCCCCGAAGCAGGCCCTGCAACTGGTGATTTCTGTCCCATTGTCTGGCTGTCAAAGAAGGCATTTCTATGGTTCCGGGGGTTCCATGTTCCGCATTGAAATATCTGTAAGTAATATTCAGATCCAGCGAAGATGGTAGTTCTTTTAATTTCAAATTCAGATCAGTAAAAAAATTTTGCGAGGAAACATTATTGTTTTCTCTCTGCCTCTCTTTATTCTGTATATCGAGGAAGGTAAAATCGCCATCGCTTTTTAATTCCCGATAACCGAGGGAAGCGGAAATCCAATCGTGATTCAGACCCAAATCTGCGATAAGTGAATGCATATGAAATGAACCACCAAGTACTTCAAAAGAGGCATTTAAGCCATCTGTTTCCTTCCTCTTTCTGGTAATAATATTTACAACCCCCCCCACGGCATCAGAACCGTACATGGCCGATCTCCCACCACGGAGAATCTCAATTTTTTCAATTCCATCCAATCTTAACGAGCTAAGATCAACCTGCCCTGTCTGCGGATTATTCAACCGCTGACCATCCAGCATAACCAAAACCTGCTCTGCACCTGACCCACGCAAAGAAATAGTTTTAAGATCGCCCAAACCACCATAATCCTTTATAAAAGTTCCCTGAATATTTTTCAGAGCCTCAGAGAGGTTTAAGGGTTTAAGTAGATTCAGATGCTCAGGTGTTACAATATCCTTACTATATGGTATCTCCATGGTGGTATAAGGGTTCCGTCGCGCTGTAACTATGATCGGATCAGATACCTCAAGTATTTTTTCTTTCAGATCAATATCCACTCTTTTTATTTCACCCGGATGTAGTTTTACCGATTGCTGGCGTTCAGGGACAAATCCGATTCTTTGGATAAGCAAATGATAGTTTCCCGGTTTCAGATCCATTAGTTGAAAATAACCGTCCTGATTTGTCTCCGTAAAGATATTTCCGGGTTCAAGAAAGATTGCAACTGCCCTGATAGGTTTGCGGTTTGCCAGATTAGTGACCTGTCCATGGATCGATGCAAGCGAATCAGTAGCGGCATAGACGGCATGGCTAGAACCTGTTATCATCAGGAAATAAATAAGAGATCTCATGCGACTCCGGGAGGACAGGAGCTGAAAGATGGCAATAGCTATAAGGAGGTTTGTTTTTAATATATTACTAAAGAAATTGAATGCGGTACCCATAAAAAAACCCAATCTTCACATCGGGGGAGATTGGGATGATGGGCTTATTTATCATATTCCAACCTTCCCGCGAAGGTTTTATAAGGAACATCGATCTCAGCCGGTCTCCTGACTCAGGCTTCATTCTGCTAACCTCGCCTTCCCAACCCTGATTTCCGGGGCAGTGGCACCATGAGGTTTCGTCAGCCATTACAGTTGCGGGGCAGTGGCGGAATTTCACCGCGCTTCCCGTTTACTGAGATATATATTTTAACGCATTCAATTTAAGATGCCGGAGTGAGAATTGCAAATAGAGTAGAGAAGAGAGAGGAGAGAAGAGAGAGGAGAGAGGAAGTTGCTCAAAAGGATATTTCTTGTCAAGAGCAAATAACTTTCTTCGCCTGATTAATTCAAAAATATTAAAAGACTAAATAACATAAGTAACATATAATCAATGATTTAATTCCCCCTTAGCAAAGGGGGTTAGGGGGTTGTTCTAAATGGAATCTTTTGAAATATGTCAATACTTTACAATCCCTTAGTCCCCTTTTTTAAGCCTGCCCGACTTAGTAGGGGGAAACTTTGCTGTCGCTATTTGAAAAATCTTAAATTCATGAATTAACCAGGTTAGAACTTTGTGATTTAGTGCCTTTGTGGTTGTAAATAATTCAGGTTAGTGGATTTATGGTGTATTTTTCCTTTTACCTTTTTCATTTTACCATTTACCTATGCCCTTTTCCTTTTTAAATCCTGGAAGATTTAATCCCGATCGAAGGTGCGCCCTCTGGCGCACAAGTCGATAGGAAGTCGACGCTTTTGTCGGGATACCCTTTACCTTTTTACTTTATTTGGACAACTATTTACATCTACTTGCGTATAGTTTTATATGCTAATACTGCCAAAAACATTGTCATTTCCGCCTTGCGGATCGCCTGTGGAGATTAGCAAAATTTTTACAAATCTGGATAATTCATTTCTTATAACGATATTTATTGAACGCGGATGCCCCTCGTAAAACGGGGCAGCACGGATTTTTTATAATATCTTTTTTAATTCGTTATAATTCGTGAAATTCGTGGACAAAATCTTTTTTTATTTGTTCCGCAGAGGCGGGATGCTGTACTCTGAATTATGTGAGGTAAAATGGAAGATAAAAAAGAAGAACCGAAACTTTTCAAAACAATCTTTAATGATCTGGGGCAATTCTTTTCTGATCTATTCTCCGGTAAGTTTATAAAACAGTTTAAGATTGGTATCCGCGATCTTCGGGAATATTTTCTGGATAATAATCGCGAGAAGCGCCTTGAGAGTATGGGCAGGTTCAAGAGAAGTTTTTATCTGGTTGCTTGGTTGCTCAAGAGTCTTATCCTGCGTCTTTCCTCTTACCGAAGAGTTTTAATTCTCCTTGCTCTATATTTCATTTTTTCTGCCAATGGTTCTAATGACTCCTCTGGTGGCAAAATTATTCTGGGGACGATGATTTTTTTGTTTGTTATTTTACTTGAATTAAAAGATAAATTGTTAGCCCGTGAAGAACTCGAAGCGGGGAGATCAATTCAGGAAGCTCTTGTCCCGGACACTTCCCCCTCAATCCCTGGCTGGGATGTCTGGTTATTCACCCGTCCAGCCAACGATGTCGGAGGCGACCTTGTTGACTACATGAAGATAAACGGGAACCGTTACGGAATAGCTATCGGCGACGTCGCCGGTAAGGGGTTACCCGCTGCATTGTTAATGGCAAAATTGCAGTCGACGTTACGGGCATTAGCGCCTGATTTTGAATCATTGAGTGATCTTGCGGCCAAGATAAATTCGATCTTCTACCGGGACAGCCTGCCCAACCGCTTTGCCTCCATGCTTTATATAGAATTACAATCCGACACAAACAAACTACGTTTTGTCAATGCCGGGCACTTTCCTCCACTGCATCTCAGACTCAATCATATAGATGAATTAGAAAAGGGGTCACCGGCATTAGGTATCATGCCTGATATTGTTTTTTCAGAGAAAGTAGTCAAAATAGAAAAAAATGAATTATTTCTTGTGTATTCGGACGGTCTTACAGAGGCGCGGAATACAAAAGGTGAATTTTTTGGTGAGGAACGGCTACAAGCCTTACTGGAAGAACTACATAATACGACCGCTGAAAAGGCGGGGCTGAAGATCCTGGACACACTTGAGCAGTATATGGGTGAGGCACCTCCAAATGATGATTTATCGCTGGTGCTGCTTCGGTATTTGGGGTAAGAAAATTAAATATATTACAATCTTAAATTTAAAACTTTGCTCTTTAATCTTAATGAGCGTGAGAAATTTATGCTATTGCTGTCAAAAACTTTGTTATTTCCACCTAGTGGATCGCTTGTGGAGATTACCAAAAAATTTTTGCAAATCTGAATAATTCAGGTTAACCACTTGCGAAATTAAAAATAGAATTGTCAACATTTCGTCCCTAAAGGGACAACATATATTCGTTTATCTTATGAGCTAGAAACATCTGGTCCCTGACGGGACCTTATTCTTGTAAATCAACCTAATGAAATTGTTTAGCCGAGAGAATGTCTCGTTAGAGACATGATGTTTATAGAAAAATCATGACCGGATATTATTTGTCCCGTAGGGACAAGATGTCATTTAACCTGTATAATTCATCTCACCTGCCCCGCCAAATATAGGCGCCGTGCCTCCGCCTGAGGCGGGTGGGGCGGTGCAACGATTGTTGATACAAATTAACATGAGTTATTGAGCCACAGATTATAATAATCATTTTAGTTTTAATCTGTGCTAACCTGTGGAATCCATGCCTAATAATTTTTCGTTTTAAACGCTGAGAACGTTGAGTTCGCTTAGATTATTTAAATAAATTCAGAAGATATAGTTAACCTATGGACTAAAAAATTTATTCAACCTTCTCCTCCCTCTCCTTTTTTATAAAATTTAACCGGCAATGATGTGACCTAAATCAAAAATATTTTTTTTTTATTTCGTACATATAGATTGAGCAAAGAAACTATTGGAATCACATGAGTCCCAAGGTCATTATCATCAGTAAAAAGAACGAACCTTCTCTAAAGCATTTGGTCTATGCCCTGGAGGAAAGGCATATTAAATGCGATGACTTCATCCACTCGAAAAGCGAGTTAAAAGAATTTGATATAGCTAACTTTAAGGGTTTCTTTATATTTTGTTTGCCGCCCTCTGATATCAGGAATTGGCTGAAAGGATTGGAAGAAAAATTCCTTAATTTCTTCAAAATTTATAGTTACAACTATTTGGTTGAAGACGATATCGATTCATCAGTATTTCTGCTATTTGATTACATCATTGCCGGCGAGCAGGAAAACGGCATACTAAACAGACAACTGGAATTTTTAAAATCAAATTACTGGAGGAAAATACCCATATCCAAATTGGGATTTCAGAGAGTACAGGGATCTAAACTCATCGCAAAATTGTTCCATATACTGGAAAGAACAGATATTAATCTGACAAATTTGGAACTGTTATCGAAACAACTCAATGTGAGTAGGGATATTATCAGAGTTGAGATAAAAAAGAATCTCAATATGCATTATTCAGAACTTCGGACAACTCTCCTTCAATATTACCAGGAATATTATCCTGAGAAAATCGTTTAATGACAGCAAAATATATTAGATCAAAAAAGTCTATTATTGGATTTTGGGAGTTAATAATCACATATGTAATAAAGAAATTTTACGTAATAAATTATAGATGAGACACAATGTTCCTGTGTAAGTATGAATCATCAGAAACAATAACTGTTTTTATTCGTAAGTTATTATTAGCAATCCTTGTTCTCTAAATCCTTTTTCATTTTTTATCATCGCTTTTGATAAGATTATTTTTAAAATATTTGCAATTACACTTATATAATAATTATAATACAAATCATATTTAGTCCTCGCGTATTATAGTTTACGTCTAGTATTGTCATCATTTTAGGTTGCTCAGACTTAAAATCACATTTTTGTAAGGGGGGGATATGCCCACAGCCCTGATATGTTATGATGGGGGACATCATATCACAGAATTAATGCGATCACTATCCAGCCTTAATGGTTGGGATATACACCTGCATAATGTCCAAACAAACAGTGTGAAAACTATAAATTGCGATTTTAATAACGTAGATCTGCATTATCTCATCTACACAACCACTATTAATCATAAATCCTTACAAGATTTAGATGTCATTCGCAAAACTAATCCCTGGACTTATATCATATATTATAATTCTCTTCTAGTAAATCAACAATTTCTCAAGTTATCTGAACTGGGAGTAAATTCATGTATCATAGGTGTTGATAGAAAAAAAAATCTAAAAGAATACTTAAACAATCTTTGGGAGCAACACTGGAAGCGCATACCGGAAAAAATATATCCTAATTCAAATATTATTACGACGCCACGTGCAAGGAAAATTATAAAGTTTCTTGAGAACAGACCCGTTGCGGAATGTACAACTGCAAAAATATCAGAGCACTTAAATATTTCACAGAGCCATTTTCGCGCCGAATTTAAATCACAATTTGGGATAAATTTCAGGGAGTTTAAACAAAGACTTTTTAATCATTACGAATCTGAACTTTTACTTTCAAACAAGTACAAACCAGGTGATATCTGTAAAGTTTTGAACTATAAATATATTGCCAATTACAGCAGGTCATTCAAGACCAGACATGGTGAGTGTTGGCGGAATATACATAAAGAGATATAATGCGGTAGATATATCACGATACATAACACCGGTATGCCTATTCACTATATATTAATATTGGCATTACTAAACTTATTATTGCTCTGGCATTTGATGTAAGTTCATTTTTTAATTAATGTAGCTGACCTGGCGAAGCTATATATTATGGAGATTTTTCAGCGTTTGAATAAAACTAATGGGGAATTTATGAAAAAAATAATTCTGATTGTGATTTTCATAATCTGCAACCTTTTTTCTCTGCAAGCTCAGGTTTTAGAGCCTGGTGATGGGATTCGAATTACTTTCTACAATATTACTGGTGAAGATATTTCTGGTGATTACTATATTCAGCAAAATGGCCTTTTACAGCTACCTTATATCGGGTTACTGCGCATAAATGAGAGAGATTATAACCTGGTAAAATCAGAAATTGGAACAAAATATGATTCGTTATATACTGGTGTTGAGTTAATTATCTTACCTCTTTATAGAATAAGTGTCTTAGGGGAAGTGAGAACACCGGGAGTTTATTATGTTACCGGGGTGGAAAAACTACTTGACGTCATTGCATTAGCTGGTGGTGAGACTGCTGATTCGGATATGAGTGAGATTTACGTTGAGAGAAAAAATCAGGAGTTTATCTTTGATGCTGAAGAATTAATTGAAGGACAAGGCGAACACGAAGAAAAAGATTTTTATTTGAAATCCGGTGACCGCGTATTTGTTTCCAGGAAATGGGGTAGTTCTAGTAATACCGCTTTACTTATTTCAGCCGCAGGATTATTAGTGGCGCTAATGGCTTTATTCTTAAAATGATAAACTAGAGGAAAATCAATGTCTAATCAAGGTGTAGATCGAGAACAAATTCATGATACAACCCTAAAAACAGATTTAAGTTTGTCGCAGCTTTTCCATCTCATCCAAAGGGGAAAGAGAATTCTCTTGTTCTCTACTTTGTGTACCCTCACAATCGCCTTACTTTATAATACATTTTCAACACCTCTCTTCGAAAGCTATATAATTGTCAAAAAGGAAAAAGTTGATGATCGGCCATACCCTAACAAACTTGAAGAAATGTTTTCTATGCAAACGATGGATGCATTAGATACAGAAATAGAAATTATTAAAACCCGGACTGTCCTTGAAAAAGTTATCGAAGATCTACAATTAAGTTTTAATATTAATTCAATCGTAACGAATAATGGGAAAGAAGAAAAGATTAATTTAAGTTTAATTGATTATCTAAGATCTAACTATTCGAAGAATAAAGACTATCCGCAAATTTCAAGATTTGATATCAGTAATTCATTTGAGGGAGGCAAATTCTATATTCAAAAATCTGCACTGGGAAAATTTGAACTCTTTCAGGAGGACGGTGATTTATATATAAACTCCTTTAGTGGAAATAGACGAGCGGATCTTGATATACAGGGTTTAAAAATTACGATTGATTGGCCGGGCGCCGCAAAGGGTGACAGATTTTACATTGATATCAAAAATTCTGAGGAGCTCGTAAAAGATATTCAAAAAAGAATATATGTATCAGCGATTGGGAAAACCAACCTGGTGAAATTAGCTGTCAGATCGACAACACCGCAGATGGCTAAGAAAATGGTAAGTGCTATAATTGAAAATTACCGAGAAGTGCGTTTAGAACAAAAACGGCAGAATGTCCTTAGCTCATTTGAATTTGTTGATACTCAAGTAAAGGACATTGAAAAATTATTGGATGACTCAGAAAATGAACTGAGTCAATTTAAAAGTGCTAATAAGGTAGTCATTATAGATGAAAATTCAAAAGAATCAATAAAGGTTCTGAGCAATTTGGAAAGTGAAAAAACGAAAACTGAATTAGAACTAACTGAATACAGAAGCAAAGTAAATGAAATTAAGAAAGAATTGGAGAAACGAGAATATTTTGATCAGACTTATCTCACGCCGGCAAGAAGCGATGGCAGAGATTCTCCATTTTCAATACTCCTTCAGCAGCTCTCCGATGCAGAGATTCAGCGACTCTCCCTCCGACAAAAACGCAAAGAAAGCCATCCTGATGTAATTGCCGTAAATGATCAAATTGCAAAACTGAAAGTTATACTGGCAGAACATAATAAAAGCACACTTACGTCATTCGAGATCATCATTCGCACATTGGAGAAAAAACGATCAAACCTAAATCGCTTGATCGCCAAACATTCAGAAAAGCTAGGTAACATACCCAAAAAAGAGTCTGAACTGATACGATTGACCCGTAAAAAGAATGTATATGAAAAAATGTTTACCCTATTACTCGATAAACGAGAAGAGTTACGACTGGCTGAATTGTCCAAGATGCAGGATATTATAATTGTCGAATCGGCTAGATTACCACTAAAACCCGTTGAACCAAAAAAAGTCATTAATTTAATTCTTTCCATTCTGGCTGGTGTTGTACTGGGATCCTCAATCATTATTATAAAAGAAATTTTTAATAAGAAATTTTCTTCGTTGGATGATATTGAAAATAATTATCCCTATCCGATTTTAACAATCATTCCAAAATATAATAATCGTTTAGAAAAAAGAATTCAAAATGCCACCTACCATACAAACAGACTGGTAAATTTGATGGAGGGTCAATCTGTGTTCCTCGAATCTTATCGTGTATTAGGGATAAAAATCAGAAATTTCACAAACAATAAATCAAAAGCAATGCTCATTTCCAGTTGTGAGGAGAACACAGGAAAAACATCAATCGTGATCAATTTTGCAATCAGCCTGGCCCGGAGTGGTAAAAATGTTCTGATCCTTGATTGTGACTTAAGGAAATCCTCCATTAGCCGTTTCCTGGATGATTCCTCCCATTCTCCGGGCATCATCGACATTTTAAGTAATGGCATTTACAACGATTTTCCCATTAAAATTCTTAAAATCGACAATAAATCAAAAAAACGGATCAGCTATATCCCAGCAGGAGGTACCACAGAAGATTCGAGTGAAATACTAGATTCTGAAAAACTTAACCAGATTATGAACAAGTTTTCGAAACAATATGACCATATCCTGATTGACACACCTCCTCTTACTAGAATAGTTGACACCCTAGTCCTGGGAAAATATATAAAGGATCTTATAATTGTATTAAGACCACATCATACCTATATGGATAGTTTGGCTCTGGCTTTAGAGGAGTTGAATCAATCTAAAATGAATCTAATAGGTTTTATAATAAATGCAGCAGATATTAAGAAACTTTCTTCGAAATATAAGTATGGATATGGTTATGGAAATGGTTATGGTTATAAAACCTCAAAAAAACTGGTAGGCTAAAACTAATTAAACAATATAATTTGATTAAACTCATTAAATATATCGTAATTATTTTTTTTGTATTTCTCTTTTTGATAGATATTACAGCCAGATATACATCGGCGAAGTATTCTATGGATAATGAGAGGACGAGCACCACATCTCTAAGAGAATATCCCTACCCCTACAAAGCGGCTTTAGCAATATCCAGTGATATTGATGGTACCCATACCGTTAAAGAATTTCTTACTATTCAAGAGTTTCTAAACACTAATAACATGACGGAAATTGGAATCGGATTAGGGCTGGAAATAGGAAATAGTTTTTTTCCGGTTGCTATTGATACTGAATTTGCCTTTTTATCACCCAATCCTGTGGACAAAAGAGTTATTATCGAATTGATTAACCTGGGCTATATTGATTTCATCCATTCATTTAACACGGCCAACAATAAATCAGAAATAGATAGAATCATGGATTCATTGTCAGCAAATCATATAAATCTAGACATTTGGGTCAATCACAGCAGGGCACGCAATAATTTAGGCTATCACCCAGGTTTTTCAGGTGATAATGTAGAATCTGATTTTTATCATACAGACCTATCTGTGAAAAGATTGGGATATGATTTTTACTGGCAGCATGCCGTGTCCGGAATTGTTGGCCAAGGCCGGTCGATATCAGTAAGTTCATTTTTTGATGGTTTTGACTATCGCAAACCTTTTCAGACATTTTACCATTATACTTTATTAGAATTAGTCAAATATAGTCTTTCGCTGATGGACAGCAAAGAATACCAGATGAGAAAATCGAATGATTTGGTCATCGTTTCCCATCTCGACGATGGTCAGCCAATTTTTGAATTTACCAGAAGTAACTTTGGATACGCGGGGCTCTGGGAAAGTGCAACAGCAGATGGGCTCTCTTCATCACTAAGAGAATCGATCCTTCAAAGATTGATAAAGGTTGGAGGATATGCCATTATCTATACCCATTTTGGAAGAAATAATGGTTTCCCTTATCTCTCTGATGACACCAAAAAGGCACTTGAAAGACTTGCTCAACATTACAGAGATGGAAATATATGGGTAACAACCTCAGCAAAATTGTTGAACTATTATGTCAATAAGAATTATCTGAAGTGGAATGCAAAAGTACATGGTGATTCAGTGGATATTATCATTGAGAATGTAGAGGATCCCGTCAGAGGAAAATTCATACCTGATATTAATGATATACAAGCACTCACTTTTTATACGAAATATCCTGCAAAGACACGGATTTTTATTAATAATAAAAAAATTAATGATATTCAATATAACTATCCGGAAGATCGATCTGAGAATAGTCTCATGATAAAATCAATAGCCTTGCAGAATATTGACTCCGTGATGCATGAATATAAAAAACAAGGGTATTTCTGAGCATGGCTACTAAAAACCCCACGGTTCAATTCGTCGAAACATCTGCGGTGAAACATACGGAGTGGGACAGGATTATAACCAGTCACCCTGATCATACAGTCTATCACCTTTCATCCTGGCATAGTGTATTAGAAAATTGTTTTAAAGGTACTATTCTCAGATTCGATATCTTGCACAATGGGCATATCTGCGGACACTGGTGCGGATTAATAGTAAAAAAATATGGTATGAATATTTTTGGATCTCCATTACCAGGAACCGGAACCGATTATATGCATCCACTTTTTAAAAATGAAATATTTCTTCCGGACTTCCTAAACGGATTAAAGAATTGGGCTATTAAGAATAACATTGCACATATCGAAATTGGAGGAACATACTTTAATCCTGAAACTCTAAAATTGTTTGGATTTACAACTGCAAATACAAAAACATTTAGGATAGATCTTTCACCAGGCGAAAATGAAATATGGAAAAACCTCAAACCTGCTATGAGAAATAAGGTCAGAAAAGCAGAAAAAAATGGGATTTCAGTGACGGTAGATCATTCCGAGCAATTTGCTGATCTTTATTATGACATGCTCAAAACAGTATTTAATCGCAAAGGTTTGCAACCCACATATGATCTTGAGCGAGTTAGGAAAGTCCTTCAATATCTAAAAACGGAAAAAAGAATAATACCGTTAATTGCCAAAAACAATTCTACTCCGCTATCTGCTATTATCCTCCTGCAGGATAAAAATACTCTTTATTTTTGGGGTGGCGCTTCATTCCAGGAAGCCTTCAAATATGGAGCAAATGATTTAATTCATTGGTATGCATTCAAATTAGCAAAGAAGTATGACATACAAAATTATGACACTTGTGGTGGAGGAGACTACAAAAAAAAATTTGGTGGAGAGTTGATACATATTCCTTCCGGATATATGAGTTTAAATTTTTTTACAGGAACCGCTAGAAATTTCATTAAACGGGTTTACCGTTATAAACAGCGAATTGGTGGTTTCTTGGCAAATATTACAAATTACTCACATGATAACAACTAGAGAAAGAATCAAAATTTCGGAGTTGGTCGCGGGTACCTTCCATTCAAACAATTCATTTTGTCAGGATTTAAATGAATTTATTCCAATTGGAGATAGACATTTCATTTTTACAAATATGGGTAAGGCAGCCTTTGAACAGATAGTGATAAATGCCCAACTCGAAAACAGTAAAATTTTATTACCTGCTTTTTTTCCTGACGATTTTGTGGGAATATTTAGAAAATACAACATAACTCCCATCTTTTCGGATGTTTATGAGAACTCTTATCACCTCAACATAGATCTGATTGAACCTGAAAAACTAGTAGATGTTAAAGCACTTATCATGCTGCATACTTTCGGGTTACCCGCTGATGGGAAAAAATATAAACGTTTTTGCGAGAATCATAATCTTTTGCTCATTGAAGATTGTGCTCGTGCTTTTGGTGCTAAGTCGAATGGGAAGCTAGTAGGATCATTTGGGAATTATGCCATTTTCAGTCTTCCAAAATGTACACCGTTGCGACAGGGAGGCATCGCTATTTCTCAAACTCCAATAAATCCGATATTGGATCATTCCCATATTGGGTTATCAGGTTTTCTTCATAATCTAACTCTTATAAAGGTTCCTTTTTTAAGTTGGCTCGAATCTATTGCCTTTAATGCATTTGCGGATACACCAATATACCCGAGAGAGGTGGGAATATACAAATTGTTACCCTCCCGTGAATTAGACAAACTTGGTAAATTCTTTCTTAAAGCCTATTTGCCTTATTATAAAGAAGTTTTAAAGAAAAAACGTTTAATCTCAAAAAAAATAAAATCGGAACTTGAGCCTTTGGGATTTAAATTTCAAGCGGATGATGGAAACCACATTTTCACATCTTTATCTCTCAGGCTTCCAGGTGATCTGAACGCCAAGGAATTTAAGGATTTTCTTATCAAAAGAGGTGTTAAAGCCAGTTCTATGTGGACTTCTGCATTAGGTGTTTCCAAATTTTCTCAAAAAATGTGGAACATTAATCCTACCGAATTTCCAAATACATTAAAGTTATCAAAACAGATTTTACAATTACCGGTAAGCCGATTCCAGAAAGAAAAAGAAACCAAAAAAATTATTGCCCTTTGCAAGGACTTTGTTTCCGGGTAATCAATGTGAATTTAAGAGGAATATCCTAAAGTGGGTGTAAGATTCTTAATGTATCATGGCATTTATAATTCACATAATGAAATTTTCGGAGGGGGAAGGGAGTGGATTCCGGAGTCTCTGTTTGAAGAACATTGCAACATTTTACACAACGAAGGATATCAGACGATTCAAATGAGGGATTATTATAAGTGTATCCAGAACAACCAATTTCCGGAAAAGGCTGTGGTTATCTCATTTGATGATGGGGCTTTATGTCAACTGCAGTACGGTATACCAATCCTGGAAAAATATAATTTCTCAGCCATCTTTTATCTCCCTGTTTTAAAACTAAACAAACCGAAACGCATGAATGATGCCCAAATACATGAATTAATTCAAACTGGGATGGAAATCGGATCCCATTCAATGTCTCATGGTGATTTCCGACTTCTAAATGAGAATGAGGTAGATACCGAATTGTCAGAATCAAAAAAATATCTTGAAGATTTATCCGGTCAATCAATTACACATTTCTCATATCCCTATGGATATGGTTACAAAAATAATGCCAGAAAATTGAGAAAAAATGGTTATCAAACCGCTGTCACAGTGGATAGAGGAATTAATACTCTGGGTACAGATCTTTATGCATTGTTCCGTTTGGGGATATACAACCACACCAACCACCGAAGGTTTCTTACACTATTATCACAAAAACATTTTTATAAATATTATTTTTTACGAAATACAGGATTCTTATTTGAATTATTGCTCGGGGCCGGAACGAAGAAAAAACTCTATAAAAAAATTCATATGTTAATGACACAACCAAAATAAATTATGGCGGTTTAAAACCATAGAAGTCCTATATTTTAGCTGTTTAAGTTTCTTTATATTAGTATACTTAACCCCACTCTATTTTTATTTTTCACCTGTTAAATTACACAAATGAACGAAAAAAATAAATCACTGTCATCCCAGGCAACCTATTATTTTATTGGTAAAATAATTGCCACAGGTGTTATTTTCTTCGTGCCCTACGTTTTGGTCAGGGTCTTCAGCAAAGAAGATTTTGGCCAATTTGCTCAAATACTATTGATCTACGAGTTCTTTTTCAGAATTTTTCAGTTTGGTATCAATCAATCTCTCTACTATTTTATACCAACAGAAATAAAAAATAAAAGTTACTATGTTACCAATGCATTATTAACATTAGTTGCTACCGGCATCAGCGCAATTCTCATTCTGACAATTTTTCGAACTGAAATTGCACTACTATTCGATGCTGAAAAGTTTCAGTTACTCCTTCCCTTATGTGGATTACATCTTCTTTTTATGCTGATATCAAGTTCCCTTGAGCCACTTCTAATAATTGAATCTGAAGCCGAGATAGCATCATTTTATGAAGTATTTAGTCAAATTTTAAGAGCCGTGTCTATTATCATTATAGTCTATGTATATCAAACAGTGCTCAGTGCAGTCATCGGCCTATTGATCTATTCGTTTACCAGATTTGTTATTTATTTGCATTTTGTATTAAAAAGATACGGACTTAAAATCGATTCAAAGAATATTCCTCTATTTAAACGCCAGTTAAGTTACACCATTCCAATCGGATTTTCAGGAATCCTTTCAAATTCATATAAGCAGATTGATAAATTTATTCTCTCCATATTTTTCACTCCCGGAATATATGCAATCTATACTGTAGGTAATTTTAAAATTCCTTTTATCCAATTATTATTTAAATCCGTTGGAGAGGTGGTATTGCCACGGGCAGTAAAACTGCTTAAGAATTCAAAAATAGATCGATTCCTGACTCTCTGGAGAGGATTGTTGATAAGATTTGCTTTTATAGGAATAGGATCTTTCTTTTTGTTACAAACTGTGGCTTATGATCTGATAACACTTATTTTTACCAGTAGTTATCAGGAAAGTATCCCAATTTTCAGACTTGTTCTATTTTTTATTTTCGGTGAAATGTTGCAATATGGTATCATTTTAAGAACTCTGGGTAATACCAAAGCCATATTCAAATCAAACCTTTTTTCATTTATTTTCGCAATCCCTATCACATATTTATTAGTAAGTAATTATGGAATAACCGGAGCCGCCATCTCTGCCCTATCTGGTTTTTTTATAAATGTGACCTTGCAATTGACTTATTCGGTTAAAGGACTTAAGAGAAAAGTTTCTGAAATATTTCCGATTTCCGAAATTTTAAAATTTAGTATAATTGGTTTTATTCTTTTTATTATAATCATTTTCACTCAAGAACACATTGAGCATCAACTCCTTAGAATCGGAATATCATCAATAATTTTTATTATTCCATATACGTTTATTTGTATAAAAATGAATCTCTATAATATTTTTCAGGAAGATATAATAAAAAAAATTATCAGCCTGAGGCACATCGTACACCTGTGATAACTGATATCATTCTTCAGATTGTATTCTATGACAGAAGATTCGACCACTATTAACCCTTCAAACAAAAGAGTCTGAATATGTGCGGGATTTACGGAGAATTTAATTTTACATCCGATCTGAATCTTTCCACATGCATTAAGAAGATGCAACTAATCAAACATCGTGGGCCAGACGGTTTTGGATATTCATATGGGAATTTCACCACGCAAAAGATTAATACAATCATAAACCAATTACCTAAAGATGACCATATCCAAGAAATAAACTTCTTTTTGGGCCATCAGAGATTAAGTATCATTGATATTAATGACAACGCTTTTCAGCCTATGGAAAGTGGGGATGGTCGATTTATTATCATCTTCAATGGGGAGATATATAACTACATTGAACTGAAGGACGAATTGCTTGTTCTCGGTCATAAATTTATGACTGATCATTCTGATACTGAAATCTTATTACATTCATTTGTTCAATGGAGAGAAAAATGCTTAGACCGTTTAATTGGCATGTTTGCTTTTGCTATATATGATAGAGAAAAAAATAAAGTGTTTATAGCGCGGGACAGAATTGGGCAAAAACCCTTGTATTATCTATCTTCACCGGAAAAATTCATCTTTGCTTCGGAGATAAATCCGATAATACAATACACAGATTCAAAATTTAATTTAGATATAACAGCGTTAAAGCAATATCTGACATTGGGATATGTACCAGCGCCTCTCACGATATTCGAGAGGACCTTTAAATTACCGCCAGCTTGTTTCGCCTGGGTGGATCTCAAAGAAAGGACTATGGAAATAAGTAAGTTTTGGGACGTATCTTTGCAAGAAGATCATTCCAAATCCAAAAAAGAATGGACTAAATTAGTTCATGATGCTATTAGAGAGTCTGTAAGAATACGTTTGCGAGCAGATGTACCTCTTGGAGCTTTTGCCTCAGGCGGCATTGATTCGACGCTTATTATTAAGAGCATCTCAGAGGTATTGCAGGACTCAGTTGATGTATACGCCGCGGATTTCCAGGATAATGAACATAGTATAAAAAACTATGTAGATATTGTGGCAACGAAATATAATCTAAATGTAAAAACACAGATGATTGGATTAGATGTAGTTAAAGATTCTCATGATGTCATTGCCGTCTTTGATGAACCGTTTGACGGGGGCTCAGCTATTGCTGTCTATAAATTATTTGACAGCGCCAGAGGCGAGAAGAAAGTAATTTTAACTGGAGATGGCGGTGATGAATTATTTGCAGGCTATGGCCGTTATAAAAACATACTGCTTTTTAGATCAATCAACCGACTACTAAAAAAACTTTTACCCCAATATCTATTTAAACTTTTACAAAAGAATTACCTTTCACGAAATAATATCGTCAATAAAATTAAAAATTTATCATTCACTGATTTCATTCATCGATTTGATACTGGTTTAATTGATCTGCTTACAAAAAATTATTCCTGTAATGATGTTGAGTTAATCCCTGAATATTGCAAACCTTTTCAGTCTCATGGAATAAACCTTTCCATAAAAGATATCCAATATATGGATCTGAAAACATTGTTACCGGATCGCATGCTTTACAAATTAGATCGATTCTCAATGCACTATGGTATCGAAGCAAGATCTCCATTGATGGATCATCGTGTTGTTGAATTAGCTTTCAAAATACCCACCAAATATAATGTAACTGTAAAAAGTATGAAGGACATTTTGAAAAAAATATTAAGAGATGATTTTAATTATTCATTTTTATACCAAAGAAAACAGGGATTTGGTAATCCATTA
>SDBT01003896.1_pt1 | contig 25611 bp, 15 predicted proteins | sample 2277101 | NCBI WGS metagenome assembly SDBT01 (sample SAMN10404973, study PRJNA504765) | marine sediment metagenome | isolation source: marine sediment core GS10_PC15, 103 cmbsf | place: Arctic Ocean: Southern Knipovich Ridge | collected 2010 | reverse complement strand
GAAAAAGATCCCACTATCTCTCCGGGTATCTTCTTGCTTCCTCCTGTCTTCCTTGCTACTCTCTTACCTGCCCCTCGTGCTTCTCCTAAGGTGGGTCACCATCTACCCAGTCCCGCCGAAAAAGGGGTTCTTCAGGAAGAAGGGGTTCTTCTCCCGTTCAGTTGCATGGGATCTTCTTGCCTGCCACCGAAACCCCGAATTGCTTCCGCAATTTCAGTGACAGAGCACTTGATTTGTTGGCAGGCGTACCGCAGTCAGAGAATGAAGTGCTCAGTCACCGAATTTGTGCAAAAAAATGGGAGAAGAACCCAAATCCCGGGAAGACACACGCGGGAACCGGGCAACAGGCATGTGGCCGGGCCCTGCTTACCGGAGGGATATGGACCTGGTGAGGATGTCGCCTGTGCTGAAAACAACGTTTACCGTGTAAGTGTCGCCCGCCAGGGAACGGCCGGTATCCCAGTTCGCGTGGTATAGCTCCGCCCCGCCGTTCATATCCACGCCGGTATGGGGATTCCCGGTAAAGACCAGGCTTTCAATGAGGTCGCCTGCGGAAGATTCCACTTTCACCAGCACGGCCTCATCACGGTAGAAGTCATCCGTATCGCATGTACGGGCAGTAAACTTCAAAGGGATGGTCTTCCCGGCTCTGCCCGTATCGACCAGCGGGGGTCTCCAGCCGGCGCCGCAGAGCGCGAGGCAAGTTTCCTCGACAACGACATCGATCTCGACTGCAGCGTCATACCACGTATGCCCGAAGCTCCTGTCCCCGAAGATAAAAGTATACCTGTAGGAACCCGCCGGCGCGTTCAGTAGGTAGCTGTCTATATAGGAGCTGCCCCAGAGGAAGCCCTCCTCGTCTATGAGACTGCCCGATTCGACCCTGACCAGGTGCGTCTCCTTGTAGTCCCACTCTGCATTCTCGTAGAGCGAATAGGCGGAGACTCCGAACCCGGAACCTGCGATGAACCCTGCCACGTCAACACTGAAATCCGTGCCGGGTTCTGCGCAATCGGGAGCAGCTATGGTGACGGTGATATCCTCGTATACGACAGTGGCCTCCCCTGCAATGGACGCACCAGGCATAAGCGAGGCGGCCGTGACGCCCAGTACAACTGCCGACAGCATATATCTGAGGGCTTGTCTCATCTTTCCGCACCTCCCATATATGAAGGATACCATGCCCGCGATGCCCTGCGCCACTTCCCATGCAGCCCAGGCCAGCAGACCGGTCCTAATCCCCTGCAGAAGACTCCATGCGCTCCAGAGCAGCTTCCAGCAGGGACACGTGAGCAGCAGCATCACGGAGACCGGTCGACACCAGGAGAAACTCGCGGTACCTGGAAACGAGCACGGGGCCGTAATGAGCATCGTCTGCCTCGAACGATTCCTCCCCGAGGCCAGTCCGGGGAGTGACGCCCCGTCCTCCGGACCGGAGCTCCTGTTCGTATGCCCGGAAGGATTCCCTTGCCTTCCCTGCCGTCCCGCAAAGCGCGATGAAGAGAAGAGCATCCTTCCCTTCCCCGTCCACCCTGTACCTGGCCTGTATGCCTCCCGGTAGGAAACCGTAACCAAGAAGACTGCGGGGAACATAGTCGATGGTGTGCTCCCGCATGGCCTTCCCGGGAAGGTACTCGAGTTCCGGCGGCAGGCTGCTACGGCCGGGTATCTTGCCCGCGGCCTCCCGGGCCGCCCTGCCCAAAGCCTTCTTGCCCGTGAGAGACAGCTTGATCGTCTGGAGCTGGACGAAGTGGCTTCCTTTCCAGAAGACCAGCGTGTTTCCCGAAAGGCATGCCGCGGCGCCTATCTCGGGAAACTCTCCCTCCGGGTCGCGGTAGCGGGAGTATATGCCGAAAGCATCCAGCGGTGAACCCATCTCGTAGATATCCACGGTAAGGATCTCGTTCTCGTCCTTCTTGCGCACATAAGAGGCGGTGACGAGCCGTTTGAAATCATGCTCGCGGAACATCTCGGCAGCTCCGTTGATATAGTCATAGAGATTGGCCGGACCGTAGAACGCCACCGTGTCTTCCTGCCTGCGCCACCCGGCCCGGAACGAGTGACCGGGGAGCAGTGACTTCGCACTGGGCTCCCGAGGGACTGCAGGTTGCCGGCGGGCCGTACACCCGCACAGGACGGCCACGATAAAGGCGGCGGCAGGAACTCCTCTCCAGATGATAGTACCGGTCTTCATATGCCTCCCGCTCTCCGCCCTGCTCCAGGGAGCGTCACGTTGACATGACAGACACCTTGTCTCAGGCTCTTTGCAGTCTCCCCGCTAGGCGAGGACACGATGCGCGCGCAGCATCCTGGCTGCAATATCGAGCCCGTTGACACACCGGGCGCTGCACTTGCTGCAATCAGCGCACCTTGCGGCGCTCTTCAGCCCTCCCAGCTCTGCGTATGTGGACCGCCCGAGCTCGGCCGCTCCGTATCCATCCGCATACATCAGGGACCGCATCACGTCCGGGATGGATACCCTCTTCGGGCAGGTCCCCCGGCACTCGTCGCAAAGGCGGCAGTAGAGCTTGTCGGTCGCACGGGCATAGGCATCGAGGGTCTTCCTATCGCCCCAGCCCATCTTCCTTCCCATCACCCGGGCGTTCTCCTCGACCTGCTCGAAAGAGACCATGCTCGGTATGGTGGTGGAAACATTCTCGTTCTCCAGCACCCATTTCAGCGCGGCCTGGTGGGGGCTGAGACTGCCCATCTCTTCAGTCTTGTAGCCGCCTGCCTGGGTCTTCATAGCCACTATCCCGACACCGGCCTTCGCAGCCTCGGCAATCGCATCCTTCACGTCCTGGGGACTCCTGAAGTTATACTTCGCAAGCACCACGTCGTAGAACCCGGTCTGGGCCACTGCCCTCAGGACAGCACTCACGCCCCCGTGGGTGCTCACCCCGACGAACCTGGTCTTACCGCTCTTCTTCAGTCGTTCCAGCGCAGCCATCGCATCGCTGTTGGTGACTTGCCTGGCTTTGGACAGGTTGTGAAGCTGGAGGACGTCTATGTAGTCGGTCTGGAGACTCTTCAGGCTTGCCTCCACGGACTGGATCATCGCCTCCTCCCGGCCCATGTGCACCTTCGTAGCGATAAAGGCATCCTTGCGGCGGCCCTTCATCGCTCTACCCACCATCTTCTCGTTGTTTCCGCCCTGGTAGCAGTGAGCTGTGTCGAAGTAGTTTATCCCCAGGTCCAGTCCCTTGCGCAGCACGGCAGGATTCGTTGTGATCATGGCCCCGAAGCCTATCGAAGAAACCTGGAGCCCGGTCTTGCCCAGCAGTCGCTGGTGGCCCGGCAGCTTCTTCTCTTGCTCCTTCTCTTTCTCCTTGTCCGGCCCGTCATCCTTCAACTCGTCAGGTCCGCGAAGGCGCTCCGTCAGCGCGCGTACCGGATTCGCCGTGTGCAAAAGGACCGCGGCTGTCAGCGCACCCATCGATGAATGCCCCAGGAACTCCCTCCGGTTCATCAGGCGCCGCTGCCTCTTCTCCCTCATCGACATTTCCCCCTTTCCCGTTGCCCAGGTTCCATCACTATTCTACTACGCCCGGGGGGCCGGGGCAACCCGGTTGCCCGGCGCAACGTTGCTATGAACCTTATGGGTTGCGCTTGGAGTTCGCTACGCGAACTCGTGTCCCGAATCTACACACAACTCTCTACACTACCGCCCCGCAACCTGGCGCAGGTAGATCGATGGCTGGTGACACAAATGCAGGGACCGCGGGCGCGATCATCCGCGCCCGCGGCCCGTGTTCTCTGCCGGCAGCTGCCGTTCAAGTGCCAACCCCGGAGGTCAGGGGTTCTTCTTCACCGAGTCGAAGCCCACAAAGACTGGCCCTCCCTCGCCGCCGAGCGTGCCGCTCAGCATGAAGTCTCGGCCGATGGACTCAGGGAACTCGTCGCGTCTGAACTTGATGATAAGCTTATCGCCAGCCCGGTTCACCTTCTCCGCTGGAACAATCGTCCCGTTGGAAAGAGCGGCCAGCGCCACGTCAGCAGCATCGATGTCTTCCGGCATGTAAGAACTGTCGCAGTCGGATATCTCCGGCAGCCATGCAAATACGGTCATCACCCCGCCGTTCGACTTTAGCGACTCCGGTTTCACGACAACATCACCTTCATCCAGGCACAGGACTACCTCGAACTCGACTTCCGCGGAGCCAGTGTTGCCCGAGCAGTCTTTCGCCTCCACGGTCAGGATATGCATGCCCAGTACGTCCAGGCCGGCCTCGCACAGAAGATCGCTGTCGAGCACAAGCATCTCATTGCCTTCATCATCGTAAAGCTCGTCGCTCAGCAGGCCATCCTGGTTCCCGAACTCGTCTCCGTCGAAGATGACAGCTCCGTCCACGAGCACCACCTCGTGGATGATACCGCCGAGCGGCTCTTCATCGTCCTCGTCCACCGAGAAGACCACCGCCGGAGGTTCATCCGTCCCGAGGCAGTAGTTCGTGGCCGGGAAGATGCTGTCCGGGTGGGGTTCCTCGAGCGGGCTGGATATCGCGATCTCCGGCACGCTCCGGTCTATGGTGAAGGACACCTGACGGTAGACCATGTTTCCCGCGGGATCGGCGGCCGTCACGGTGACAAAGTACTCGCCCTCTTCCGTGTAAGTGCCGTTACCCGGACTGAACGAGACAGCCACCTCGCTGCCGCACGTCCCGAGCGCCTCGTACCTGATAGTGACCGATTCGTCGTTCAGGCAGGCAGCAGCATCAGGGTAGGTGATCTCGAGCAGCGGGCTCCCAGCTTCCACGACTGCGACGTGCTGGATCACAGTGACCGCGGCGTTTCCGGAAGCATCGGTGGCATCGTAGGTCACGGTGTAGTCACCCGGCGCGCTGAGATCCACATTGTCCACCATCACTATCGCTGCCGTACTATCGCACGCTTCGGAAAGCTCGGCGCCGGTGGAGTACTGCTGGCCCGCACACCCGACCACCTGGTCGTCGTCCACGGTGAGCGTTATCACCGGCGCGGTCGTATCCCGCACCGCGACTGTCCTCTTCACACCCGCGGCATTGTTGCCGGAGCCATCGGCAACAGCGTAGCTCAGCTGATAGTCACCAGGTGCCGTCAGGTCCACGCTCCCGGACACCGTCACGGAACCAGAGAGGTCTCCGTCGCAGTTGTCCGTCGCCGAGACACCGGGATCCTCGTAGATACCGCGGCACTCGACTTCGGCAGAACTCCCCGCCTTCAATGTGATGACGGGAGGCTCCCTGTCGACCACCGTAACCATCGTCGAGCACGAAGACGTGTTGCCGGCGGAGTCCCTGGCACTGAAGGTGACGACTGTCGCGCCTGCCGGGAACGTGTCCGGGGCATCGCTGGTCACGGCAACGTACGGGTCACAGGCATCTTCGGCCTGCGCGCTCAGGCTGACCGCTGCGCTGCACTGTCCCGCAGCGGTCGCCACCACGACGCCGGCCGGGCATGTTATCGCGGGAGACACCGTATCATGCACGGTGACCGTGCGCACAGCCTCTTCAGCCGCATTGCCCGCGCTGTCCGTGACGTTGTAGGACAGTACATAGGTCCCGGCTGTGCCCGGATCGACCGCCCCCCCGGCCTGCACGCGTCCGGAGATGTCTCCCTCGCATGCGTCCGCCGCCGAGGCCCCTGCCTCGACATACCGTGCACCGCATTCAAGATCCGTGCTTGCGGGTCCCTCCAGCGATATCACCGGGGCGCCCGTATCGACCACTATTATCAGCGCTGCCGAGGGCTCGCTCTCTAGAGCGCCGTCGCTTACGGCCAGGTTCACCGCGGTAGCCCCGAGCGGCAGCGAGACAAACGGTCTTTCTCCTGTCGCCGCGCCGTCCGGCAACCACCACCACAGGTAGCTAAGCGGGTCATCATCCGGGTCACTCGAACCGGAGCCGTCCAGGAGGACTTCCGCTCTTCCCTGGCCGCTGCACTCGACTGACAGGTCGGGCCCCGGATCCGCAACGGGCTGGTGGTTCACGCTGTCGACCCACAGCTCGTAAGACTGCACAGCCGTCTCTCCCGCTGCATCGGTAACTCCCACCGTTATGGGATGGTGCCAGCCTCCGTCCCCCGGCGCGGGGACCCAGCCTATGAGCCCGCTCGCGCCTTCTATCGTCATGCCCGCCGGGGCCTCATCGAGGTGGTATGCAAGCAGTTCACCGGATGGGTTCAGGAGATCGTCATCCCAGGCCCCTACCTGGTACTCGTAAAGCTCCCCCACGACGGCCGCCGTAACAGGGGAACTCCGTATTACGGGCGCATCGTTAGTATTCTCAACCATTATTGTGAAAGCACGGGTGCCTTCACCGCCGTCGCCGTCGGTTACCCTTATCAGGATCTCGTGGCTGCGAGCAGCCTGTGCGTTCCCCGGGAGCCACACTATGAATCCGCTGCCGGCATCCATACTCATGCCAGCGGGAGAAACGTCCAGCGAGTATGCCAGCACGTCCTGTGTCCCGGGGTCATCGGCCTCCACCATGTACTCGTACGGTACCTCCTCGGTCGCGGTCACCGGCGGGCTCCCCAGTATGACAGGGTCGACATTGAGGACATCGACTTCGAGCGCCGCGATGTCGGTCTGCCCGAGTGCGCTCGCTCGCACAGCCACCGTCACTGCCGTCTCGTCAGGCCAGCCGTGCACAGCCGTGGGACCCGTGTCGCCTGACGGCTCGAAGGTAACACCGTCATAGTCCCAGTCCCACTCATAGGTAAGAGTGCCGGAAGACGCGGCGGATCCCGACGCGTCGAAAAGGCCGCTGCTTCCCTCCTCCAGGGATGAGGGGCCACTGAGAAATGCCTCCACAGAGACCGGCATCCCGAACGGCAGACTCGATACCAGTGTGAACTCCTGTGGGCCTGCCGGGACAGCCGAGCCAGTCACCCGGACGGTCCAGGACCCGGCCGCGGGATCCGCCACCAGCACCTGTTCCACGTTGTCCACGGAGTTGGTGCCGTGAAAAGCCGGCTGCGAGGGATGGTCACGACTGAGGGCCCACGGGTAGTGCACAGTCCCCCCGGGCGATATGAGGGCCAGGTCGAGATCGTTTACAAGATCGCGGGCAGTCGAGCTTGGCAGCCCAGGCACGTCGGTCCACACTACCGTGAGCTTCAGCTCCAGCTCTTCTTCCGGGACGAACACCTCATACTCGATCACCTGGCCGTTCCCGGCTCCCTCCGTCCTGATCACTCCCCGGGCAGATGCAACGTCGGCATCCACGACGTCCACCGCCGCCTTTGCATCTACGATGCCGTATCCATATGAGTAGTCGGGCCCGGGATTGCCAAGGTCCCTGGCTGTGTGTATGAGAAGCGCCTTGACAGCGGCTGCAGACGGGGCAGTCCCGTCGTGAGTGCTCCGGTAGCGCTCCACCAGGAGCGCGCAGATGCCCGTCACCACGGGGCTGGACATCGAGGTGCCTGAATAACTGCCGTAGCCGCCGGGCAGAGTGGAGCGAAGCGTTACGCCGTTGGCGACCACATCGGGCTTGATCCTGCCGTCGTCCGTGGGACCCCAGCTGCTGAACACGCTCATCGTGTCATCATCGTTGAGGGCCCCCACGGTTATGATGTTCTTCGCCGAGGCGATCTGGCCGACGCAGTCATACGGGCCGTCCTGCGGGTGCGAACCATCACCCCAGTCGTTGCGGTCGTTTCCCGCGGACTTCACCACCACGAGGGAAGTGAGCCGCACCAGCTCGTCCCAGTCCATGGTATAGGAAGTATAGTTACCGAAGTTGCTGTCCCCGTACCACACCCACGAGGAGCCGTTCCAGCGCCAGCCGGTGACGAAACCCCACGAGTGATTGGCAGCCGACAGGCCGTAGGCGCCTGCTGCATCGTACTGCTCGCCGGGGACATCGCCGTAGAAGTAATAGGAGTACAGTGTCGCAGCCGGGGCCATCCCCTTTGCCCTCGTGTCACCCGCGCCGCTTCCCATTATGGTGCCGGCAACATGCGTGGCATGGGAAGAGACTCCGGGGTGCTCCACGACAGTCACCCTGCCCCCAAAATCCCCGTGGCTCGCATAGACCTCTCCGCCATCCCATATGGACGTGCGGACTCCCTGCCCGCTGAGGCCATATGGCGCGGCGTGGATGATGTTTACGCGGGAACGTACCGCGGCCGTTTCATTGTGCTCTTCCGGGGGAGGCGCCGCGGCATCGACCCAGGACACTGCGTCCTCGCCGGCAAGTGCCTGCAGGCGCTTGGGGTCCGCATCTGTGGAGAGCTTCCGGTTGAACAGGTATTTCTTGCCCCCGACAGCTCCATACTTCTTGAGGACCCTCCTGGCCTCGTCAAACGGGACATCAGGGTAGAACTGCACCGTGACGCCAGCGCTGCCGTCGGGATTTCTGGCCCAGAAGGGAGGGCCCTTCTCACGCAGACCACGCGGCATCTTATCGCGGCCTTCCACAGCCGAGACCGCCCTTACCATGGGAAGCGCCATCAGGCGTTCGAGTGCTGCTGCCGGGACCGTGGCGTACCAGGCCCCGCCTGTGGCGGGCCTGTGGAGGATGACACCCATCTGCCGCAGTTGACGGCGCTGTCCCTCGTCCGGCGCGTCGTGGAACTGTACGAACATGCGCGCCCGCCGACCCCTTATAGCTGGAACGTGAGACGGCTCCGGTATGAAGCGGCGTGAAGGAAGTACTATCTCGTTCTCAGTCTTCCCCTTTTCAGCGGTCTTGCCCGCCTGCGCGGTATGGGAAGACAATAAAACAACCAGGCACATCGCGAGGCCAAATCCCGCGGACAGTGCCCGGCGCGGCGTGCTACAGTCTCCGTAATAACCCACCGACCGATCACCCCCTCCCCCATAGCTGCAACCTGCCCATTGCGTTCGTGCCTGAAACTGTGCATGAATCATGCCAGGAAATGGAACGAGGCAATGAAAAGCCAGGAAAGCCGGCAGACTTTTCGTAACATCCTGCATGGGACCGCATTAAGAAAAGCCTGTCCTGTCCGAATGCTGTCGCCGGGGATGGGGCTCCAGCGCCCCACAGGAGCAAAACGCTCTCCTACATCCTACAAGCACATCATCTAACCTCACGCACTACAATGGTTTAGGCCGTAAGTAGCGTTTTATGACAGGATGTACGATTTTGTAGTAATTCTCACAAGAACGAAGCCCGGTGGGTGTGCGAAGGGTCATTCCTTCTTGCCATGCGGCCTGGGAGGCTTCCCGGTACGGCTGCGCGCCCGCTCGCTGACGACGCAGCCATGGATGGCATCGTATTCCCTATCAGGTATGCAGGTAAGGAAGCGCATCACCCATGTGGTCCTGTGCGCGACTGCGCTCACGTACTCGCCGTGGTTACGGTATTCCCCGTTGGGGGAAACAAGCTGATCCACGCGCCTGCCCACGGCCTCACAGAGCAGACTCGTGTTCACTTCCACGGTGACGAGTTGCAGGTCTTCACCGGTGTTGCCGCCCGCGTCCCCAGCGGTCCACGTGACGAGGGTCTCCCCCGGCGGGAAGGACGCGGGGGCATCGTGATACCACCATGGATCCGGATCGCAGGTATCTTCCATCTCCGGGATCCCGAGGTCGCCGCCCTCGACAGGAGTGCAGTCCAGGTTGTCGAACCACAGAGTGACGTCGCCGGGCGCCGTTACGACCGGCGCAGCGATGTCGATGACTGTTGTCTCCGACTGACAGCTTGCCTCGAGCTGCCCGTCACTCACCACGAGCGTGATGGATCCCGTACCGAGATAGGAACAGTCAAACTCGCTGACGTCAAGACTAAGGCTTATCTCGTCGCCATCCGGGTCAAAGGAACCGCTGTCTGCATCCGGCGGCGCTATTCGCTCCGTGCCGGACTCGTCCAACTCCACCACGACGGGTGCGCACACCGCGACGGGAGCGGTATTCACCGGGGGTTCGTCCGGGCATGCACAGGCGACGAGGTTGAGGAAGTACGCCTGGTTGTCGGGATCGTTCGGGCCTGTGAAGAAATTGAAGTATAGAGGGTCTGCCGTCATCGAGAGGTACCCCAGGCCGAACTCCCCCTCGGCCAGGATAGCATCACGGTGCCCGGACCAGGTGGCCAGGACGACCGTGGAAAACGACCGGATGATCCTGAACGGGGAATGCATAAGCGGGCCGACAGGGCCGAAAGGGCCATCAGTAATACGTGTTGTGTCGAGAAGGTCGGAAGACTGGACGAAGTTACCTGCCTCGGTCGCGGTAGCGATGTCATAGAAATCGCGAACATCCAGGGCATAGAAGAACGGGTTCCAGCTCGGTCCTTCTATGCCGTACGTATCCCCGCTCATGTAGAGAACTCCGCCAGCCCGTACGAAAGCCGCCAGCTCCCTGGCTTCTTCAGTGGTCAGAAGGTCACTGCTCAAGCCGCCGAAGAAGACATCTACGAGTAAGTTGCCATGCCCATCCACCAGCGAGCCCGGGATCACGTAGGTGACGTGAGGAAGAAGCTGCACCTCGCACGGCACCACGCCGCCGGGGCCGAATGCTTCCGGATCGAGGAGCTGGTCGACGATATTGGTGGTGCCGAACTTCCCGCTGCGGGGATTACCCGATGAGTCCATGAGAGGGGCCCGGCTCCTGGGATTCGTGAACCCGGAGACCCGGATAGGAGGCGCCTGGCCTGCCGAAACGGATGCCGCGCCCCAGCAGGTGGCGAGAAGCGCCAAAACCGTGAGCGCTGTTCGGGATCTCCCCAGCTTCATCATCGCTTTCCCCCATCCCTGGCGGCATCAAGGCCGTCGAAGAGATGCAGGTTCTCCCTGATGACCGGCACCAGCTCGTCGTCCTCGCGGGCCGCGTGTGTGAGCAGCTTGTCGATCAGGTTCCTGCCAATGGAGTAGAGCTTGACGTCCGCGTCCGGGTCCGCAGGACTCTCGGCTCTCGCGGCGCGGAACTCCTCGAAGAGCTCCTGTATGCTGGCGTGCTCATCCTGCAGTTCAGCTATCAGTTCACCTGCTTTCCCGGGTGCGCTCCCCGAAAGCAGCCGCGGGAAGATCTCGTCCTCTTCGAACGAGAAATGGGATACGACCCGGCGCACGAAGAAACTCTCAATGGACTCACGGTCCTTCCATGCGCTGGTGCCGTAAAGGAAATTGCGGACTTCCTTAAGAGTGTCGAGGTACTCGGAGACCTCCTTGTGCTCCGTGATGAGCCTCTCCATCGGGTCTCTCCATAAGGCCTCGCCTGCCACAGTCCCCTCTCCTTTCCATGCCCCCGGCAAGACAGATGCACGCTCCGGATAGTCCTGCTCCGGACCAGGTTGTCGTCTGTCCTGTAATACTACATCATCGCGCTCCAAAGCGTCAAGCCAGTGAGCTGACGGGCGCCGGAACACACAGGGCCACAGGCAAAATGCGCAGACAACAGGCGGGTGCAACGGGTCAGGAGCCCGGCGCAGCGTTGCCAGGAACCTTATGGGGCTGCGCCGCTGAGCACTGCTAGGAACTTTATGGGCTCAGCTCTGAGTTTGCTTCGCGAACTCGTGTATGGGGGGACAGGAGAGGCGACTTGCCACCCAGAACCCTGCGGCAATAGGACGCCGTCGCCCGCGGGCAGTTCTCCAGAACGGCATCCTTCCCGAGGCTTGCAAGGCATAGCTCATCGATCCTGGTGGGCCCCGCATGGTAGGCGGCAAGAGCAAGCAGGACGTCCCCGCTGAAGGAGTCGATGAGTTGTCTGAGGTACCTGGTCCCAATCGAGACGTTGTAGTCGGGATCGGACAGGTCCCCTCCCGGCGCTCCCGGGCCGCCCAAGACCTCTTCTTCAGCGATCCTGGTGACCTGCATCAGGCCCACGGCACCGGCAGGCGAGACAGCGGCAGGGTCGCCGCCGCTCTCTTCCCTGATGACGGAACGCACCAGGCCTGTCGGGAGCGCGTTCTCACGGGCATGGTGCCAGATGGTCTCCGAGTAGAGGTCTATCCTCCTCTCTACACGCCTGTCATGCAGCCGCACTGCCAGGCGCTGCCCGCACGGCAGCGCTGCCGCGGCGGCAGCAGCCAGGATGGTGATGGTCCTTGCGCGGCGAGGGATCGGCATGTCTGGTCGCTCTCCTAGAAGTGGTACATCCGTATCCATTCGACCTGGGCCTTTGCGAACTGCACCTGTTTCCCCACCGGGTACTTGTTCAGATAGCTCTGGTACGCATCGAGGGCCCTATCCCACGTCTTCTTCTCCACGTAGCAGCGGGCGATGGCCAGCATCGCGTCCTCTACCCTGTGGTCCGCGGGATAATTGTAGATAAACTGCTCGTGCAGCTTGATGGCTTCCGCGTACTTCCTCCTCCCAAGCAGGTAGTTCCCAACACGGTGCAGGGCATCCGCGGCCTCCCGGCTGCCGGGGTAACGGGACAGGAGCTCCTGGTAGGCACGAATCCCCTTGTCGGGAGCCTTCAGGTACGTGGTGTAGACCTCGGCTATGCGCAGCAGGGCTTCCTCGGCCATATCGCCCGTCTTGAACCTGTCCACAACGACGCGGTAGGCATGGACGGCACGGAAGAGGTCGGCATTCACCCGGTCGCGGATGGAGCCGCTGCCGAGCACGCCAAGTGTGTCCGCGGCCCACATCTCCTGCCCCGGGGCCGCACCGGCTACGGCGGGGAAGTAATGGCGCCTCAGTTCCATATCGGCGACAAGCTCGTCCCTGGACTGCAGTGCTCGCCGCTTCAGGATGATACGCCACTGATCCAGCTTGCCAAGGGCACGCGCGCTGTACTCGTAGGTGTGGCCTATCCAGTACTGGCCGTCATCGGCAAGCCGGCTGTCCGGGAAACGCTCGACCAGTTCGGCGAACTCCCTCCGCGCCCCCGGGAAGTCCTCGGAATGCAGCAGCGCGGTCCCCGCAGTGAAAAGCGCATCAGCAGCGCGGATATGCCCGGGGTGCTCTTCGGCGACTTTCCTGAACTCGAACGCCGCCCTCGTGTGGTTCTTGAGCTCCTTGTAAAGGATGGTCCCGATCTGGTAACGGGCTTCCGCGAGTTTCGGCGAGCGGGGGTTGTTTTCGACAAAATCCTGGTATTGCCGGATCTTCTCCAGTATTGTCAGGCGGGTCCCGCAGAGCCGTGCGTGCTGGTACTGGGGGAACTTCTTGATATAGAGCTTGTAGTACTCCTCTGCTTCCTTCCAGCGACCGAGATTCTCGAGGCAGGCGGCCGCCTCGACATACGCGCGGCTGGTGACGTCTCCCTCCGGGTAGTCATCCATCAGTTCCCTGTATGCCCCGAGCGCCTCCTCAAACAGCAGGTTGTCGCGGAACAGCCTGGCGATCGCTATCAGGGCATCATCTGCCTCCCTCTTCGTAGGGAACAGGTTCATGCACAGCCGGTACGCCCGGATCGCGTCGAGATGGCGCCCCGCATCTGCCATGCGCCTTGCGATGGCGTACATGGAGGGGTGGACAAACTGGCCGCGCAGTATTGCGGAGCCATCAGGGGCCGCTCGGCCTATCATGTCGAAGCTGTCTTCCATCTCCTTCAGCTTGCTGCGCGTCCGGGACCCGTATATGCCGTCCGGCGTCAAGCCCGTGCGCTTCTGGAAATCCAGCAGGTTCCGGTACCCGAGACGCTGGAGCCGCCGGCCCAGGCGCAGCTGCCTGAGGGAGACTTCCGCCGGGAAGCGCGCCGCGTACTCCGCGTACACCTCCATGGCAGTCACGGGCGCGTTCATGTGCCTCTCGTGAAGCCGGGCGACTTTCAGCAAGGCGTCACGGCCCTGGACAAGATGAGGATACCTGGCCGCCACTTCCCGGTACAGCTGCGCGGCCATCTCCCATTCCTGCATGTGCTCCAGCAGTCTTCCCATCCTGTCGAGGCGCGCAAATGAGCCCTTGGGGTCCAGGGCTATTCCCGAGAGGTAGTGTGCCCTTGCCTTCTGGAGTACCGGCAGTGCAAGGGTTGGAGATTCGAGTGCAACAAGCTTCTGCGCATGGACCAGGTACGCGCGGCCGCGGAGGTCGTGTATTCGTCGGTGGTCGAGGTACACAGCATCGTCCCTGACGGCCCTGTCGAGGATGTCATGCGCCTGGGTGACGAACCCTGTCATCTCCTCGGTCTGCGTCTCGATGACCGCGCGGGTCAGTAGGGCATCCACGCGGACCAGTGACGCCTCCAGCATGACCGCCGCGTCCTCGTTATCCACCTCCAGCAGGAGCTTCAGCAGCCTGTCCAGCGTGGCCGCGTCCTCGGCCGTCTTCAGGACGCCGGAAAGCTCTCCCAGTGCGGCCATTGCCTCATCGTGAGGCGGCCCGCTCTTCATGAGAAGCTGCATGACATCTATGGCCTCCGGAGTCCACCTCCTGTGCATCATCCTTACCTGCAGGGCGATCTCCCTTATGACCTTGCGCCTGACTTCCTGCGACGTGACTGCCGGGAGCAACTTCCGGAGCACAGCGACCCTGTTGGCGCCGGAGGCGGCCTTCGACTCCAGCAGTACGAGGTTGAACTGCGCTTCCTCCCGGACTTCTTCATCATCCAGGCGGTCGTTCCCGGCAACGGCTGCAAGCATCCGCCGCGCAGCCTCCGTCCGTCCCGCCGCCCTATCGGCATTCGCGACCGCGATGGCTGCACGGCCTCCGTAACCGGTCTCCGGGTAGAGAGTGGAAGCCGCCTCAAAGGCGGTGAGAGCGGCGACCTGGTTCTTCATACGGGAGGCCAGGAGACCCCGCAGGTAGAGGATGCGGGCTTTCTGATGCTCGGTGGCGGCACGCCGGGCTGCCGCATCAAGCATGTCGGCGGCGCCCGCCGTCACCCCCTTCCCTATCAGGGTCTCCAGTACCCTGAGATGACTGTCCAGATCGAGTTCTTGAAGCACAAGCCTGCCGACGACTGCCGCGGCGCGCTTGTGCTCCCGGTCGCGCTCGAGTATCTCCTTCCAGAGCTCCAGGGAACTTTCAAGGTGGCACTCCCTCAGATATGCTTCGGCCAGCTCCTCCATCACAGCCAGGGAGCGAGGCCCGGCACGAAGCTTCTCCTCGAGCACGTCAAGCTCCTGCCCACTGCAGGGAGCAGGAACGCGGCAGACCGCCATGGCCACCAGGACAGCAGCCAGGACACACGAGAACAGTCGCATCATCCACCTCCCTCTTCTTCTTGCAGGACCCGCAGCCTGTTCCTCAGCTCGTCTATGTCCGGGGCATCGGGAAATAGGTCGACCACGCGCGCGTAGTACTGCCTGGCGTCCTTCCCCCTTCCGGCAAGCTGCGACAGCTCCGCGAGAGACCTGAGCACCTTGACTGACATGGGACGCTTCTCATCGGCTTTCTCGAGAAACGCGATGGCCCCGCCGTGTTCTCCGCGGGCCCGCAGCTGCAGGGCCGCCTGGTAGTAGAACTCGGCAAGCGAGTCCGGGCCCAGCACGCCCTTCTCGCTCGCACGTGCAAGCACACTGTCGAGGCCGTCAAGGTCCTGCGAGACGAGGAGCATGCGGGCCCTGAGCGACGTTATTCGCTTAGAGTCGCCCTCGCGCTGCGATTGCTTTTGGATGAACTTCTCCGCCCGCACCGCGTCGCCTGCCGCGAGCCAGCCTGACGCCAGCATGAACATCGCTTCCGTACTGTCGGGACGCTTCTCCAGCAGCAGGTGTCCCTCGTAAAGGGCACAGTACTGCGTGCACACCATGTACTCGCCCGGGGACCCCTCAACGGGGGCCAGTACGAAGCGGCCCCCGACTATATGCCCGGGCTCGGGTCTGCCGGCGACCTGCTGCACCATCACAGGCCCCACGTACTTCTCCTGCAGGACGTACGCCCGCCCCAACAGCTCGTGGAGCTCGGCGGACTCCAGTCCGGCCTCCCGGGCCGCAAGCAGGTACCTCTGCGCGCGCGCGCCGGCCCCGCGCTCGAGGTGTATCTTGCCGAGCGTGAGGCTGTTGATGGGGTCCCGGATGTCCTTTTCCAGCGCCTGCTGCAGGTAGACCTTGGCCCTGGAGAACTCGCCCAGAAGAAAGTGGCAGCGCCCGAGCAAGCTGGCAGTTACGGGATCGTCCTTCAAGCGCAGGGCCTGTTCAAGGAACGGGATGGCTCCCCTGTGCCTGCCCTGCTCGTGCAAAGCCCAGCCCGTGAGGCTGTTCGCATCGGGGTTCTCCGCGTCGATCACCAGTACCGACTGCAGGACAGGCAGGCTTCCTTCGACCTGTCCGAGATGCAGGTATGCACGGGCCAGCAGGATGCATTCCTGTATCTGCGCGGAGCCCTTCGACCACCGCGGCCTGAGCAACTTCACCACGGCTCCGTAATCCCCGCGTGCAAAGAGCTCGACTGCCTCATCCGCTTCCGCATGAAGACCGTTCATCGAGCCCAGGGCGAGCAGGACGACGACGCCCACCCTCAGTCCCATGAGACGCAGCTGCATTCTCCACCTCCCTTCCCTGTACGGCCGGGACCGTCCGGCTACGTCGTACGCGGGGCCACACGCTGCTCCCGCCGTTTCTTGAAGGCATCTTCCCAGTCTATGCCCGCAGTCACCTTCATGATGATCGCAAGAGTGATGACAGCGCCGATCGCCACCGTCAGGCCGGTCATCCCCTTCAGGAAGAAGCTGTAGGAGAAGAGCACAAGGAAGAAAACCTGCCCGCCCGCTGCGACCTTCCACGGGAACTTCCCGCGAAGGGAGGAATAAAGGTACCCGGTCACCAGCAGCACCGAGACAACGGACGAGATGGCAAACGCAAGGTGTATGTCCATGTGGTCCACCAGGTAGGCAAGCAGGATATGGAAGGCAAAGAATCCTGCGGCTACAAAGAGGTAGTGCATCGGGTGGATATCCACAAGATAAACAAGGTTGATGGTGGCGATCAGCACGAAGAAGAAGAGAAGACACACGGGCGCAAAGAAGATGATCCTGGAGGCCATGGGCCCGGGGTTCAGCTTCTCCGGGATGACAACGCCGATATCCTGCCGTGTTATCAGGTCTTTTGCCTCCCAGGTGAGCTCCATGCCCCGGCCGGCCGGTCTTGCGGACATGGGAGAGAGCGTCCCGGGTGGATAGTCGACATCGAGGAAATCGGTCCGCGCCACCAGCGAGAAGTCCCGGACCCGGCCCGTGTTCCTGTCGATCTGGTAACGCCACTCCCGGATGCCGCGTGTCTTGTAGGTCACATGGAAGCGGCTGCTCTGTCCCGGGGCAAGCTCCACTATCTCGCTGAGGCCTTCATCGGTATCCACCAATGCCGGCAGCTCTTCCCCGTCGAGATGAACGCTGAACTCGTCATAGGTGGCGTCCCCGGCCGGGAAGTCGAAGTGCAGCCTGATCTTCTGGGCCACCGCTTCAGTGTTGGTGAACTCATACTGGCCGTCGAACGTGCACACGTAGGTCGGATACCATATGAGGCCCTTCTTGCGGTAGTCAAGCAGAAGGCCGATGTCGATGCGGGCCTGCGAGGGGATGATCCAGCGCACCTGCTCCGTGCCGGGGATCTTCACGAAGAGCGACGGCGCTTCCTGCACAAGGGGGCTCCCCCAGAGCGTCTCGACCTGGGACCCGAGCCGGCCTCTGAACTGGTGAGACCGGAAAGCCGTTACAGTGCCCAGGATGCTCCAGCCGGCAACAGCAACGATGTAAATGCAGGCCAGCGCCACTATCCTCTTCACACTCATGGCTTACCTCCCTTTCTCGTCTCCAGGGTCATTGCACGCCCGGCACTGCTCACTTCCAACGGCTCTTAGACGCTGAAAACGCCCCCCAGAAACCCGTCTAAGACCCCTTTCGGGGGCTCTCACAGCACTCAAACCTATGCGGCTGAGACAGTTATCGTGGTCCGACCCCAATATCAACCGGTTCCTTGTAGAAGAGCGCCACTCTCATGCCCTCCCCCTTGTAGAAGGCACTGGAGAAGAAGTAGGGCTTGCCGATGAACTCTCTCGGGAGCTTCCACGAGGCGCCGCCCGTGGCGCTCACCGGGCCTTCGACCGAGACGAGTTCAACACGCTCGGGCAGTCCGAGCCCTATATAGATGTTCCTCGCGGGCACGCCGGTCTGCGGCAGCAGGGCCTCCAGGCGGCCGTGAAGACCCAGCCTGTCTCCCTTCCTGAGGAATGCCAGCTCCACCTGCGAGGTGCCCGCTCCGGCAAGGGGGACTATCCATCGACCGTCGCCGTGCGTGTAGACTTTCCGCTTCTTTCCATTGACTGTAAGCGACCAGACCTGTGCGCCGGGGATGCTCATCATGCTTAGCTGGGACACGCCTCCCTCAGGGACTTCCATCTTGAGCACCGAGAGGACCCCGCCGTTCTCTTCGAATGAAGTGAAGAAGTACAGCGCATCAAGCACGATTGCCGGGGCTTCAACCGTATCCAGGTGCTTGACCATCACCTGCAGCGTCTCGCCCCGCGGCGTCCTGTAGTAGAAACGCTCATCCCCTGCGAACGTGCGGAGCCAGGGATCCAGGTTCTGAACCGGGACTTGAGAGACGAGACCTGAGGCCGACACGGATACTTCCGCTCCATCCGGCTCCTCCAGGATGAAGCTGCCTTCCTTGCCGCTGTTGCCGGGGATGACGGGCAGGACAAGGGAGAATCCCCCTCCCTCTTCCGACCGCTCGACGACGAACTGGATGGAGAAGCCCCCGTTCATCCCGGCAGGCAAGGACACCTGGTAGTCGTTCCCGCCCAGCTTCTTCATCCAGGAGCCCTTAAGGGAAGATGAAAGGTACCGTGCTCCGGGAGAGAGCTTCACGGTGAAGGGAGATGAGGGCGGTTCCAGCGGCAGGAAGTGGCTGCTGACCGTGGCGAGCTGTCCCTGAAGCCGTATGCGCGAGAAGATGTCGGTCTCCAGTATTCGTGCCCTGGGGATGTCCCTGTCGGCCGCGAACCGGACTGTCAGGGAACGGCTTGCAGGAAAGTGACGGATGCCGTCGCCGTTGGATATGCCAGGCGCCTCCAGGACACTGACCCCGCCGGGCAGCGTCAGGGACAGGGAATTTCTCAGGGATCGAGGTATCCCGAAGGAGATGAACCGTGATTCCCTGTCCTCCTGTACGGGCACCAGGAACGCGATCTCCAGCTGGAAAGGCTCGCCTCCGTCCGGGAGCAAGAGAACTGAGCCCTCATCGGAATCCCCGGTAAGCAGAGAGCCTCCCTTGACGTGGCCGATCTGCTCGATCACCAGCCCGCCCCTGAAGAGCGGTATCGGCACCGGCTCACCGGAGAGGACCCGGCCGGTGATGAGGATGCTTCCCTCTGCCCTGTCCCCGTGGACAGAGACCTGGTAGGAAGCATCTTCTACCGCGTGGATGGCCGCGCGGGCTTCTTTCGGCGACTTCTTCATCATCTCTTCCTCTATACTCCGGCGGTACAACACCTTGAACTCCTCCCACGGCACGCTGATGGACGCTGCATGCGCGCAAGGCGCCGCGGCCACCACGGCTACAAGGAACCACGGCATGTATCTCATCCCTTGCCTCCTTCCCATCGGGCAGTTCCGTTTCTGGCGGAACTGCACCTCCATCCAATAGCTCCATACTTCAATTGCCCGCGGCCGTAACAACTACCCTGAATGTAAGACATCCATGTGAAAGGAATATGAACCGGGAATGAAATCGCAGTGAAATCGGTAAGACCGTTCTCGTGCGGTGCGGTGATGCCGGTGGAGAGAGCCAATGCCGACTGCCCGCTCCCTTACCAACCGGGCCAGGGCGTGTCTTTGGGAAACCACCTGAGTCCGTCTGCCTCCTTCCCGATCGGGAGTTTCCGGCAGCGCGTGACGAGCGCCTTGTAGAAGCGGTCTGCCGCCGCGGGATCCCGCTTCTCGAGGTAGATCCCCCCCGTGTAGAGAGCACGAGCAGTCAGCTCGTCGTTATCCGGCAGGAGCCCGGCACAGCGCCACATGAGCTCCGCTGCGTAGTAGCGATAGTGAAAACGCTTGTCGGGCTCCGGCGCATGCCGTGCAGCGCGGTCCTTCTCCTGGGCAGTTGCCGATACGGCCTTCTCAACGGGCCCGGGCAGATCCCTGCTCCACGCCTGCCTGCCCATCAGCCGGTAGGTTGTCGCGCCCTCGAGTTCATACTGACCGCCGACGACTGTCCAGTCCGGCTCGCCCTCCGTGCCCATCATCTCCATGCCGTAACGGCGGGCGAGCTGCGCTGCGGCGAACATGTTCTGTGCACGGATACGCGCCGGGTCCCTCCTGTTGAGACCGGCTGCCAGGTACCGCGTGAACCGGTCAGCGATCTGCCTTGCCTTCTCCGGGTAATGCGGCCGTGCACGCTTCCACTCGCCATTGCGTGCGAGACGTCTGGCAAGGAGGTAGCGGAGCTTGTCCAGCCTCGGCATGCGGTCGCGATACCACCACGATGACCCGTAGTCGAGCGGCTGTCCGAGTTCGGGATCGTCCCCGTGGCGCCTCACGTAGCGCTCGAGTTCCTTCGCGGTCAGCACCCGTTCTGCCACGTATGCGGCGTCCATCCAGTAGCCGCCCCTGAGGAACGCGTCGAGCGCCTGGACGTAATCACGGCGCCCCAGGTGCAGAACACCGAGTTCCGCATGGACCTCACTGTGAGGTCTGACGTTATGATACTCATCTGCACGCCACTCCTCGTTGTACGGGAAGTCCCCGGCAAGCGAAGTCAGCAGACCGGCGGCCCTGCCCACGTCGCCCCGCCTGAGCAGCAGTTTCGCCTTCACCCAGCGCGCGTAAGGAGAATCGGGGTCTGCAGCCAGGAGCCACTGCCTGGCACGGTTCATCTCCCCGGCGTTGTACGCGGCCCAGGCAAGGCGGTCGGCATCCTCGACCACCCTTGACGGCAGGGCGCGCTTGACGGCACGAAGCCATCTCTTGCTCGCCTCGCGCTGTCGAGGGTTAGAAACGACCCAGGCCGAGAGTATCTGCCGGCAGACCGTATCTTGCGCAAGTCCGGAGTCGATCGTCTTCCCTCCCAGGAGGATATCTCTGCACAGGATGCGCAGCGACGTGCAGCCGATAGCACGTGCTGGTCCCGAGTCCGTCTTGAGCATCTCGAAGTAGTGGTGCATGGCAGCCTTCCTATCTCCCCGCGACATCTCCACCATCGCCTGCCACCCGAGACTGTCAGGCGCGAGGTCCAGCGTGTCGGGAAAGCCGCTTCCGGCCAGCGCGCGCGTTTCCTCGAAATATCTCACTGAGAGCGCGGAGCCCAGTTCCATCAGGGCCTTTCCTATCATGAAGGACGCCCAGGTCGAGCGGTAGAGGCGCTGGTGCCCGGGAAGTGCGAGCAGGGCCTCCCATGACTCTATTGCTCCCTGGTAGTCACGCGCGCGGTACGCGGCAGCCCCCCCCGCGTACAGCGAGAACTCAACTGGCAGAAGGCTCATCATCGTCCGGTACGGCGCCAGGTCGAACTGCTCCAAAGCGTTCACGCTCTGGAAGAGCGTGTCATCTTCCAACCCACCCCCGAACTCCTTCATGGCGCGTCGCATGTCTTCGTAATCCTTCGTGATCCTCATCCGGTAGTCTTTGCCAGCACCAGCATCGGTCAGCGCAGCTATGAGGTCTGATACATCGGCATCGATGGTCCTCTCCCATGCACCACCCGGCGACTCGAGCGGGCCCCGGTCCCCGGCCAACCTCTGGAGCTCGTAATGAAAGTTGGCCTCCGGCATGCGCAGTATCTTCCCCTCCTGGCCCCATACAAGGTAGGTATTCGGGAAGTGCGGGCCGCAGGCTTCCGCACTGCTGCATGCCCGGAGCACCAGTACCAGGACGGCCAGCGTTACGCACGCCCTCATCTCGCCACCTCCACATCGCCGGCCACCACCCGCTCTCCATCTCCCGGCTCCCCCGGAGCCAGCCGGTACCACGCGGCCATCACGGGAGAGGCAAGCCGGGGAGCCGGGCCGCTGATCCGCATGCGGCCGGGTGAGACCGGCTCGTCTTCACGAAAAGCTCCGAGGATATCGTATGCACGTGTGGCACCGTCCTCGCACCTCACATCGAAGCTGACCGTGCCGAAGACATTGGCCTCCCCGGTGTTCCTGAGCCATAGCTCATAGAGATCAGCACCCGGGTTGCGCACCTCGGCCCTGAACGCTACTTCCGGTTCCCTCCCCTGGATTACCGCCTTCAGTGCGGGCCATGACCAGTTCAGCTCGTCGGTGTCGACGGGCAGCCGGAACCAGACGATGCCGAGGCAATGTGCCGGCAGCCGCCTCCTGACATGCCTGACCACGCGGGCCATCTCCACGGGGTCTGCCATCGCCACCCGCACGTTCCAGCCCGGCTTCCAGCCGGGGATCGGTCCTTCAGCGGAGAGAGCCGCAAAGGAGCCGGCCTCGTCAAAGGCAACGCGGTACCCGTAAGTCGGGAGGGAGAGGTAATAAGGCACGCCCACGGACGACGCATCCCGCAGGTACCCGGCCAGCTTGCCCGTATCACAAAGGATGATGGCATCCTGCAGTGTCCGGGGCTTCTCGAGTGAGTGGACCTGCAGCACGAAATATGAGGCTTGTTGTGCCACGCTGGAGAAATCCCTGTTCTTCAACCAGGTCGGGAGAGCAGTGATGGAAACAACCATCCCGGGAGGCTGGCTCCTGAGCGATTGGAGCAGCTCAGCGTAACGGCCCAGCTGCGATGTCGGGCAGTCGTAGTCCACCTGGACTCCGGAGACGATTACGCCGCATGAGCGCGCTGCGCGAACATGCTCACGCGCAAGTCCTGCAAGCAGCTGTGCTGCATTCCCGGTCTGTCCCCGGACCAATCCGCGGCTGAGCGAGACTTCGCACCGGATGACAAGAACGACCGGGGATCCGGCATCCAGCAGAGCATCCCAGTCAATATGCGGCCGGTCGGCTCTCAGGCGGGTCCCGTCGAACCCGACCTCCCCTGCCAGTACCATGAACTCACCGGCATCAGGTCCCGCCCGCCTGACAGCTTCGCACACGGGGATGGACCAATTCCTTTGCCAGACATAGAAGGCGTCCCTGCTCTCAAACGGGGTTCCGGCAAAATTTCTCTCAATAGCAAGAACAGACTTGGAAGAGCCGACGACCAGGAACTGCATGGACCGCAGATCCCCTGCTACCACCCGCCCCCACAGAAGGATACTGCCGCCAGCCAGCAGGAATACAAAGAGCCAGCGTGCGTGCTTCGTGGGCTGCCTCCTTTCCACTGGGTCTGTTCCTCACATCCGCTTTTGCCCTGACCGGAAGCGTGAGTCACACCATGCGTTGGGAAGGAGCGTGGAGGCCCCCGCCCTTGAACACACGCCGACCCTACAGGAGCCATGTGAAAGGAATATGAACCGGGAGTGAAATCGGAGTGAAATCGGACAGAGCGCTATTTACGCCTCAGGAAGGACCCGCGGGAGCCGGAGCGCAGCTCTTGCCCCGCCGCCGGGCTGATTTTCCAGGGTGGCGTCGCCCCCGTGCAGGAGGACAGCCTCCCGGACAAAAGTCAGCCCGAGCCCTGTGCCCTTCTTGCCGGTGTCCGGGCGAGCCAGGGAGTAGAACCGGTCGAAGACGCGTTCCACGGCATACGTGGGGATCCCGGGGCCGCTGTCACTGACTGCAAGCTCGACCGACTGACCGGTCTCCCGCAAGGACACGGATACCGTGCCGCCGCGGGGGGCGAAGTCCAGGGCATTCTGGACGAGATTGGAGATCGCCTGCCGGACGAGAAAACGTTCCGCCCTTACAGCCGCACTGCCCTGTGACTCGCTTATCACCTTTATGCCCTTGGATGCGGCGAGCGGCCTCATGCTTTCCAGCACTTCCTTCACTATTTGCCCAAGGTCCAGTTCCTCTACATCCCTCGGCTCTTTCCTGCTCTCGAGGGCGGCAAGCTGGAGCAGGCGGTCCACGAGGGTCTCGATACGGTTGGTCTCAGTGCGTATGTTTCGCAGGAACCGCTGCTGCTCCTCCCGGGGCATGTCCTCCTGCAGCAGTTCAGCAGCCCCTCGTACCGCGGAGAGAGGGCTCTTCATCTCATGCGTGAGGCTCTGGACGTAGTGCTCTATGTAGCGCTTTCCTTCAAGGGCATCGCGCATCTCCTCAAATGAGACCGCGAGTTCGCCCATCTCGCTGCGTCCCAGCTTCGGCTGTGGGACCCTTTCACCGTCACGGACCGCGTGGGCATACCGGATCAGCGTCTGGATGGGCCGCGTTATCCAGAACGAGCTGACCATTCCGAGCAGGACGACTGCCGCCGCCGTGAACACGCCGGCTATGAGGATCTTGCGCCGCGTTGCATCGATGAACATGTAGACGCTCTCGGCCGGCCTGCAGACCGTGAGGGCGCCCACGATCTCTCCGTCCATCGTTATGGGAGAAGCGACATTGAGGATCAGGGTCCTGGGGTCATCCGGGTCGGTGCGCGTGGCCCGTGCGCCGTATTCCCCGCGCAGCGTACGGATGACGTCGTTCCACAGGGAATAGTCTTCCCCCACATCCCTGCCGTTGTCGGAATCGAATATCACGATGCCGTCCCGGCCGACGACATAGACGCGAGTGTCCAGGTGCGTCTTAGTCACCTCGTATATCGTGGCCTCGAACTGTCTCCTGCTTGCATCATCCATGGCAGCGCTGAGATCGGCGGTGTGTATTGTCTCGCCCTCCATCTGGATGGTGAGAACCGAGGACAGCACCGTCGCCATATCGACCATGGATTCTTCCATGCTTTCAAGGTACCGCGGCCTTACGTCGTCAAGGACCCAGTCTATCAGCTTGTAGAACCCGAGGCTCACGATGATGAGGAAGGCGAGGAACAGGCGAGTATGAGTCTTCACGAGGATTCCCTCAGCGAATAGCCCCGCCCCCGGTGCGTCCGGATGGGGTCTATGCCGGGTTTTACCGCGCGCAGCTTCGCACGGATGGTCTTGATGTGCGTGTCGACTGTCCGGTCGAGGCTGGTCTCGGGCTCTTCCCAGGCATGCTCCATCAGCTGATCCCTCGAGAAGACCCATCCCGGCCGCTCGATGAGAGTCTTCAGGATACGGTACTCGTAGCGGGACAATGCGAGCGGCTGTCCGGAGTAGGAGATCACAAGACGGTGCTCGTCTATGGCGAACAGCGTGGACTTGCCCGAAGCTGCTCCGCCCTCCCCTGTCGCACCAGCCGTCCTTCTCAGCACCGCCCGTACCCGGGCCGAGAGTTCGCGGGGGCTGAACGGTTTGACGATGTAGTCGTCGGCCCCGATCTCCAGCCCGACGATCCGGTCCACCTCTTCAGCACGTGCGGTGAGGAAGATGACGGGGACCATGGAGGTCTTCCGAAGATCCTTGCAGAGCGAAAACCCGCTGCAGTCCGGCAGGCCGATATCGAGGATGATGAGGTCGATGCCTCCCCCGGCGAGGATGGCCAGGGCCTCCCGCCCGGTCGGGCACGAGGTCACCAAAAAGCCCTCCGTCTGGAGGGCGTAGCGGATAGTATCAACGATGGACGGCTCGTCTTCTACAATGAGGACCTTTTGCACGGTCGCTATCTCTCCCGATGCTTGTCCCCATCTTACGCCCGTGGAAGTCCACGGTCAAGAGTCGCACATCAGACAACTGCATTCATCTCTGCTGTCTGTCTCCTGCTCACCATTGCTAAGAACCTGATGGGGTGAGCGTGGAGTTCGACTTGTCGGTTCTTCTCCAATAATCGTGGTTACATAGGCAAATAGTTCTCTGACAACGGAATATTGAAGGCACCCACTCTTTCCTGTACAGTGCAACCAGGCACTGAGAAAACACC
>SDBT01003895.1_pt1 | contig 25621 bp, 24 predicted proteins | sample 2277101 | NCBI WGS metagenome assembly SDBT01 (sample SAMN10404973, study PRJNA504765) | marine sediment metagenome | isolation source: marine sediment core GS10_PC15, 103 cmbsf | place: Arctic Ocean: Southern Knipovich Ridge | collected 2010 | reverse complement strand
TTCAATTTGTGTACGATGATTTGTGTACGATTCGATGTGATAATTAGATTTATCATATCGGTTATTATCAATCATTATGCTTGGAAAGTCTTGTTTTAGCAACCTTATATCGAAGTTTGCATATTTCTCTGTCATAGTAACTTTTGCGTGACCTAGTTCTTTTGCTACTAAATATATATCGTTTGTTTGTAGATACTTCCTTACAGCAAAGGTATCTCTTAAATTATGGAAATGTTTATCAATACCTAATGCATCACAAGCATATCTAAATTTCTTACTATACGATTGAATACAGTCTCGTTTATTATTTCCTTTGTGATTAAACACTCTAGATCGCATTTCTTTAAGGATTTCGATTAGCTCATCCGGTATAAATATTGATCTTGTAACATTTGATTTTGAGTTTTCTGATTTAATTATTAACCAATTCCCTTTCAATGTTCCCTTAAACGGTTCACTTAACCTACAACCTGTTTCCCGATAAAAATAAAATGCTCTTTTCCAATGCTCATCAATATTTTCAAAGTGATCATAGTGCTTTCTATATACCTTATCTAAATCCAGTATTTTATTCCATTCATTATCAGTTAAATATTGAGGATCTTCCTTTGGTACTTTAATCATTTTTATCTTTGGAATAGAATTAATTTTGTCTCTATCCAATAACCAATTCAGTAGTGCATTAATTTTTGATAAATTATTATTAAGTGTATTTGGCATATGATTTTTTGAATAGCTGTATTGTCTGAATAAATCAATATGATCTATTTGAATTTTTGATACCGGATAATTATTACCGACGACAGCTTGGAAATGATCAAGTGCTACAATAATTCTATCAATGCTTGTTTCCTTTAATCTTTCTGCTTTTTTGTCCTCAATATAATCACTTACCGCCTCCGCCATAACATACTCCAACAATTCTGTTTTTCCGCTTTGTGTTTGCCAAGATAGCTTAATATTATTTCCGTGTTCTTTAATTTGCGCTTCATATTTTTTGACCTCGAACCAACGCGAATCAGCAATTCTTTTATTGTCGGTGTTAAGTGGAAAACGAATCTCTTTATATTTACCTATTCCTAACTTTTTATTAATACGAGAATAGTACTTACCGTGATATTTTTGTGGTTTGCCCGCCATTATACCTTACCTCCGGACGTACCCCACCTAGTGGGCTTATCCGTTTGGTTAGAAACGGTAGTAGTCCTCGCGGTACTACAACACTCGGCGGGGATAGTTAAGGTAATATAATCTAACCAATTCATAAGCACTTAAAATTACTCACTGATTTCATTATTCGCAAGTATTTCACAAAATTATTAAATATTTGAACTGAATAAGTCATAATGAACTTTCCTTTACTCTTTCTTTTATTATGTTAGTAGTAGTTAGTTGGTGGGTTAGTGTATCGCAATTTTTACTAAGGTCAATTTGGTGAGTTAGGTATTGAGTTAGGTCAATATTATGAAAAGTGATCCTTGTACAATCAGCTTTTCCATCTTTGTTTAGCGTTTCAACAGTTACTCTACCAATTTTCACTAAATTTTTTACAATTGTCTTTATTCTTTGGATACCTACGTCCAAATGGCTCGCTACTGATCCATAAGAAAATATACATTGATTTGGCTTGCAGATATGATGTCGCCAATCTTTTTCAACTTCATTTATATGGCAAATAAAATAAACGTAAACATCTCTTTGTTCGCTATCCATAGCATTATAATATGGATCTGTTCTTAAATGTTTTGTTATTTCTATTGAACCGGAATCATAATGATTGTAACTGTAAGCAGATTCTACACTTCTCTTTAAATTTTGTATATTTTTTTTAGGCGGTTTGCAAGTTGGATTCCATTTATTAACAATATAGTCTTTAGCTTCGTTTATTTTAATACCTTTTGCATTCAATTTTAATGCAAGCTGAAAAGCAGTTAAATTTCTTTCACCATCAATCGCACCCGGGTAATTAAGATTGACTATTTTTATTGTCGATTGAGGACTTAAATTATTAGATTTTAGTATGTTATTTGGTTTAGATTTTTTCCATAAATCGGAAAAACTTTCTATCATTTCCCACTCATTCCAAGAGGTAAAATTAAAGTCATAACGTGGATTCTTTGCTAATTCCTTAATCTTATCATAATTCAGATTATTTAATTCATTATAGGTAAGAGGTATCTTATATAAACCTGATTTTGAATTAATAGTGTTAGGAAATCGCCATAACCAATTTCTACCATAAATAAGTGGATCAAGATCATCAAATCCAAGTGTCTCAACAATTTTCTTAAATCTAAGTCGTAATTCGATTGATGGCTCAATATCACCGAATAAATTTGTCGGTATTTCCAGATGAAAGCCTTTTGAACCACTAAAATAAATCCTTAAGGATTTTATAGGCAATTCGTATTGTTGATCTAACAAAGCTATCAAATCACGACAGTTAGGTAAAGATTTTTCTGGGCTTTTCTTATTGTCAATATCGATTGGTAGAAAATCGGAATAATGTTTACTGTCAAATCCACTAAGACTTCCTTTACTTGATTTTTGATATTCTATAATATCTTTCTTATAACGACACCAAGTTCTGAAACAATCAGGTGCTTCATATTCACTTTTTAGCTTAGATAATTCAATTATTTCTCTCTTTTGTTTTGCCCCACCAATAGTAATAGCCACATATTTAAATTCTGGATAGTTCATTATGGCATCACTGCTCATTTCTTTAAGGTCGTATTTGCATAGGTTTCCGCATAAAATTCGCCGCGTGCGCTACCTTTTTCTAATTTTGGTACATTGCATAGTGATTGCAATTTTTTCCTTGCATCTTGCGGTGTAGCAAAGGATTTTTGATATATCCAAATTGGTTTGGTGCAGTATGGTTGAACTGATATCCATCCATTAGTTCTATTCAACTTTCTTGCAATTCGCGGATCATCTGTTTGAAATCTAAAAATTCCGGTGCTTGAACCTAGTTGCCAAATATATGTAGTATAGCTATCCATCTAAAAACCTATCAATGGCGGTACGCCTAAATAATAGTTTACCGGTTCGTCTACTACATTTCAGAGATCCTAATCTCACCACTCTACGCAATGTGGATACGCTTGTGCCGCCGTATTCCGCAGCTTCCTTTATTGTAAGCCATTTATCCGGAACAGCAATTCGTTTTACCAATCGTTCTAAATTGGACAATCGCATATTGATTTCAGCTAATTGTTGGCTATCGATCAATTTTTTGCCTTTTTAGAAGTTTCATTAACACAACTTCCATTTCATCACTATGAGGAAGTATTTGTTTTCTATTGTATTTCATAGATAATTAGTATCATTTATTGAGTGAATGTACTAATTACCTATATCGAGGCTGACGTAGGGGTCAACTTCTATTAACAAGATTAAATAGAGAGAGGAACAACAGGGGTCACAGAGGGGTCATAACAGGGGTCACAACCCTGATTTGATTAGTTTTTTATTGAAATTGTGTTAAAACGGTTTTTATATAATAAATACTAATTCAAATTTACCAGTTTCTTCATTGCGTCTTTTAAGTGGTTTAATATCACTGAATTTTTTATTCTCGTAAAATTTCCCTCGTGGATTTGTACACTCATATTTGAAACTTTCCACGAAAAAGTCTCTAAAAAATTTAGATTTCGGACAATCACACATTAAATAAAATTCTTCTAGTGATAATACTTTTTCATTAATTAATTTGTTAATTACCTTTGGAAACTGTGATCTATTTGATTCAGTATATCGTGATGTATATTTTTTAAAATTTCGATGCTTAATTATGTTAATTTTTTCAGCGGTAGTTGGTCTATAATCTTTATTTTCATATTTTTTTAATATAGCAAAAGCATCCTTTTTTCGTAGCATTGGAAATCCGGTTTTCGCTTCTATTTCTTTACGTTTTTTAAATTTGGTTAATACTTTATTTTGCATTTCATAGTGTTTATTCGCTTCGTCAGTGCCAGGTATGTATATATTATTATTTTTATACCATTGCTCAATTAGTTCTTTATCTCTAAGAAGTGCATCAATACGTTTATTATAGTATTTTCTAATTTCATTTTCAGATACTTCTTCTGATTTACCATCAGCATATTCTAAAGTGTGTCGATGATTAATTACATCTTTTAAATATTCATACATTTTATCAATAAAATCATATATGATCTCAATTTCACCTTCTAGTAATTCACTTGATAGGATTAAGCCATCATCATCTGATATTTGAAAAATACTGTCAATATAGTTAGAATATTCTTTTTGATTAGACATATAATAAACCCCTGTAATATTAAACTATATTAAAATTAAGTATATCTATAACTAATCAGTACATATTAATCCCCGCGCGTATCACTGGTATGTTTTTGTATGTAATTACTATTTGAACCAACCCGTACTATCACTCAAATTCCGTTATGTTCTTAACTATCTAATACTAACAGGGATTGGATATTAACGATATTAGGATTATTTGTGCTGTATAAACATAAGCGGTTTAATAGTTTTTTTAAAGAATATTAAATAAAGCTTGACTAACTGTTTTACACATTAATACATATTATTACATAAACACCGGCCTTCACATTTGTTATTCTTTGTAAATTAATTACTACTTATAGTCATCAAATCAAAGTCAATGTTAATTACTTAGTTATTTACTATCAACAATGTGAAAAACATAATAGATATTTTATCATGAGGATTGAGAAATACATATTTTTCAGTATCGGTATATAAATGAATAATAAACCAGACTGGATAAAAGGTATTAGAACTGAAATCCTTAACAGAATTAACAAAATCAAAAAAATTGATTCAGATGGTAATTTAAGTTTTACTGGCTTTGAATTTGATACATTAATACCATTACTAGTTACCTCTATTAAAATATCCAAAGAAGTGCCGGATATTGAAAAAACAAGTATAATCAAAAGGTCTGTATTTAAAGTTGCTCGTGCTAAGAAATTAACGTCGAAATTACTTCTAAGGGAAATTGCTCATAATCAGCAATCTTTTTTAATGAGACCAAAGAAAAAATTTATTCTTGTTTCAGATATTTCTATCGATAAATCAAATATATTGAAAGTAACTAGGATTAATCAAGCAACAATAATAATCGAACCTTTTCTTAAAGGATTGATAAAGAAAACGAGAAATCGTATCATAGAAAACGCGAAGAATAATTTTGTATGCGATCCCCCTTCACAATATCAAAGTATAAAAATTTTTATAGAAGAAAGAACTAAGATTGCAGCATATTACAAAGCTATTAATTCCATCAATTTAATTCGAGGAATATGGAACTTTTACTTACTTAGAAATAAATCTAGGTTTTCATTTGGTGGATCATTTAAACCTGTGAATGAAATAATTCTTGGTCCAATTCATACTATCCATAATTCAAATGGTGACATTGAAGGTAATCATTATTGGTATGAGAAAATATATCAAAAATCCAAGAAACCAATTAATATATCACAATATATTAGTGATATATATAAATTTGAAAAATATGTCCGACGGAAATTAAACAAACATTCATATAGAAAATATATTGAGTTAGCGATTGTTCAATATGTTGGTGCTTTAGACCATTTTGATGAATATGTAACTTGGATTCGATTATGGGGGGTTTTAGAATACCTTACATGTACTAATAGAGGCGATTCCATCATAAAAAGATCTACTTTTTTATTTAAAAATCAAAAATATCATATTGAAACTTTAGAAATATTAAGATCATTAAGAAATTTAACAATTCACAGTAATCATTTTAGTCATCATATGGAAAGATATATATATCAACTCAAACATTATGTTGATGCTTTACTAGAATTTCATATCGATAATCGTTATAATTTTAAAGATGAAAAAGAATGCATTGCTTTTTTAGACCTTCCACCCGATGCCAAAACAATGCAAAAAGAAATTACTAAATTAAAATCTGCTCTTAAATTATTTGGTAATTGAATAGTAATTAATTATTTGATTTTTCACGCCCGCGCGTATCGATACTATGTTTGTGTATGTAATGACAATATTCAGCCAACAGTAACTATCGACTAAATCACAGTATATTAACAAATAGCGATATTTACAGACTTATGTGATTAACAAATATTAGGACATTTTGTGCTGTAAATCGTACGTACTTGTAATCTTGTTTTGTATACAAATAGTGCAGAAAACAAGATTTGGCGGATGATGGAATGTTATATAATGCTATAAAATTTTACAACAATACACTAAATACATTTATTGTACATGATTATTTTTATTATGACTTATCCTTATTTAATTGGTCAATAAATTTCTCAAGTCGTGTTTTTGTTTCTTTATCAAAAAGTGATTTTGCAGTAGTTAAATATTAATCTTTCATTTTAAAGTTTTAATTATCTCTTCATTACAATAGTTCTAATATTTCTTCAAGTGTTGTATCGCAAAACCATTTCTCTAATGGTATTAACTGATTATTAGATATTAACGTATCATATAAGTGTAACATTGCACTTTTTGACTTATATTTTATATCAGTGGGATTTTTGTGTAAGAGTATAATCCTATTATTTTCAGATGAATATAACCAATCAAATAGTCTACCGTTAATTCCACGATCATTCCAACCATAACCGGACATAATTATTGTATTGTGATTTTCAAGCATAACATCGAATCTATTGTGAATTTGTTTAATTAATCCAAAATTGTAGTCTAAAATTTTATTATATGAACACGTTAAAATTATTGGTGTTTTTATTATATTATTAAGAAATTGTCCACTAGCATCACGATAATGTTCAACATCAGTATTCATTACCATTGCATAACTATCAACTCGAGTGTTAGAGGACTGATCAGTTGTATCAAACACGCGCCAATTTATTGATCCGTGCAATTTATATAAACTAACTTTTTCACTACTTGAATGATATAGATTTGGTGAAAACCATCTTACATCACCGTCCTTAGAGCCAAATCCACACGTAGAATGAATGTTTTTACTTTCAAGCAATGATTCAATTAGTAAATCGTGATTAAGTGTTACAATATTTATTTTTGAAATTTCCCTTAATTTTATTAGCTCAATTAATAAATCTAAACCAACAGGTGGCTTTCTTAGTGATAACTCATACGATAAAACACATTGAATTAAATCACATGAGTTAGAGGCTAAATAACATAGATCGATATTGTTATTTGTATTATTCGGTAATGGCTCGAGTAAATCACCCAGTTTATTTTGAATGAATTCAACATAATTACTCATTACCGGATTATCTATCTCGTGCTTTAATTCATCTTTAAGTTGATTGCATATAAAATACAAGTCCTCGTAATTTGCTTCCGATTTATGTCTATGTCGATTAACTAGATATTGATTCGTATCCTCTTGAATGATCTTTAGGAACTTTTGAAGTTTTAGTACAATGTCATCTTTTGCTGATGATACACTGGGGTACCTTTCCTTACAAAAAACTTGCTCTTCATGGTAGTACCATTGACCTTTAAGTATTTGATTGGTTAATTGTTTAGTGCATGGTAAACCAGTAGGAAATGAAATACCAGATCCAAAGAATAATAATAAATTGATATCTGATTTATATTTAATCATATTATTAACTACGTATTTGATATACAATAAACTACTAGTGTAAATCAGTTATTAACAATAATCGGATTCTAGTATTCCATGTAGCGTTTATTTTACACCTCCGGTGTGTATACATGATATATATCTAATAAAGACCCCCCGCCTTCCAATGTGGTGGGTGGATCTACTTAATTAAATCGGTATAATAAAAGTATTACTCAAATATTGATGAAATTAATTAAAAATTGAACTAACTAAATAAACTGACAATTCCCCATAATATTAATATAATAACTACAACAAAACATCCAAGAGAAACTAGGTCTAAATCAACATTGTCCAATAAATCAGCTACTAACTCACCAATAATTTGTAACAAAAAGATAAGTGCTATAAATCCAATAACTATATAAAATACTGTTACCATTACAACTAGAATATTTTAAGCAATAGCCAGTAATTAGTACTTAGAATTTGAAATACAAGCTTCATTATCATTTCATTTAATTTTTATAGCCCTCTTTTAATATCTCATATAATTTATAAATTTACATAATCTATCATTTAAAACCACATTACTTGTGATTAATGGCACTAAACTGACTTTCAGTAATGATTAAATTGTTAAGAGCTTTTTTATACCTATCGAATTGTTCTTTATATTCTTTACTACTTAAATCCTTACTAATATCTTTTGCTTCAATATATCCGATTGGAATTTTATTCTTTGTAATAATGTAATCCGGCGCACTGCACACAATCCGTGATGGCTCATTAATAACTACGACACTCGTGATTAACGCCTCTAAATCGCCTCTGTACGAGTGTTCAGTCGCAATACCGGTCTTATACCTATCACTAACTTTTTTGAGATATTCTTGAATTGTCATTTATGAGTAGTATTTAATAAATAGTTTAATATCTTCCACTCTTGCTTTTATTGTTTCTAAAGCATTTAACAATGAACTATGATGCTTTATATGTAGGTTTATTATATCTGTTAATGCATAATCACAATTAATCGTCAGTGGTAATATTTCCATAGCTCTATCATTTAATAGATACTTTATACATAATGAATTTAGCGGTTCAATTAATAGTTTTTTACTAATACTAAAAGTGTTATGGTTCTCATTTTCGTGCCAATCTTTCACAATTTTAATAAACTCAATAAGAAATGGATCTTCACTTGCAGTTTTATTTTGTTGGATGTTTTTCGATTTATAACTATCAAAAAATCTTAAGATTTTATCAGCATTGATTTGATAGTATTTTGAATATTGTCTACGGTCACTATTAAACTTTGTCATATTTCGATCCTCAATGCTATTATATTTTAAAAGAAAACCTATTGATGTATTTAGTTTTTTGAAATTTGACATTTTTACTTTTTTCGATAACCACCACTTTTTTTGCACAAATATTTTGTAAAGGTCTTTGTGGCTCATTTTATCAAAATTTTCTAAATAGTATGTAACATATTGAAAAAGAGGAAAGTCGGTTGAATCAATATATTTCATTGACTCAATTAATGTTTCTAAACCATCAATTTTTTTTCTTAAAGGTATGAGAGTTTCCTTAATTATAAATAAAACATATTTTTTTGTGTCTTTTAGTCTTTTCCATTCACTATACAAATTTCTTATACTTGGTAATAACAATGCCGTAATTGCAATTATTATCGTTATTAATTCGAGCTTACTAAACATTTTCCAATCTCTTGTTTGATTATTTCATCATCCCACTAAGTAGAAACTTATAATAAACTTTCATCGAAACCAGCAGACTTCAGATTCCCACTACTTTGCATTTCTTTCAAAAAAACATCTTTTGTCAAATTAATCCAATTATCATCAATAGATTTATTGAAGGCATTTGAGGAAATCACTTTTCCTTTATATACCTTTAATTTATTTGGCATACTTAAACCATGATATAGTACTCTGTTTGGATTAATTTTCCACTGCATTTCATCAGATTCCATTACTCTATCCAACATTTTATTGTTATCAGCACCATATTTTATATGCCTTTTTGCTTCAACTATATCACCTATGAAAATATGAAGTGTCCCATCTGCTTTAGCCAATACGATACATATATTGTAATCATTGTCAACATAAACGAAATGTTGACCATACACGTTCTTTTCGTGAACCTCAATTGCTTTTCCCCTAGACCACTTCACAATTTCTTCAATGCCTGATATTTTTCCAAGTGTTCTAAGAAAACCCATATATACTCCCGTTAATTAAATAAAATTTACAAACAAAAGCAGATAACTTGGTCTACATTTGGATGATAAACACTATCTGCTATTTGCCGATAGGAAGAGTATTTTTTTTCACCTGTGGTGTGCAAGTGTGCTTTATATATAATAAACAGCCCCCGCTTACCAATGGCGTGGGTGGGTAGTTGTGTACGATGATTTGTGTACGATTTAATAATTATGAAAAAATGAACAATTGATATTTTTTAAATTTAATGGCATGTATGTCGGATATATTTTTTGTTAATCAATTAAATCGTGCTTATTAATTACCATTTCAATGATTTGTTCAAGATTTTCACTGATTAGTAGCTTAGATATGCAACCCTTAGCACCCATTTTTAGTACTAGATCTTTGATTTCAGTAGTGGGATAAGCAGTCATAAAAAGGACCGGTATTTCTTTTGTTCCTTCTAATTTAATTATTTCTTCAAAAACAGCTATACCATTCATAAGAGGCATTTTAAAATCTAATAATATTAAATCCGGTACCTCTTCTTTGGCAACCATTAAGCATTCCAAACCATCGTACGCTTCAAATATTTCATAACCTTTAGCTTTTAACCGTATTGCTAAAAGTCTTACAATTTCAGGTTCATCATCAACTATTAATATTTTTTTCTTCAATATATTTCAGCTACAAATTTAGTTATTTCAATTTAATTTAGAATTTCTTCAACATAATATGCACAATAATTGTGCCAAACTCGCATGTCATTGTTTTAATTACTTTTAGTATTTTTGATTAATAAATATAATTATCAAACTGATAAAAAATGTTCCATCTCGGCACACTTTTTGTTAATCAAAATTAAGGAAATACCTGATTGATTAATGCACCATTACTTATGTATCGCAAGTAAGTTGTATTCCAAAAACCATGAAATATTTCCCGGCGGTGTGCAAGCGTGATATATTTATAATAAACACTACCCGCCTGCCAATGGGATGGGTGGGTAGCAGAATATAAGAGATTAAATTCAACAACTATCCTTATAACTAATATATTTTGTAAATTAATTATTATAAAGGAATAAGAATGCAGGATATATATACTACACCATTCGGTTCTGTGCTAGGCACTATTTTAATTGGAATAAGTATCTACTATATTTGGAATATAGGAAAATGGCCAGGAAGCCCTCTAAAAAAAATTATTTATTTGATTTCAGTTCCAATTTTTGGTTTATTCCTCTATACCATAATAATAACGATATTTATTTCATTTATTCCCGCAACATCACAGTTGATAAATCTTTTTTCAGCATATATTAGGATTGGATTCTCAATTTCTTTTCATTTGATAGTTGAATCAAAAGCAAAAAAATGGATTGCATTTAAATAATCTTATATTGTTTTTGTAGTTTAATCAATAAAAATAATATCCCTTCTATACTTTTTCTAACCTACAACTACAATCATCACCGCAAACGTGGTATTTAGTATTTGTAACTACTTGTGGTAATCCCTCTGCTTGCCATTGTTGCATTGGTTTAACACTATTATAATTGGAATCATAAACAAAACATGTATCTTTACACTTACCACTAATCCAACAGTATTCAGTATTATCGTGTCCTTTGATCATTATAAATCATATTAATTTTAATGTTAATTAATATATGGATTTTTTATTTCACGTTCAATTGTTCGTATTATTCCATTTTTAGCAATTACTGGGATATCCTTATTTTTGTCATTCCATTTATATATGGGTGGTTCTCTCCAACTAATGATTTCAAAATTATCGTTATCATTTGATTCGATCTTTAATTCACTTACGATTCTTGCTAATAACCAGGGATTGGCACCACAACAAAATCCACCATTTCCATACGGTATTGGATGTTCTATGGCTTTATCCGGGAATAGTTTTCTCCGATTGGCATAATATACCCAATCTGTTGGTAGATAATAATTAAATAAGTAAATGTTTTCTACATATTCTTTAATCCATCTTTTTGATTTTTTAGATGAAAAGATAGCAACCAATGGATCTATGGGTATCTTATTCTTAGTTGTAGATTCCCATGTTATTAACCAAGCATACATAGTCTTTCCTATCTTTTGACTAATTTATTATCGATCATTCAATTTGCTTTAATTCTTTTCTATCCATAGTTTTCTGATCAAATAAAGATGGCTATTATTTTCTTACCTACCACTCAACCCCCACCTTATCTACCTCTTTCATCAACCTGTCAGTTTCGGTTAGAGCTACAATTATCTTTTGGTAATGCTGAATATCCTCAAAACTAAGTTCTCTGCCTCTGTGATCTTTTAGCCACTTCTGCGCCGGTTGGTATCCACCAATGTAAAAGTTCCACGCTGTTACCGGTATCTTATCAAAATACTGTTCATCATTGATCCAAATTCGTCCTAACTGTTTCTTTTCGTTGGTTATTTCCCAGTCATTCTTGGTTAATCTGCGCGTAACGGTGTTATCACCATCTACCGGATACGTTGTTATGTACTTTTCAACTTTCGGCGATTCCAACAAATGTATTTGCCTAATCTGACTACCAATCTTAACCAATTTCCAAAATGTTTTCTTATCAGTTGGATATGGTACTCTTGGAAAATCAATTTTAAGAAACTCTTTATATTTATCTCTATAAGCAGGACTATGTAATACTGCATAGATGTAATCAAGTATATCTATTGGTGCAAATTTATTTGTGGACTTTTCCTTTTCAGATATAAATGTCAATCCTAACTTGTTAGCAATTTGATTAACAATTTCATTATTAAGGTTTGGTTTTTTGTTTTGATCTTCAAATATTCCATTTGTTTCACCATCACTGTAAATATAAAGTGGAAATAATGATGTTATTTCGCTTGTTCTGTTTGATACATATGAACTTTCAATTATTTTGTTAGCAATAAACAAATGTGCATATTTATTACCAGTTTTAAATTGCCTACATAAAGCTAATCCAATATTTTCACCTTTAAAGAAATGTTTCATATACTTTTCTCTAGCCCAGTCTACCATATCCGATGAATAGTATATTTTACGATTATCAAATGGTCTGTATGCAATATTCTTAACAAATTGACTATGATTAATTAATCTTATTTTTTTTCTAGCCTCTGACATTTTCCAACCTCTTGAATCACCGGCTAAGTACTTACCATCTTTTTTATTTGGAAATAGAATTTGTCTGATTTCATTATCTGAAATTGATTCATCACAAAACATATTTATTCGTTTTAACAGTTCCTTTTTATCAATATCAATTACAACTGAATCTCTTGCAGTTACTATACCCGTGACATTAATTGGCATTAATTCATTAATCTGAAAACCTTTATCGTATAAATTACTGTCCGAATAATCTTTAGGTTGGAAAAAGAAATATGGACTTCGATAATTAACTTTTGTGAATTGCAATGAATCAAGATTGCCTTGCCATAATTCTTGATATTTTTTTAATCGTTTTCCCCACACATCGTAGTGCAACACATCGGCAAGTTTACCTTTTTTCTTTTTGCCTGTTTTTACAAATATGTTGATAGAGACACCGGCAGTAATATCAAATACGTTTTCGTCTTTACTACCGTCCGGACAAACTTCTTTTTTCTTGCTGTTGCCGTGTAAATCAATAATATATATTTTATCAAAACTCTCCAGTAAATGCCAGCGCATACCTTTAAAAGTTGGATTATCTAAAAAACTGTGATTATTAATATATGCTAAAACACCCTCACCTGTTTTATTAATAAAGTGTTCGCCATATCGTAAAAACTTTACATAATCGTCCTGTAACCAATGTTTTCGCTCACCAAAATGTTTACCATTTACATATTTATAATTTTCAATTAAATCAGTAATCCACTTCCCTTTGTTTATTGAAATCCCACTATATGGTGGATTACCTAACACTACCATCACCGGCACATCTCGCTTAATATGATTAGCTTCATTAGCTTCTTTACTTAACCAATTTGCAAACCAAGTCTCCATTGTCGGATGGTGTTGTTCTAATGAATTCGTGAGATATACTTGTAATCTCTGCTGCTTTTTTGGTTTATATCCGGTTTGCTGTAATAGCAATTCAAGTTTAAGATGCGCCATCGAGTAGCTTGCCATCAATATCTCGAAGCCATTTAATCTTGGTATTAAATGATCTTCTACATACTTACTCCATATTCCTTGTTGCCCCTCAAATCCTTTGTATATATGTTTAATAATTTCTGTTAAGAATGTGCCTGTTCCAACTGCCGGATCAAGTATCTGTACCTTATGCACTTTCTGTTTAACTTGCTTATATCCGCTTTGCGATTTCTTATCCGGTGTTTGCGTATCAACTTTTACTGTTGTGGTTGATGTGTCAGCTAATCCCTTACTCAATCCAAATTCACTTTTTAGGATGTCATCTACCGCTCGCACGATAAAATTCACCACCGGTTCCGGCGTATAGTACACTCCTCTGCTTTTTCTCAACTTCGGATTATACTCCGCCAAGAATGTTTCATAGAAATGGATCATTGGATCATTCTGTTGTGTCGCGGAACCGAAATCCTTTTTCAATTCTTCCGGATCTGTTGCTCTAAACACATCAGCTAAAGCATCTACTATCCAACTAATTCTATTATCTAAGTCAATTCCGGCGATGTGTTGAAATAATTTTCTTAAAAACGGGTTTGACTTCGGTATTAACTCCGCCGCTTCTTTTCTACTAAAATCTTTTTTTGTTGGATCGTGTAATCTTCCCGCAAACATTCCGTAGGCAATAGTTTGAGCGTATATATCGGCAAATTCGCTTGGTTTAATATCGTGAATCAACACTTCCTTAAATGCTTTCATTTGATCTTTAAGCGTACTATCTGCCTCGTTATGCTCATCACTTGTTACCGCTTGCTCGATTACACTTTCAAGCATCTTTGCTTTACTCGCCATCATTTTTGATAGCTTGCTTGCAGATTTAATCGTTTGACCTACATAAGTACAAAATTCCTTGATTATATCCGTAAACGATTCAAAACTATCATTAATTGGAATAATTTTACCGTTTTTGATATCAGCGATTTTTATTGATGTAACCAACTTTCCATCTAAATAGAGATAGAAATCTAAATAATCAGTAATAATTAAATTATTAAGTGATTTTTTATATCTATCAAATTGCTCTTTATTTGCTTTTTTACCGTATATATCACTATCACCAATATCTTTTGCTTCAATATATCCTATTGGAATAGCCTTTTTGGTTATAATGTAATCCGGCGCACCGCACGCAATCCGTTTTGCCTCATTTGTAGCAATTATACTCGGTTCTATTGTTTCTAATAAATTTTGTAAATCACCTCTAAAAGTATGTTCAGTCGATATACCTAGTTTAAATCTTTTATTAATACTCTTTAAATATTCTTGAATTGTCATCAATTTATTATATCCACTTTATATTGTGAAGTTTTTTAAAGCCACACCTTTTCCAATTAGTTTTGATTAAATTATCCTATATATCAGAATTACCAGAATGATTACCGGAAAACAGGTCACTATCATAACAAAGGAAATAAATATTGTTCCAAATATAATTGCTATAATATAAGCTATCAATTTCTGTACAATTCTAAATTTTTTCCAATTAGTATTGCTTTGTTGTGAAGAATTATTTTTATTTTTTCCTTTTTCTATCCCGCGTCCCATACCGCGAAAAAATCCACCAATAATAGACAAATATGAATCAGTTAACCTTTTTTGAATTGAATGAATATTTACTTTACTTAATATACTTATATCAGAGTAATCAGCAATAAATTTTTGGATTTGTTTAACTCGCCTTCCCATTATAAATCCTGCTTTACTTAAATCAATTCCGGAAAAATATAATTTATATGATTGTTGATTTTTTGATGACAATAATGGATATATCATCAAGTTAATCCATAGAAAAATCAGGCAAAAAACAATAATTATACTTGAAAGAATAGGTGCAATAAATAAAACAACATAGACTAATAATGCAATGTGTGTGCTCTGCAAATTCTCTATTATTGAATCAAACATTATGTTTTTGAATAATAAAATTGAATAAAGATAATTGATGTAGGTATAACAGAATTGTTCCGCGATCCATTATATCAATTAAGTATTATATTTTTTCTATTTCTTTATCTCTCCAGATTATCCTAAATTTTGTATATTCACCATTTACTATCAATCAATAGAAATGAGCGAATTACAGAATTAATTTTTTCTAAACGTTCTTTGTGATTTATTTTTTTGTGGTTAAACTCATTATAAACACCCCTAAATTCAATTTTTAGTATTTTCTTTTGAGTCTCATACTTTTTACGAAAATCCTCTAAAAATTCTGATAACGTATTTCTTAATCGAATTGATAAATTTTCACGTATATCTCGCTGTAATTCTTTTAATACGTTTTGAATACTTTCAGGAAGAAATGGATTATCGACTAGTTCTGATAATCGATTGGTAAAAGCACTATGTTTTTTTGTTAGAAATATTTTATCAATATCGTATTTACCCTCTTTATATTCCTTATATTTAATTTTCCCAATATCTTCTTTTAGTTTAGCCTTTTTAGAACTAAATGTTTGCAATACAGTAACATCTCTAATAATTTCTGATTCCCCGACATAAAGAAAACCAGTAATTTCTTTTTGAAAAGTTTTATTAATATCTGGATGATTAGAAAATTTAAATCCAAGTTCATCAAGAAGTTTATAGGTTGAAGCCATTGTAACGCCCATATAGTCCAATCCTCTATCGACTTCATTTTTGTTATTTGATAAAAATTCAAGTATTTCAGAAAATAGCGCAGATTGTTTTTTTATTGTTTCACTACGAAGAGGTTGAAGTATAGTTGCTTTTGCACGCTTATAAGTCAATATTGCGATAATAGTTGCTGTACTAACAAAGATTATTGTAATAATATCCTTTATCCAACTAATATTCGTTTTAATATATTCAATTAATTCACACATTCATTCATAATTCTATGTATAATGATTTATTAACAACCTTATTGATATAGAATAAACTACGTGTACAAGTTAGTTAGACACAACAATCGGATAATAATACTCTATTTAGAGTATATTTTCCCTGTGGTGCGCAAGTGTGATTTATATATAATAAACACCGCCCGCCTACCAATGGCGTGGGTGGGTAGTTTATCTCAATTTGATTTTGGTTTTTGTTGATATTTAGTTATGCTCAATCAATCTTAACTATTTAATAACCTTGCTTAACGAATTATCAATTATCTCTTTTTCAACATTAGAGAGAGTTGGCGAATTATGTACTATTTTAAGTATCAATTTTATATGAACGGGCATTAATTGTCCTTTATTTCTTTCTTCATCATCATTTATTTGAGTTCTAATTTTCTTTTTGTTGAACCACCATTTAATTTCACTACAGTTGATATATGAATTATGCCTAAGGAAATTATAGTCTGATTTATTAATTTTAAATTGTGACATTTTTAACCAGGGTCGTTTTAATTTAAACTCATTCAGTTCTGTGTTTATAATGAATAAGACTGGGGCAGCACTTGTTGCGAAGGATAGAACTAGGAAATATTTATTTTTTTTTAAATCATCGCAATATAAATAAAGAACAGTACCCGGATCAAAATCAATGCTATTTGAATTAGTGTGAGATGTTTTTTCTTTTGGCAAACTTATTAGTCTGCTAAATAGTCTAATACTTCAGCAGAATTAGGTAATGACTTTACAATAGCTTCAAAAGGTATGAAATCATTTCTGTCAGCCATTTTAAAGGCAGGATCATTATGGCTTTTTTCTTCCAATTCATTAAAGGGCATTGATCCGTATTCTTTTATTGCTTTGTTTAGACTTCGCCGATCAGTTTCACTTAAATAGTTTAGATCAGTGTCTCGAAGTGGTAGAAGTTTATATTTACCATTTACCTTAAATGAATCTTTAATTGCTTCCCACTCGTCAAAATAAATAGCACCTTCATCTCCTCTAATATATTTAATCATATCATACGCCAGACTAGGAACCGCACCTCTTTTCATTGCAGAATACGAGTCTTGATAAATAAACCTACCACATTCTGATAAATGGTATTTATTGGCATAGTAAATGACCTTAAGTGCATTATACATATTTCGGCAATTATTATTTAAAATATATAATAATACCTCAATAGCCTTTTGAGTATTATATGGATTTTTAGTTATAATACGTCATTCCCTCAGAATAATGTAATAAAAGTTAATACACCATTGCTAATAAGTCAAATACAACAATCAAGTTGATTAGTTTCATATTTTTGTATCATTTTCAATTAGTATATTTTAATTCTGCGGTGTGCAAGAGTGATTTATATAGAATAAACACCCCCCGCCTACCAACGGCATGGGTTGGTACACTAATTAATCGGTATCACAACAGTATTACAGTTTTTGTATGCAAAGCGTATACGATTAATTCGCTCTAAAATTTTATTATATTAATTTGTCTATTTCCAATTTCAGGTTACGCAAAATAGCTTTTTGTTCTTTGAAATTTAATTCGTCACAAATATAATTGCATAATTTGGTTTTATGCAACTTACGTATTATGCTCTCAGCACTATACTCATCTCTTTTTACATTTTCATTATAAAACTGTTTTTTGTCAAAACCTTTAGATAATATTAGCAGGTTTTCAATTCCAATTTTATATGTTGTATTTGCTTTATTTAATGTCATCTTTTTTACTTCGAGACTTTCAATTATCTCTTCTGGTTTGTTAGTATCACTGTCATACAAGAGGATCACTTTGCCAACTAACATAGTCGGATTTGCACGGAAGAATATTCTTGCTTGATTGAGGGCAGAATCGCCTGTATTTTCAGCATTACCACTTTCATTTTTGCGACCTATCCAATGAAAATCAATTACAGTTGTATCAACTTCATAAATTTCTAAAGCTTTTTTAAAATATTTCTCATCCGTTTCCCCTTCAACGAATACTGTAACTAGGTTTGGCCTAAGTACTTGCGCAACCTTAAATGCTTCTCTTACTTTTCTCTCCGTCGACCAAGAATAAAATTGTGGATCATTAACAACAGATATTTTACCATCGTCATCTTTTTGTAGTACAATTACCTTGTCTTCATTTCTATTGGCGTTGTGAATAATAAAAGGTGAATGAGTAGCCACAATTAATTGAGATGTAAGCCCTCCTTCATCGGAAAAGAGCTTCTTAAAGAATGTCAACACTTTTAATTGCCATGTCGGATGCATACTAATTTCAGGTTCATCTATCAGAATTAATGCACCCTTTGAACTCATTTTATCTTTTAATAGGAAGCTGCCTCTAAAAACAATCTGTTTTTCACCCGAACTTAAATCAGCTATGTCCATTTCTTTTCCATACTCATCAAAAATTATTTCCTTTTGATTTTCAACAGTATCAATACGTTTATATTTTTTGGCCGGAAACATATAGTCAAATGCGTTGGTAAATCGCTTTGTTCTAACATCTATTTTATTCTTATCAACCGGTTGACCAGAATTTTGTCTTGCCCACTCCGTAAATTCCAATGCATCAATACTCTGAATGTCAATAAGTAATTGAGTTATCTCTGTTGCTAAATTTATACTTGAACGTACACTTTGCAAATTATCAAAATCGATATTTTGTGATGTTACATTACTAATTCGATTTGGTGTGAAATTTATTTCGGCATCCGAAAAAATACAGATCAATATTTTTCTTGTGTCTTCATTCGTAAATAAATGCCCCGGTAATTTGACAATATCCCCATTATTTTTTTGAGCTGTAATTTTTACTTGATCCCACCTATTAATAATCGAATAATCAATTGCAATCTTTAGAGTATTATTAATAGGCTCCTGAAAGTACTGATTAAAATCCGTAATGTTCTTCAAGAGTTCAAGTTCTGAATCTGATAGTTCAATCTCAAAAAATCTTTTTTCGTCTCCTCTATCATTTCTAATAGTTAAATCGGAAAAGTCAAATATTGTATTTAATAATAATGATTTTCCTGTTCCGTTATCACCGGCCAAAATAATGGTGTCAATGACCTTCCCTTCCTGGTCTGTAAAGTCAAGTTTTAAATCTCCAAGTACTGGATGTCCACTAAATTGTATCTTTCTTATTTTCATTTTTATAAAATTACCGTTAACAACCGTTAAACTCAATAAAGTTGTCTAAAATTGCTCACCTACTACCCCTTTGATATATTATAAACTACAAGAACAAATTAGTTAATCAAAATAATCGGATGAAAATACTCTATTTAGAGTATATTTTACCCCGGTGGTGTGCAAGCGTGCTTTATATATAATAAAGACCCCCCGCCTGCCAATGGCATGGGTGGGTAGTTGTGTACGATGATTTGTGTACGATTTATGGTTATAATTGGATAAGTATGACTAAGTTTGACCAGATACATAGTTATACGATTTTTCCATAAAAAGATAAATCCCCGACAATAAAATACATTTATCGACGAGGATTTAAACGTGGGCGATGGCAGGCTCGAACTGCCGACCTCTGCCGTGTGAAGACAGCGCTCTGACCAACTGAGCTAATCGCCCAAACTGTAGTGATTTACAAAATAATAAATAACAATATTGATTCAACAATTACCTGAGCAGCATCATTTTTCTAGTTTGATTGTATCGTCCGGCTTGTATACTGTAAAAATACACTCCGCTACTTACCAAGCTTTCACTGTCATCTTTAGAATCCCAAGTAACCGATTTCAAACCGGGTTCCATTATTTGGCTCACTAAGGTTTTTATTTTATTACCTAACATGTCATACACAGTAATGGAAACATGTTCTTGTTCTTTTACCGAAAATTCTATCGTAGTAACTGGGTTAAATGGATTTGGATAATTATCATGTAACCTAAATTCTTTGATAACATTTGTTTCGTCATATATTGCAATTTTAGGGTATAATTCTATTCGATCTCCAGGTGTTAAATCTTTTCCAACTAATCCCGGATAATTTGAACCATATTTATAACATCTAAAAACTTGATTATTAATAATCCACACGCCAGCAGTATCAGTAGTAACAAACCCTTGTGTAAGTATCCCCTCTGTTGTAACGGGATTAATATATTTCCACACTATTTCTTTAGTAGGAGTGACTTCCAGAAACTCACCTTTATCGGAGTTGCATACCAAAGTATTCCCATTTGGCAGCCTTTGTGAACCACCATATCTTGGTGAATTGAAATCTGCCGGTATATCCGACGAATAAATCCATGTTTGTACAAGCGGGAGATAGGCTGGTCCACCTACAAGTGAATAAAAACCATTTACATCAACAGGTGGTACTATTTCATCAATTGATGAAAAATTACCAATAGGGCGCCCAAGACCATTATTAAAGATCAGTATATTTCCTGCTCCACTCAATCCAGATTCTACCCAATGAGCATCATGTTGTGCAAATAACAGTTGATCATCTACAATACCTGCGCCATAAGCGATTGGATTTCCCCATCGATATAACAGGTCACCGCCCAAACCACTATTCCCACCCTCATGAGTTGCTGCTACTTCCGTTGTTGTACTATGATCTATAATCCAAATTTCATGCGTGCCACGATTACTTACAACGATTTGATCTAAATCCTCATTATATGCTACAGAATTTGTGTGTAACCAATCTTGACCACCATCTTCTGCAAAATTAATATTCATAAGTTCCGGATGGTCGCTAACTGTTCCAAAATTATCTTTAGAATTGTAAAATTCTTGAATAAGATGATCCCAGGCATTCCATTGCCATACTACTGCACCGGTTTCCGGGCCGGTTTGTGCAATTTCTAAAATTGATAACGATCTCAATCTCCACTGATTACCACCGCTGATTAAATTTGGATCTCTGCCTGCTTGAATAGCCGTATTCTCATTTTTTGGATCATTAACTACCATTAACACATTCCCATTAGGCATAGGTTCAATATCGTGGTGCTGAGTTCCATAGTAAAATTGCCATAAAAGTGTATTATCCCAATCAAATAGCTGAAATCCGCCTGTTCGGTTGGAACCAGTATCTTCAATTTTGCCAGATCTCAGTAAGGTACCATCTTCTAATAAGTAAGCACTTAAGCCCGGACCGTATTCACTTTCCCATTGATGTACCAGTTTACCCTCGTTATCAATCAAATAAGTGAATTTTGTGGTATTCGGAGCAAATAAGGTATAACCATTATATGACCGTGTATCATCATGAGAAATCAATCCAACTGTAGGGTCATCTGCTATCAGTATATTCAAAATAATAAATATCAGTAAAATTACTTGCGGTATTTTTCTTCTTACAATCTTAAATGAAATCTTCAAATTTTGTCTCCTTTTAGGGGTGTTATTTTAATATACAAATAGCAAATTTTATCAATGAAAAATTTTCAAGCACAATAATACGGTATGATGTTTATCAAGTGCACAACACCGGTCATTTTACGACGGAAATTAATTGATCTATTGATAACTCTTTCAAGTCCATTATAACTTTCTAATTCATAAATTTAAAAACTAATGAAACTTTTATACATTCAATACTTAAACTTACCGTATTAAAATTGGATAAATCGAGTTAAATCATATGGAAAACTTCTTACATTGGTGGCAATATTTGCCAAGCAAAATGGATCCGACCATTTTCACGATCGGCAATTTCCCGATCCGATGGTATGGAATGATGTATATAGTAGCTTTCACAATTGCTTACTTATTGGCAAAATATCGCTTAAAAAGCGAAAAACTTCCCTACACGGTAGAATTTCTTAGCAATGCAGTTACTTGGGCAATACTTGGTTTGTTACTAGGTGCCCGTGTTGGGTATGTCCTATTTTACAATTTTGACTGGTTCCTATCAAATCCATTTAGCATTATTGTACCATTCGCTAAGATAAATGGCGCTTGGCAATTTACTGGCATCTCAGGTATGTCCTACCATGGCGGAGCTATTGGCGTTGCAATTGCATGGATTATTTTTTGCCATAAGGAAAAAATACGTTTTTTTAAATTAACTGACTTGCTGATCCCCGGTATTCCATTGGCTTTTACTTTTGGCCGTCTCGGTAATTTTATAAACGGTGAACTGTACGGTCGCATTACAAATTCTGCAATTGGTATGTACTTTCCCGCTGCCCGCGATGGTTTACTGCGACATCCATCACAATTATACGAAGCATTTTTTGAAGGGATCGTATTATTTGCCATACTTTGGCCGTTAAGAAAGATCAAAGTATTTCCCGGTTTTATCTCCGGACTGTATGTTTTCGGATACGGATTTTTTCGTTTTTTCATCGAATTTTTTAGAGAGCCCGATGAACAATTAGGATTTGTATTTCTTAATTTTTCGATGGGACAGATCCTTTGTTTTGCGATGCTAATAGGAGCCGGTATTATTTGGTATTTTGGAAAAAACTTACAAAAAGAATAATTATATTACTTAAACCTGGCGAAGGGTTTAATCCTTCGCCAGGTAAGCAAAATGAATAATTCATTAATATTTAACTTAGAAAATATCAATTATTCTGTAGATGGCTTGAATATCCTTAAAGATGTTTCTTTAGCAATCCAACCGAAAGATTTTCTAGTACTATTAGGACCATCCGGTTCCGGTAAATCCACACTTTTAAGAATGCTGAATTGCCTTAATTCACCGACTTCCGGAATAATAAATTTCCATGATAAACCGATAACTGAATACGATATAGCGTCGTTACGACAAAAAGTAGGAATGGTTTTCCAATCTCCAACTATGATAAATGGAACTGTTAAAGAAAACCTAACAATGACGCAAAAATGGATTAAAGATGGATACATCCTTACTGATGAGGGTTTAATCAAATCATTGGAACAAGTTGGTTTGGATTCCAAATTTTTATATAAGGATGCCCGTTCTCTTTCTGGCGGAGAGCAACAACGCATCGCTTTAGCGCGTGTGTTATTAAACAAACCGGATGTTTTATTATTAGATGAACCGACAGCCAATCTTGACCCGCAATTAGCAAATAAAATACTCAAACTAGTATATCAATTATATCAAGATTTGAAGTTAACGGTCATTTTAGTATCACATGATCATCAAATAATAAAACAATTTTCGAAACGCGTAGCATATTTAATTGACGGGAAAATCATTGAAGAGGGTAGTGCTGAGATCATCAATAATCCGCAAACTGCAACCGCGCAAGCATTCATAGCAAAGGAACCGAAATGACACAAGCATTTTACGCAATCACCTGGACAGATATTTTTGTGTCACTGATATTCGTTGCGATAAGCATAGGACTTATTCGTTGGTGGAAAATCGGATTGGAAAAAACACTGCTTATCGGAACTTTTCGTACATTTATTCAGCTTGCTGTAATGGGGTATATACTTACCTATTTCTTTCAGCAACATCATTGGAGTTTCATGGTTGGGTTAGTTTCACTGATGATAGTGATAGCAAGCTATGAGGGTTATCGCAGACTTAAAAAATATAAAATACCAAATTTATTTTGGATACTACTCGGGTCGTTTTTCTTTACCGTTTTCATCGTACTCGGTTTGATACTAAAATTAATTTTATCTGTTGAACCATGGTTTTATCCCTACGCTATGATTCCGATTGCCGGGATGATCATTGGTAATGCGTTGAATTCAACTACGCTTACAATTAATCGCTTTGTTAGCGAAATAACACATCGTGAAAACGAAATAGAAATGCTGTTATCATTAGGTGCTCCGGTCAAGTCAGCAGTTCACGATTCATTTAAGGAATCAGTAAGGGCGGCGCTACTTCCTAATATTAACGGACTTATGACGGTTGGATTGGTGCAGGTTCCCGGTGTTATGACCGGACAGATATTAGCTGGAATTGATCCTTTGATCGCAATACGCTATCAAATTATGATAATGTATATGTGGATAAGTACCGTAACAATGGTCGATATTTTAGTTTTAAATTTAGTGTACAGACAGTTTTTTACACCGCAAATGCAGCTTAAGCGGGAATTATTGCGGAAAACATAGATTGACATTTAATATCACTATAGTAAATTGATTTAAATATAAATAAATTTTTTATGGCTTTTGACAACATTTTTATTCCGAAGTTGTCTAACCTTTTTATACAGTAAATAAGTAGGGAATATTATGAGTAACAAAAAAAGTATTATTATTAAAATCTTATCTTTTATTATGATTCTGATTATCGGCGTATTTGGAATGAAAATATTAGGTTCTTCCAAAAAACAAACCAAAAAACGGGCTGTCGTTCAAGAAGTACGAAAAGTTGAAACTCAATTATTAACGCACGGCGATGTTCAAATATTAATCGAAGGAAATGGTACCATTGTAGCGCAAAAAACAGTTGATATGGTATCTGAAGTACAGGGGATTGTTACGTTCGCTAAAAACGATTTAAAAAGCGGCACCTACGTTAAAAAGGGTGAAATAATTTGTAAAATTGATCCACGCCTAGCAGAAAATTCTTATCAATCTCAATATGCAGAATTCATGCGTGTGCTCATTTTATTTTTGGCATATACGAATTCTGAAAGCGACGATTTATATAATAAGTGGTCTAAATATTCTAATGAATTGGATATTAACAAGCCAATCAAAGATTTACCGGAAATAACTGATCCTCGTGAGAGGAATCAAGCTATCAGCAATAATATATTCACGCAATATTATGCTGTCAAAAATGCTGAAATTGCCTTGTCAAAATACATCATTTTTGCACCATTTGACGGATATATAACTTCC
>SDBT01003894.1_pt1 | contig 25622 bp, 14 predicted proteins | sample 2277101 | NCBI WGS metagenome assembly SDBT01 (sample SAMN10404973, study PRJNA504765) | marine sediment metagenome | isolation source: marine sediment core GS10_PC15, 103 cmbsf | place: Arctic Ocean: Southern Knipovich Ridge | collected 2010 | reverse complement strand
CATGGCCGATATGTTTTACCCATCCCTGAGCCTCCATGAATTGAATTTCAATTATAGATATCGGCTACTATTATACCATCCCATTAAAGACCGTACAATTATTACTCGGACAGACTCCTAGATAAGCCCTTGCACATTTTTGATTCAGGCATATCTTTAATCGCGGACGGGAGAATAAAGGGCGGAGGAGTAAGATGAAGGTGGCGTTTGTCTTGGGGAGTTGTAGTGAATAAATGCAAAGATGACAAAGGTTGTCTTTGGCTACAGACGTCCTGGAAAGATTTACTAAACTTTTATTATTTTGCTCGAAGTTACTACGGTATAGATAGTTTCAAGTGGATTGTTTGTTCTTTAGCATCGCGCAGTAAACAGGAAATACTATGGTTATGACAAGGATGTTACGCGAATTGCAAATGATTGCCGACTGCGGTGCGCCACCGGTGCGCTTGCTGTATGCGGGACATGAAAGCCCAAGAGAGGATCAGGGTTGGATATGTGCAGGCAGGTTGCAATGCATGTTGACAGGAACGGTCAGAGGCGAAGGCACTTACGCAGCCGCCTGGAGCCCTTGGGATTCTCTCTGCACATGGCACACAGTGCGTCCGAGGCTTACAAATTTATCAGCCGTAATGACTATCGGCTGGTACTGCTTAATTTCCATACTCTTGGAAATGATATATTCGATTTGTGCAAATGTGCCCGCACGCTCAATAACTCCAATGTATTGATGGTCCTGATGTCAGAAGTGAATTTAGCAACTGAAGAAATGCTTTTTGATTGTGGCGTTGACGACGTAGTCGCAGGTGCACAAACTACTTCGAGCGTCCTTATACATCGCATCAGGATGCGATTGCGAAGAAACCAGTCATCAGTATCGCCCAAACAAACTATAAGATTAAAGGACATTGTTATCGATTTTGACCGACGAGAGGTCTGCTGCAATGGAACTGTTCGCAGAATCAACGGACTTCTGGTTCAGCTTCTAAAATACTTTATCGAAAATCCAAATCGTGTAATATCACGTGATGAGTTGAGGCATTCGCCTATATGGTCTGACTCAATTTGCACTCCGGCCTTCGAAGGGGGTAAGACATTTGACGTAAGTATCAGCAAACTACGAAAGATTATCGAATCAGATCCTGCCAATCCGCAGATTATCATATCGGTCCGAGGCGTAGGCTGGAAACTTAGTAACGATTGTCTTATGCATAATACTTAAATAATCGGTATATTGCCAGAATATTCTTTATGCGTTCCCGAAAATCTCCCAACTCAACAACAACTCTTAGACCGGCCTTACCAGCCACACAATCCAAAAAGTAGGAAAATAAGCCCCGTCTAAGAGGGACTCTGTAGGCGTTTTGTGTAGCGAATCGAGTAAATACGTCTTCGGATACCCATTTTTTAGATTCGCTACATAAATACCCTGTTTTTGATAGCGTCATGGCTGTTTTTCCCAACACAAAAGCGTGACATCATGTCACGTTTTTACGCAACTTTAATTGCCTTGCCCGATTCTTCTTCCTTTTTGCCAATATAGAACACTTAGAGCAGTAGGTATGTCCCTTTTTTCGTTGGCTGCCACAGAGCTTGCAGATATAGCGGCTCATGGTTTGTTCTGTTTCAACGCCGGGCTTTTCCTGCTGTTTTTTCAACCATCGCCTTCGTCTTTTGCGTTCCCTCTCCTGTTCAACTGCACACTTCGCGCAGTATTGCTTTCTCGGCAAAAGCTCCGTGCCGCAAACACATAGCCTCACTGTCTTGGGTGGTTCAGTGGGTACAACTGGCTTTGGCCTTGCCTTTATCACTAACACCGGCTCAGGAAAACCAAAAGCTTTGAACAGTGAGAAGCAATCTGGACCCTTGTGTTGTTCCCAATGACCTTGACATATCTGCTTGCCTTCGCTCTGCGGTACGCTATGAGGCCGCCATCCCATGTAAGACTTTCCTGAACATCCTTGAATATCACAAGTTCCTAACACTATTCTTTACCTTTCAATTGGGCGTTGTTTGAAACGGTACGGGCACGATCTTGTCATCGGCGAGCCCATTTTCCTCTGCCTTCCTTCGGCTGCTCGGCATTAATGTCTCTATCGCTATACGCACCTTTTCCTGCTCTTCTTCGGTAAGTTTTGGCACGTCGTCGGTGGTTTGGCTAATATTGTCAGTAAACATTGCTAAGTATCTGCCCTCAAGCTCAGTACAGCTTTTCGCCACGTGGTATTGATTTTGTTTTCTGGCCATTTGCCGGTCGTGGGCAAGGTTGGCAAGAACGCTACCAACAGTAACCATGTTCTCTTGCATGTTTTTGTCGTAAAGTTCCCGAATACGCTTTTTGATGTGTTCCTTCCTCAACATTCGCCACGCCTGAGTCCTTGCAGAATCCTCTGCGTACTTTGCCTCTATAGCCGACTTCGTGCCATTATTATAAGTTTCGCTGCCTATCGTGGTGTAGGCAACACAAAAAGCTTCTTCTTTTGGTGTTAGTTCTTTTTCCTTATTCATAATTGTTCCTCTACTATTTGTTATGGATTTGTATTAAAGCTTTAATTGCCTCCTTGATATGCGCTGGCAGTTCCGGCCAAACGGACACTATTTCAGCCAACTCCGAAGGTAGCTCTTGAGCCTGATTTTCGACCTTTTTTGACTTTTCTTTGTAAGCTGGTTTGTAAGCGCTTGTTTCGGTATGTTCTAACTCTTTGTTATTACTATCTTTAGAGTTTTCAGGCATCGGTTTCCTAAACCGAAGGTCGCAGGTTCGAGTCCTGCCGGGCGTAATGGTTTTGTTGGAGGTGATATTCCCCACGGCCCGATCCATTCTAAAAAAGAGAGGCCGGAGGGAAAACCACGAGGGAAATATTGCAACAGAACTAACAAAGACTCCGAACAGAGCTCTCCCTAATTCCTACTTGCAACAAGGGTATTTTAATTTATTAATAATATTTTTTTTATGCTTGAACTCCATACGCTAAAAACATATAATTATGATATTACGATATATTGAGATATGGGGCGGGCCGATTCACCTCTCTCTCCTCTCTCCGCCTTTTCGGCCCGCTTTTTTCTTTTTATTGAGACTTGAGGATCACACTGAAACGATTAATTGAGTAAACCGCATTAGAGAATTGACAAACTAAACTTTGAGAGATACATTACTAATTCAGTATGAATAATATAACAAATCTGGACTTGAGCTAAATCCTGTTGTAAACCTATTATTGGGACTGGCTGCTGTACGATGTTTACCTCGGTGCAACGAAACTGCGGAAAAGGGATCCCGAGAACATGGACCATCCATGAGAATTTCGATATGGCGGGGCTCATGTGATGCAAGATCTTATTGCGGGAAAATCCCTAAAGCTTTTTGCACTCTCTTAAGGGACCGATTGTTACCCGCTATTGTAAAAGATGAACGCATCGGACTCGCTGGTAAATTACCCTCACTGGTCAGGATACAATAAGCAATACCGGGGTGTTGAACTTTAGTTTATTGACTGATCTTATAAAACTCTTCCGGCAGGGAGATTAAAAAGTTGGACAAAAAAAAGACACGCCAATATAACTTGACGTGCCCTAAACCATATAAGTTTCTCCTACCCTCGAACAGGGCCGAAGGCGGTATATTCGCAATTTCGGCAAATTAACCACCAAACCTTATTAAATCTTTGTTTTTTCAGCCGGTCATAAGAACCTCTTTTATGACTAAATAACTCTATTAACCCTTTTCTTAGTCAAAAAGACTAATGTTTTTTAACGTCAAGAATAAGGAACATCCTGATTGTTATACATTAGAACAAACAGTAATATAAGAATTGATAGTACACAATAAATATGGCTTTTGATGGGGGTGGTGCTGAAAAAGAGTATCGATTGGGCGTTGTTGGATGGGCATATGGGTGTGGGTGTTCACTAGCGACCTCAATTTGATGCTCTTTTTTTTTGTGCAATGAAAATTTAACTCGATAGAGCCCATCACTCCAAATCCTGAACCAACCGCCTCTACAAGCAAAAAAGCAACTCTATTAACAAAAAATAAATGCCTCTTCAAAATAATTTGTGGGTATCTGTTTAGGTTAATATATCTTAACTCTTTGCTGTTAAAGAAGTTATATTGTGTTCTTGTGAAATATTTTTTGGTACATAAAAAACATTTCCCCTGGAATGGGCAAAACAGGTTGGGCACAGGGCCAAATTAGGGATGCCAGGGGGGTAATTTTGCCCTGTGGGGCCCCGAACTGTTTTGCCTATTCCAGGGCGGACTGCGAACTTACCCACAAATTATTCCGAAGAGCCAAATAAATATATTATTTACTTGATTTTCAGCTAACAGGCGATATAATATTATTAGAGGCACGGAGGCCTAATAAAAAACGACACAAATGATCACCGGGATTCCGCGAGGTTGTTTTCGCGGGCTTAAAAAATGAATAATGTGTGAATGTATCTGTTGCGATATAGGCATTAGGGTTGAGGGGAGGCGAAAGAGCCGAGTAAGGTATTATCGCAACAGAATTTATAAAGGCTGTGGCATATCGCTCGCAGCCTTTTTTTCTCTGTCTCAGGATTTTATACTTGATCGACATCGATAAAACTGATACAATAAAAATATGGGGTGGGCTGGTTCACCTCTCTCTCCTCTCTCTCCGCCTTACAGCCCACCTTACCACACCCACTCATTATAAAAAACCTCTCCCGCAAATCCGGAATCATAGGTTTTGGAAGACCGCAAATTGTGCTTTAATTAACTATATTATTGGCTAATGAAGAGAAAAAATATTGACCACTTCTTATAGCTTTTACTGCAAGTTCTGATAATATCACCGGTAATCACTTAATAACCAAGACTCAAAAAACTTTTCTAAACACACAATACACTTAACAATTTCGCCTTGGTATCTGCAGATAAATTATGGTAAAATAAATGTATCAAATTGGAGGATGTAAGCTAACAAGGATTAGTTTAAGAAGTGGCCTAATCCAAAGGAGGCAAGTTATGAAGAGGCAAAAAAACAAACAAGACAGAGCTAAGCGCAAGGGTTCTGTACTCGCGTTGGCGGTAGTAATGGTAGTGATTCTAACTTTTCTCGGTCTGGCAATTATCAGACTCGGATCGAATGCAAGACTAAATGCAATTCATACCACAAACGCAATCGTAGCTCGAACCGCAGCCGACGCCGGAATCACCCAAGCCGTAAGCATGATGAACATTAAATTGGTCAAAGAGGGAGTATGGGACAACACTACACTTCCAGGTATCACTGATGAAGTCCTTCCGGGTGCCAACGCAAAATTTAGTTTCAGCATCCAGGGAGAACCAAAGCCAGGTTTTACGGTCACATCGGTCGGCAATGCAGGTTTTGCGCAGCGAGTTATCCACAGCAGCCTTAAAGTCGAATCCCTCTGGTTTGGTATCGGTGTAAAGCAGGATGTCACAATCCACAGTAAAACAACATTCGAAACCATACCAGCCGGAAGTGACTTTAAAATCCAGACAAACAGCACAAACGACAACTCAATCAGCTTGTTCCCGGACACCTATATTTCCGGTGACGTAGTTGTTGGACCGGGCGGCGATCCCGATGCCGTCATTGATCAAAAAGTCTCCAGCACGATAACCGGTGATACTTATGCCTCGGAGGAGGAAATACAGTTCCCCGACGTTGTACCACCGACGCTTACATACAAAGGAACTTTACCACCGCCTTCGGCTGCCGATCCTAACGTCATTGTACTCACTGCCGCCGATAGCGGAATTTACGACCAACTGCTTCTCGGACAGGGCCAGAAACTACACGTTACCGATGGACAGGTTGAAATACAAATCACGGGCGATGTCAGGATACACAACGCTGCAGAACTCAGAATAATGGACAACGCAACTGTCCCATCGCTAAAAATGTACCTCGACGGAGACCTCCAAGCCGACAAAGGTTCAATCATCGACACAGTAAACCATCTTACCACAGGAACGCGACTCAAAATCTACGGAACAAACACATGCACCTCGATCATATTCATGAACTCCGGCGAACTAAGCGCAGCCGTATATGCACCATACGCGAACTTGGAACTAAAGAACAGTGCAGCCGTTTACGGAGCATTCACCGGAGAAAGCCTCGAACTAAAAAACTCCGGCGAGTTCTACTACGACACGCGCCTGCTCGATGTCGGAATCGACGACGACGCAGCATACATGGTAGGAAGATGGTGGGAAGAATAAAAAGCATAGATCGCAGTAACAGCCGGGGCGATTAGTCAACGTTAACTCAAACTGACCGAATCTTGAGTCTTACTTACAACTTAACACTTACCACTTACTACTTTCTCAGTGCGATCCGCTTATCGGTATATAGAAATATCCCGGACCGTGCTCGTCGTATTCATATACCTCAAGACTGAACCTATTTTTTATCACCTTTAAGGTTGTCACTTCAGCAGGAGTATAACTTTCCACATGACCGTCCGCAAAGCAGGCGTTGAGTTTTACCTTGATGGTCTCAAGGTTGTAACCATCGGTACTCAAACCAGACCAGAACGCCGAACCCGCCGGGTACGAAGGCTCACCGGGCGTCACCTCAGCCCCCTCAAAAGGCTCGCAACTTCCATAAGCATAATAGTCTCCACCAAAGCACATCTTGTTGCGCCAGTTCGCAAAGCCGAAGTAATCGCTGACCATCAGTTCACTCTCGCCGCGCCCGCCAAACATATTCCGCGGACCTTTGAACAAACCATCTTCGAGCAACCCCGTATACCCCACCCAGAAGCAGTACGCCCCGCTCATCGAGTCTTCAAGCAGCAGCGTATCGGGATTGTCCCAATCGTCACCGGCTTCCCAGGCCTCCTGCAGGTAACTATATTTCTCAGGCCCGTTTGGACAAAACATAATACTCGAATCGATATATTTGCCGATATACTCGCTCATCGCACGATGTTCACGACGCGTCGTATGATACAGCGCCGTCATCTTGCGCGGATCGCCCCAGTTCCAGTTTTTCCCCGGCCCCACAGAAGCAGTCGAAGACGGATACAAGGTGTCGTTATCAAACGCATAAAGGTTCATACCGGCGACGATCTGACGCTGATTATTCTTGCCCAATATGACCCGCGACCGATGTCGAAACTTACCGAAAACAGGCAGCATTATCCCCATCAGAATAGATATACCTGCTAACACAACAAGCATCTCAATAAGTGTAAACCCTCCCCGTCTCACGGCCCCCCGGCCTAAGTTGTCACGAAAACTATAAATTCTTCTACCCTTCTCACCCTGGGCCTCATGCCCCTATATTATCATTTACATAACTCCAATAACTATAATATCTTATCGTCTCAATGTCAATAAAAAATTATGCCATTGCCTCTTCTTCTCTAAGGTAAAGCTGTCTCCAAAGTGGACCATTCCGTCTCATTAAAGTACATGTCACGTGCCTTGACACGGAAACGGTGCCCAAGTCCACCAATCCCAACATATACCCTGTAGGTATAAGGCGAACCTGAAGGAAAGGAAATCCACCCGCTGCTAAAGCCGGACTCGGTCATACACTCGAAATAAAACTCCCACGAACCGCTCGCATCGATTGTATTCGGATCCGCACGCATCGTAACATAGTAGTCCCACGTTCCCCCGGTGGGGCTGTATTCAAGAGGCTGGCCGTCAAAGTCGTTCGAATCGATAGACATATCCCAAAGCATCGGATTCGGCGTAGGTGCAGTCGTATCCGGTGACACTTGCGTTGTCACATAAACAGTATCCGACCAGGGGGTCTCATTGTGGTACATATCACGGGCTTTGACACGGAACTCGTGCATTAGACCACTAAGCCCAACATATACCGTGTATGTATAAGGAGGATCTGACGGAAATGAAATCCACCCGCTATCAAAGTTGGACTCGGTCGTACACTCGAAATAAAACTCCAACGGACCGCTCGCATCGATTGTATTAGGATCCGCACGCATCGTAACATAGTACTCCCACGTTCCCCCGGTGGGGCTGTATTCAAGAGGCGTCCCGTCAAAACCGTTCGAATCGATAGACATATCCCAAAGCATCGGATTCGGCGTAGGTGCAGTCGTATCCGGTGGAACCTGCGTTGTCGCACCAACAGTATCCGACCAAGCGGTCTCATTGTGGTAAATGTCACGTGCCTTGACACGGAAACGGTGCCCAAGTCCACCAATCCCAACATATACCCTGTAGGTATAAGGCGGACCGCATGAAAAGGATATCCACCCGCTACTAAAGCCGGACTCCGTCGTACACTCGAAATAAAACTCCCACGAACCACTCGCATCGGTCGTATTCGGATCCGCACGCATAACCACCCAGTTATCCCACTGTCCACCGGTAGGACTGTATTCATAAGGCCTGCCGTCCATACCATTGGCATCAAGTACTTCGGACCACTGCATCGGATCAGGCGTAGGTGCGGTGTCCTCAGGATCAAAATCAAGACACAGCAGCGAATAATCAATCCCGTTTACAATCCCATCTCTATTGAGATCACCAGGCAATTCATATCCGATCTCGAGCCAATGCTCCGCCCACAGGGCCACATCGATCCAGTACACAACTCTATCACTATTCAAATCAGCCAGAAGCGACCAGCCGACTGGACCCATACTCGCCTGGCTCGTCCCTCCGTAGGCACCCATATTGACACGAATATTCTCGCCATAAACATTATCCGGATCACGCGGGATACTCATAGGCTCATATCCAAGCGGCGTACCCGGATTACCATAATCTATACAGGGACTGGTAACATCATTCCACGTCCAACCCTCTCCGGCCCAGCGCCAACCCTCACTCTTCAAATGATAATCACCATTGCATGGATCAAAAAACAGTGGATCTAAACAGGAGGAATCATCCTCGATGAGACTGTACGTCGCCACACAGTCGGATAAATCGGTATCGGAATTGTTCCAGAAGATACTGTTGGTAATAACAGGATTCGAACCCTCATCGCCTATCGCGCCATTGTTGCAATCAACCACCGTAACGTTACTTATCGTAGGCGATGAGAACAGGCACAAAAATCCGGCATAGCTGTTCTTTACGATAAAGTTCTTAAATACGCTGTCCGGCCCTTCACCGTGAATAAACGTAACCGCGTAAAAACCAGGCGCCATAAGAACAGCCGGCTCATCAAAGCTCCGCACTGTTATACCCTTGCCGTCAAAATCAAGCGGTTCATTGTACTCTGCCTCAAAGACCAGAACGGCTTCTCCATCTTCGGCGGTATCAATTCCCCATTGAATAGTTTCAAAAGATGTCTCAGGACTCAAGCCATCGTTTGAATTGTCCCCTGCCAATCCATCTACATAATAGAAAACAAACTCATAGGCACCCATATCGACAGAAGAATTCACGATCCGCGGCTTTCCGGCAAGGTCGCTTAACAACGATCCCGGCACCGAATTATTGTCACCCGCGTCCACACACGGAGAACTCGGCCACAAACGAAAGTCATCGTCCAAAGTACCTGCGACGTTATCTGCACCATCCGCGTCAACAAACATCGGATTAGCAGCGATATTACCTTCACCCCAGTCAAGCATACTGCCATCATCGACATGAACGGCCCCAACACCGCCTTCAAGATCACTATAGGAAATTGCAAGCATCGATGGTAAGGGGTACGGTTGGTCGCCGCCGCTGACACCAACCTGTGGGCCGGCGATACCGGAATTGCTCCAAAAAATGTTGTTAATGGCTACGACGGAAGTTCCGTAAGTACAATATAGTCCTCCACCGTTGCCGGAGGTAGCGGTGTTTTCCACAACCGTGCAATTTGAAACTGTTGGTTCCGCATACCAGCCACAGTAAATTCCGCCACCGTCTGTACCCGCCGTATTGGAGGTAATAAGACAATTTCGTAATTCCGCCGGGCTTGTTGTAGGCCGGTTCGGTTCACCACCCAGATAAAAACCTCCACCGGAATCGCTGGCGATATTATCGACAATAATGCAGTTAAATACTTTTGCGTCTCCTCCAAAACTATAGAGACCACCACCATTATCCTCGGCAGAGTTTCCACTGATCAGGCAATCGCTTATCGTTGGGCTCACATCAACACCGCCAAATCCACCACCCCTCGCGGCAGAGTTGTCGCTGATTGTACTGTATAAGATAGAGCCATTGAAATCGCTCACGCCACCGCCTTTGCCTTGGGCGTGGTTGCCTGTAATAACACAGTTGAGAATTGTTGCTCCCGTACCGTTACCGCAAATCCCGCCCCCGTCACCGGAAGTATTGCCGTCTGTAATGGTAAGGCCATCAAGCACACAATTTGCATCCTCACAACCCGAAAATGTTATTACAGGCCCGGAACCGGTGCCATGAATAATGGCCATTGCCTCTGGTGTAGAGCTGGTTAATCTGATGTTCTTCCCGTTAAAGTTGATGTTATCGTAATACAATCCTGCGTAAACGATAACGGTGTCGCCATTTGATGCTGCGTTAACAGCTTCCGAAATCGTACCATAATTCCCACCAGGACCAGCAGTAATCGTTCGCGGCAGTCCAAACTCAACTGTAACCGTTTTATCTCCGGTCATTGTGACGCTACTGCTAAGCTGGTAACAAGAATCGTTGTCCGTTCCCGTCCATTCTTTCAGGGGATAACCCTCCTCCGGCGTTGCTCTCAATGTCACTACGGCCCCCTCAGGATAAAAACCGCTGTCCGGTTCAACCGTACCGTGTCCACCAATTACAATCACCGTTAACTCGTACATAGTGACCTCGTATGCACCCATATCAACTACATCCCCCATGATTCGCGGCTTACCGTCCAAATCCGTTACCAACGTCGGTGGAACCGAGTTATTGTCACCGGCATCTTTGCAGGGTGAGTCATAACTCAAGCGGTAGTCCCCACCCGGGGCATCTAAGAACTGGGCGTTGGCATCGATATTACCTTCACCCCAGTCAAGCGTACTGCCATCATCGACATAAACGGCCCCAACACCGCCTTCAAGATCACTATAGGAAATTGCAAGCATCGATGGTAAGGGGTACGGTTGGTCGCCGCCGCTGACACCAACCTGTGGGCCGGCGATACCGGAATTGCCCCAAAAAATGTTGTTAATGGCTACGACGGAAGTTCCGTAAGTACAATATAGTCCTCCGCCGTTGCCGGAGGTAGCGGTGTTTTCAACTACCGTGCAATTTGAAACTGTTAGTTCCACATAAAATTCACAATAAATTCCGCCAACGACTTCGACCGCCGTATTGGCGGCAATAAGACAATTTCGTAGTTCCGAGCTAACTTCCATAGCCAGATAAATACCTCCACCTCTTTCGTTGGCGGTATTATCGACAATAATGCAGTTCAACACCTTTAAGTCGCTTCTAAAACTATAGAGACCACCACCATTTTTCCCGGCAGAGTTTCCACTGATGAGGCAATTGCTTATCGTTGTGTTCGCATCAGAAACGAGCAGTCCCCCACCACTCCAACCGGCATAATTGTCGCTGATAGTACAGTTTAATATAGAACCGTTGCAGTCGCTTACACCACCGCCATACAAATCGGCAGAGTTGTCGCTGATAGTACAGTTTAAGATAGAGCCATTGATATCGCTCACACCTCCGCCGTAACCGTCTGCGTGGTTGCTTGTAATAACGCAGTTGGCAATTGTCGCTCCAGTACCGTTACCGCAAATCCCGCCCCCGTCACCGGAAGTATTACCGTCAGTAATGGTAAAACCGTTGAGAACACAATTAGAATCCTCCGAACCTGAAAAGGTCACAACCGAGCCTGTATCGCCCCCGCTAATAACAGTCTGTGCCACTACCTGTGGATCATCGGGAACTACTGATGTTACCATAATATTCTTGCCGTTGAAGTTGAAGTTAAAGCCAGTCCAAAAGCCCATATTAACGATAACAACATCCCCATCGCTCGATGCATCTACAGCATCCTGAATAGTATTGTAATCGCCCGGCACAACCCAAACAACTGGCAAAGCAAAAACCGCCGAAGTCAAACACAAACACATACAAACAAACACCAATACTTTTTTCATTTGTCTAACCTCCGAGAAACTTCTCATCTTCCCATTCTCTAATTCACTCACATTTCATCTGTGAAAATCCGTAGTCCCATTTTTCTTCGTGCCCAATTCAAAATTCAAAATTGAAAACTCAAAACTACTTCCTCCTCTGATTCTTGGCTCCACAAACTCGCCGGGTGTCTCTCTAATATCCTCAACATAATTAAATATAAGTTCACCCTCTCTCCCCTCGCTGGTCGAGAAAACCTCCTTCTCGACCACATCTCTGTCCATATCTATCGTATAAGCCAATTCACCCTCATCTGACGTAATTAGTATTTCGACCAAATCATCATGGCTCTTCTCTCTCGTCTCGAACTTGAGCCCCGCTTTTAACGCATCACGTCGCACCGTATCAACCGTATGAAGCCCCATCCAAGGCCGAGAAAATCCCGCAAAACTCGTATCCACAAGCTCTCTATCCCCGATTCGCAGCTTCATCCAAGCCCAATGCTCATCCGCCGACGCATAAACAAACGGGATCCGTCCATGACCCGTAACCGCTTCCGAGCCAATATACCCCTCAACAGTAAAATAAGTCCAACCCCGCCTGTGCATCGCGTCGCGATTATCAAATACCTTCACCCCACCAGGCCAGCTATACCGAAAATACTCCTCACTCATAATATTCTCATGCCGAGTCTGCCAAACAGAATCACCATTCTCACCCCGGCTAACAACCATCACCAGCCCCGGCCCATCCCTATCAACATTAACCGTAGCCCCGTCCGTAGGAAGACGCCACACCCCCAGATCACTCCTGAACTGTCGATAGTTATTCTTATGCACCGTATTGCTTCGCTTATCGAAAAACCAGTTAGCCTCTTCATCCTGCACCCACTGCACACGCCCGCTCTTCATAAACCGCGTAATCACAGGCCCATCTTTGCCCTCAGGGAATAGATACCAATATTCTTCACCAGCTTTACTAACCTGCCCAGTCACAGCAACCCCGCCGACCGCCGCCTTACCGACCATACCAGCCTTACCATCAGTCCTCGGCGAAACAACCAGTGTACTAACTCCAAGCACACCCACCGTAACCATAGAAAGGATAGCCGCCTTGCTACCAGCCATCCCCGCAATCGCCGCCGCCGCACCCACCTTAGTTGCACCCGCTACCACAGAAACCTTCGCCGCCGCAGCCTCGCTCGCTGCCGTCATCTTACCGAACACTATCAGGGCCATCACCAGAGAACCCTTACCGAGCCCCTGGCGAGCCAACTGCTTGCCTAAAGACCGCTTCGCACGCCAGAACAGCTTACGGGCAGCAAACTCACTGCAACCCATTGATTCGGCAATCGCACAATACTCCATCTCTTTATAGCAACGAAGGCTAAGCACAATCCGATGCTCCGTTTTTAGCCCACGCATCGCATTAGAGACAACTTCCTTCAGCTCCTCGGCCAATAATTCCGGCATCTCGCGTTTCTGCCCAGCAACAACCCCCGCTTCAGAAATCGGCACAGTTCTGCGGACCTTTTCCCGCCTATGGTGAAAACGAAGCTTATTCAACGCAATCTTATACAACCAAGGCCAAAACCGGTCACTTTCTTTGAGTTCGCCAAGTATCTTAACCATTTCCAACAAGGTCTCCTGAACAATATCTTCTGTCAGATGGGCATCCAAGCACATCCGATATACATCATCGCGCAGTGACTCCTGCGCCAGCTTCACCAACTGATCGAGACTCTTTTTATCTCCAAGCCGAGCCTGCTCTACCAACCTTATATGATCAATGTTTTTATCCATCAACAGCTACCAATAATAAAGGTGCGCGAAACATAATTTTGGGACGCCTGTTTTAAACTTTTTTTCTATTATCACAAAAATACCCCCATTTTTCACCGAAAAACACATATTCGCCGCTTTTTACAAACTATTTACCGAAATAATTGCAACCTTTTCCGTTTTTGAGCGTCTTTATTAGAGTAAGAGGTAGAATAAACAAAAGTCATAAAAACAAATGCAAGGGTAGCCTGAGCTAATGGATTACTACGAATCAGACCTAATGGCCGACAAAGCAAGACGCGAAACCGAGGCCTTCATAAACACTAATATCCACAACCATACAAAAAAATGGCCGCGTATCTGTCATTCTCAGATATTCATCGAAAACAAGCATAAAAGCACATCCAATAACCGACAAAATAAGACCAGGAGAAACGACTGCAACTCTGACACTCAGATACTAAGCTGTATCGCATAAACCAACATGAAAATATCTCAACGCGGAGAGAAGCATGAAAAAAAGAAAAAAACAGATAGAGGCTATTAAGACCCGCATGACATGTCCGCAGGGTTTTGAATGTACAAAACGCAACTCCTCGACTTGTAAGCGGGTAGAGACTATTGACAGTTTCCTCGAATGCCTCGAAGTTAATTCACACGATTGCGAATTCTCACTCCCCATTGGTCCCTCTAATTTCTGCCAATGCCCGCTAAACCTCTTCACTCACGGACTGCAAGCTCAGACAGCTTTATAAAGCCTCTCGCCGAGTCTCCGTCATCTGCCCAGCACCTCAGATTATCAACGCTATTATCGGACATCACGTCTGGGCTTTGCCTCTAATGCGCAATGATTACTATACTTTAATTAGTGCTTATAACGCGAGGTCTTAATTAAAGGAGGTTTTTACATGAAGCTTAAGTCAGTGTCACTCTATGACGATCTTTTGGGCCTTTTTCGTAAAACCGACTTGGCTTCTCAAAAACCCGTCCGCCTCGGCGACTTGCGCATGAGTCTAAAGTTGCTAAACACACCCCAACTCTCAGCCGAGGGAAAGCTCATATACGCTTATCTATTCGCTCACAGACAGGATGTCACTGGTGTCACCGTTCCGAAATTAAGCGCTGACCTTGGAATACCTCCCGCGATAATACGAATTAACTTAAACGAACTGGAGATTAAGAATCATATCACCTTAATCACCGCAAAACCGACCTCCGGATTGTCAGAAATCGTCTATTATTACAACATAGTAAACCACACTAAGTACGGAATGCTAAATCTGAAAAATCCATAAAACCATACCCAGCTACGGATCAATCTCACCCTAAGCGTAAATATATCACGCAAATGCACCCTGCATACCGCCTGACTTTCTCAGCAGCAATCTTACGTTACTTCTTGCTTTCTCGAAGCCTTTAATTTATAGAAAGGTGATGCTAAAATGAACGCAAATTGCCCACAAACAACCTGACGTAGGAGATAGAGAAATGAGAAAGTTAATTGTCCTTATACTGGTCATCCTGGGATCCGTCGGAACCATAACAGCTATTGCAAGTGAATATCCAAGAAAAAACAAGGCCCTCGCTGAGCGCATTGTATTCAAAGCCGAGCAGCTAAGGGACGCAACTTTTATTTCTAACCTCGATTCGGCGCCCCCTGAAGTTATCCTCGATCAGCTAAAGGATCTGCTCGATCAATACGAACAAAACCTCGTCTTCGACCAAAGTCCATATCCAGGTGAAATTCTGATTGGAACCACGCCAGGAGGACACAGCACATGGCTCGAAACAATCACAAGCACACCTTACGACGGCTTCGTAAAGGAAATAAGAATCAGAAGGACAGGACGCCGGGCCCATTTCATCAGAATAAATGATATTGTAATCACAGGCAGAACCCCAAATGGTGACGTGATAAAAGAAACATTCAATCAAAACGGACGAATAAAGCTCTATCCCCGAGGAATCTTCGCACTGGCCCTGCCAAGACCAATGAAGCTCAGGAGAATTCGGATTAACATAAATCATGTATCAACAGGCCTGCAAATCTACGCAATCCTGCATAAGCGTAAGAACGTAAAACGCTATACCATAGATCCTCTTCCCAGGCACCCTCATCCCGTAGAACCTCCCGTAGTGGAAAATCCTTACCCCTCGAATTCGGAGATCCTCCTCGGAACAACACCATCGGGTGACAGCACATGGCTCGAAACACTTTGCACAACCCCGCCTCACACACGCATAAAGGAGATATGGTTACAAAGGACCGGATCCAGGGCCAGGTATCTAAGAATCAACGACATCGAGATCACCTATCTAACACCGCGGGGACCAAAGAAAGAACTGTTCAATCAAAACGCAAGGTCAAAGCTCTATTCCGGAGAAGTCTTCAAACTGGCCCTGCCAAAACCAATGAGAATCACCCGAATCCGAATCCTGATAGGCCACAAATCAACCGGACTAAAAGTAATAGGAATAGTACAGTAATCGATATCTTGAAAAACTTTACTTATCCTGCAATGGTTACTTACATAAAGCGGATTCAACTCATAAGTGCAACTGAGTCGCCACTGCTACAATAATCTGCATTGTTACGGGATATAGGGCAATGCTCCGAGAGCAACCCGAGCACCGTAACAATCTATACTGGATAGAAGCGGCTTAACCACCACCTTTTCTTCTTATCTATCCAGATAGCTAAAAGCGATAAACTCCAGCCCGCCCCAAGCGGGCTGATAAAAACAGCAAAGCCTTCCGCTTCAAATTAAAATCCAGGTGCGATAGAAAAATTGTCATTCTGAGCGCAGCGAAGAATCTGGCCCTCGGATATAATTTCCTTCCACACTTTTTCCTTACTCACATGTAGAATGGACAGTTTGCCCAACCTAAGCGCAGTCGAAGGCTTTGCCCATGCAGTGAATTGGACACCATTGCCCTGTTCCACATTTTATTTGAACGAACTTACGTGCACAAGGCTCCACCTCATTTGTTAAAACCTTTGCGTTTACGTCCCACACCACCAGAAGACTAAATAATTGCACCACACCCTTGTCCGATAAAAAAGCCAAATAAGGGCTGATATTTACTGAAACCTTCTTTTTAGCTAAAGAATTTCACCTGATTATTACGACATAGTAAATAGACTTGGTCGGTTTCGACCGCTTAGAGATTTGCTGACTGCCCACTGGAGGTTTTCAATGCCGGTAGCACAAAACCCTCATATACCCACCCGGAGCAAGGCCTCCACCGGATTAATACTGCTTTTCGCATTGCTTTCATCCAATATCGCCATAGCCGCCAGAGCACCACTATCAACAAGACAAAAACGAAGCAAAACCATCCAGGCTATGGCAAAAGTCTATATGTCATACGGCCAATACGCAAAGGCCCAGCCAATGGCAGAAAAAGCACTCGCTCTGGCAAAAAGAGCAAATGCTTCGGATGAGGATATCGCCGTGCATCTCCTCGACCTCGCCTTTATATATGAAAAACAGGCAAAATTCGATCTCGCAGAAGATCTATGCTTCAAAGCAAAAAAACTACAGGAAAAAGCATATTACAAAAATCATCCTCACATCGCATACACACTTAGAATACTAAGTTCCATTTATCTCCAGCAGGGCAGATACTCCGACGCACAATTCACACTCGATCAAGCCATAGATATTATGCTAAAGTGTCACTCGCTGCACGATAAGCCCGTCGCGCCGTTCCTCGTTGACATAGCCGATGTCCTCCTCGCACGGGGCCAATACGACAAAGCACAAGAACACTATCAACTGGCGCTCGATATTCTAAACAAGGGATACGGAAAAGACCATCCTTATACTGCCGCAGTATCTGGAAGAATGGCACACCTCCTGACAATACAAAACGAATTCGTCCAGGCAAGAGTGCTGATAGACAAAACATATCAGGTCCAGGAAAAAACATACGGACCAGACAATCATTTACTGATGGCAACATGGCTCACAAACGCTGAAATATCAAGGGCGGAAAAAGACTATGATCGAGCCGAACGCTTCCTGAGAAAAGCATATTCAGTATTAAAAAAAAATAAATCGATCAACCACCCCTTGGCTGTCAAAGTACTCGAAAAGCTAAGCAGGCTATACATCGACATGGGAAAATACTCCAGGGCAGAAGATAAAGCTCGCCTTGCGCTAAACATATCGACAAGGACGCTCGGAAAAGAAAATGACAGTACCGCTATGGCAAAGAACTCACTTGCCATTGCTTATTTCCACCAGAAAAGATATGCAAAAGCACAGGGCCTATACTTCGATGCACTAAATACTCTCGAAAAAACCCTCGGGCACGAACATCCAAATACCCGAACTGTTATCGCTAACATCGACACACTAAATCAAATCCGCCCTGCCGTCGCAGACTTTATAGAACTGGCCCGACCGCTCGACAACCTACGAACTCGATAACTCTACACTAATACAATTGACACATCCAAACTTCCCCTTGCGGCAACAACAATCATCCCCGCTTTATGTTGTCCGATAAATGCCTTGATCTAAAAATGAAAAGGGACATCCCTCTGCCGTTCCTGTCCTCGACCTTGACCGATAACATATATAACACGTCCTGTTTATTATACTTTTAATAGGGTGGTATCGGCGATTATCCTCGCCAATCAAATCCCGAAGAAAGATAAACAGAAATAAAAAACATGGTTGAGGCGTGATATTATGTCTGCGAAAAAAACATTAGTATCAAGGCCCTTGAACTTCAGACTTCTGGCCATTTCAACATTTCTAATATTGGCTTTGGCACGGACAGCATTCGCTGCTAACTCTCCAGATCCACAAAAAAACGAAAAGTTTTGCACCTCACTGCGATCCATGGCAAGAATCTATATGGCATATGGGAAATACGACAAAGCACAGCCACTTGCCGAGCAGGCCGTTAATTTCGCGAAAAATGCCAAACTAAGTGACGAACAGCTATGCCGCTCGATACTCGATTTGGCCTATGTCTATGAAAAGCAGGCAAAGCTCGCACAGGCCGAAGAACTCTGCACACTCGGAATAAAACTACAGGAAAAAATTTACTACAAGAACCATCCGCATATTGCATACTCCCTCAGAATACTAAGCTCAATCCATCGTCAGCAGGGCAGGTACGACCTGGCCGCTGATGATCTCGATAACGCCATGACAATTATACTAAAGTGTCACCAGCCCGGCGATCATATCGTAGCTTCGTTCGTTGTTGGCATCGCCGACCTGTTGACCGCCCGCGGAGAATATGAATCCGCCCAAAAACATTACGAACAGGCCATTGACGTTATCAGAAAAAAATACGGTAATGACCATCTATATACCGCTAACGTCAAAGGCCGGATCGCAAACTTATACTTGGCCCGCCAACAATACACACAAGCCGAAGAATTGATCGAGCAAACACGCGAAATACAACAAAAAATCTACGGCACAGAAAGTCACCTACTTATCCCGACATGGCTGACAATGGCTCAACTCGCACAGGAAAAACAAGATTACTCAACCTCAGAGAAGTTGCTAAAAAAGGCATATGATCTCATCAAAAAGAAAAATCGCGGGCGACATCCCTCAGCAGGAAAGATACTAAACCGATTGGCACAACTCTATATTGAAACCGGACGCTACGAACTGGCCGAAAAAACCTCTAAAGAGTCTCTTGACATCCTCGAAGGTTCTCTCGGACACCAAAATGATTACACCGCAATCGCATGCGATAATCTCGCAAAAGTATATATACACCAAAAAAAGTACAACCAGGCAAACGAACTCTGCATAAGGGCGATGGGTACACTCGAAAAAATATTTGATGCTGATCACCCAAAACTAAAAGCAGCGAAGTTCACAATGGCGCAATTGCAGATCAAAGCTGGAAATGCACTCGGAATCGCAAAAGTCAACCAACCGACACAAACGCTCCCTGGCCATGATGCTTTAGATATGGTCACCATAAAAACCACAAAATAAAACGCCTCTTCAAAATAATTTGTGGGTATCTGTTTAGGTTAATATTTCTTAACTCTTTGTTGTTAAACAAGTTATGTTGTGTTCTTGTGAAATATTTTTTGGTACACAAAAAATATTTCCCCTGGAATGCGAACTTACCCACAAATTATTCCGAAGAGCCAATAAAACTACCGCCCCATCACAATGTCACAAAAAAAACGCCGCCCTGAAATTAAGGACGGCGCTTTGTATTAACCATCGGGCCACGGTTACATTGCTATTAAAATCTAAGCATAAAGCCAAGGTTGATCCTGCCTTCGCACTTATCCGTACGAGTTGTTTTCTTCAACGGAAAACCATAATATATCACACCGGTAAAGTGTTGACCGATTTCCATTACCAGGCCCGCTCCAACCGAATACATCTCCGTATGACTGCTTTCAGGCGGTGTTACACCCTTATTTGAATCCTTAATTCGCGCTCGACCGTAATCGAAGAAAGCTACCGGGGCTAAACGCTTGAAGTACAACTCTGACGATTTGTCCCTTGCTGGCTCCGGTTCCTGGTTCTTTTTGCGATTAGCCTGACCCGCCTTGACCAGGTCATATTCATACTGAAATGAGGCCAGAACACCACCGTCGGCTACTACTTCATATTCTTCGTAACCGCGAACTGTGTACATGCCTCCGAAGACTGTCATCTTCGACGGTACAAGTCGCTCGCTTGAATCGATAAAACGGAATGCCCCCTTCGCCTGGTTGACCTTGTTGGAATCGAGGTACTGACTATGAGATGCACGCAAATTATAGATGGTAAAAAGACTCTTGGCACCCGCACGTGCGGTGTTAAACTCTGTCCTCTTCGACTCGCCCCCAAGGCTCGCAGAACGTGTATAGCCGATAGAACTTGAAGACATGTCGTCCGAATGATGAAGTTCAACGCCCCAGCTCCAAAGCCACCACTTCAGATCGGTACCGAGAGCATCGGGAAAAAATGAAGGAGTGATCCTGCTTCGTTCGTGGCTTATAGAACCAGTCACGTCAAAGAACCATCCTTCGTGTTGAAGAACGTTCAAACTAAGTCCGGCACCGTAAAAATCACCGTTGCCAAGAAAGTCCACGTCACTACCGGCAGGATTGACATCAAACTCACTGTAACCTCCGAATAAGTTAAGACGCAATTGTTGGGAGAATAACGGAAAATCGTAGTTACCGTATAATGAGTAGTCCTCGTCCCAATCACTGTCAAGAGGAGCCTGATAGACTACTCCAAGTTTGTCGTCAAATCCAAACAGATTCGTATTGATTAAACCGTAACGAGGTACCCACTGCCTGTCACGTGTCCCGGAGTTATCAACCTGAACGAAACCGTGCCACGGAGTCGCTTCATAAACGTCATAACCAACAGAAAGCGTTTCAGGTTCCTCGCCGCCGGAAACTACCGCCGATACATAACGGTCAGGATTGAGATTCAGAAGGTTTACATAGTCGTCAAGCTTCTTCTGGTTCAAAACCTCACCCTCTTTAACTGGGGACCATTCCAAAACAAGATTCGGATCAAGGTAACCATCCTCAACTTCAGCCTGGTTAGGATCGAAAAACTTTACCCTTACTGATGACACTAAAGTTTCAAGAACCTCTATTTCCAGAATATCTCCGACAAGTGTACCATCGGAAGTCATAGCTGTCTTCGAAACGTGAATATATATACCCGCATAGTTCTTTTTTTGATACACGGACACAAGGTATTGCATAAAACCCTGTATCGTCCGCGCGGACACTTGTCGTGATGTACCCGGCGTCAGAATTACTTCAACCACTGGCCGCAGGTCATACAATGCTTCGCTCTCGGCTTCTGTTAGAGACTTCTTTGAAGTGTTGTATATTAGGGGGACACGCTTGAGAAGTGTCTTGGTCTTGATCAGACTATTATCGCTGATGCGAACTTCCTTTACCGTCATCTGCTTCGATGTGTCCGAAGGCAAATCCACCTGATCGATTATTTCGTCTAATCGAACCTTCTTTTTCTCAAAAGAAGCACGCCGAGCCTCCTGGGCCGCAAGTCGTTTCGCCTTGGCAGCTTCTTCACGACGGACACGCATGACCTCGGCTTGATCGGCTTTCTTTTGGAGTTTTAGCTTGAGTTTCTCGGTATCGCTAGAACCAAAAATCGAAGAAGACGGCAAAACCAATAAAAACAGAACTATGAATAGAAAGACCTTTCGTTTCATGAATTTCTCCTTGGATAAGTTGATGCTTCTCGTAACAACCATAGTTGGATTTAATTGTAAAAAACACATCTAATATAATTGTCTTTAATAGCAACTATCGTCCAAAATCTACCGAAACTCCACAATACTAACCCCAAAAAAGCCCTTTTGAGCCGATTTGATAATTAGATTTGACAACCTAAACAGCATCGATCCGCTAACCGAACAAAAACTTCAATACGCAAACCTCGTTTTCAGTATTGATAAACCGCTTTATGATAATGAAGAGACTTAATTTAAGGCTTTAGATCAACTAATACCATACCCCCAAATCACCACAAAAAATTTGGTATTAAGATTATGCCACCTTCCGCAAAGCACTACCACCTAAAATTATCGAACATCCTCGACATAAAAAAAAAAGCGAGAACAACCTCTCGCCCTTTCAGCACATATTTATTGACATACCTTAGTACGGACAGCCAATGTCATACATATACGTCGGATCACCTGTTGGATACGGTAACTGCCTCACCGCCACAACCCCCTAACGTGACGATGAACAGATCACCCTCTGCAGGGGAATTCACCGCTCGTAGAGAAACTCACCGTAACCTCATTCGGACCAGTGGGCGTACACATAATGTCAACTCTCCCAAAGACCGGCGCAATACCCAAAAAAAAGCATCCGCCAACGCCGGTTTCCACAAATATCGAAGATCCCGGCGCGCCGGGAATCAATAATCAACCTATGCCCAAGGTATTATCAATAATCAATGAAAAGCCTCCGCTGGGGCTCATAATTATCTAAATCCATAAAATCGAAATTTGGAAATAGAAATTCGCAAATTTCTTCTTGCCCTTTTCCCGCCTTCCCCCCATAATAAACAAAATAAAAACAATTTTCCGCATCCATAAATAACAAAGCGGAAAAACAAAAAGCTATGCCGAGCAAAAAGGCGCAAAATGAATAAAGAAGAAAAAATGCGGATGCTCCAGGCTTTGAGCGAAAAAGAGCTTACAAAAAAGTTTCTGATCCCGCTGTATGAATCACCTGGAATGGGATGTAAGAATGTTCGTTATACACACAGACGTCTTGAGTTTGGAAAGGACGTGATTTACTACAAAGTGGACGAGTATGGCAACAGGATATACACAGGGATTCAGGTAAAAAAGACGAAGATTACGACCAAAGATATTGACGGGATACAGCGTCAGGTACAAGAGGCGTTTGGGGAACCATTTACCGATTTGAGCGACGGAAAGAAAAGGGAACTTGATAGGGTTGTCGTTCTTACTTCGAGTCAGTTCGCAGAAGAGGCGAAGGACTCCTTCTGGGCTAATATGAAAGCTATCCATCGTGAAAAGATGGTCTCGTGTGTAGAGGGAGGACTGCTTGTAGAGCTTCTTGACAAGCACCTGCTTTCAGCATTCTGGGATGAGTACGACCTGTTCAATAAGTACTTCAATGCCATGCAGCGGGATTTTACAACGATAAAAGATGTCTCGGCGATTGGTCAGAAAGAGTCGGTATCGCTCGATAGTATCTACGTTTCCCTAAGGGTGAGCGAGGAAATCACAAAGCGTCAAATGCCGGCAGAGAAGGATTGGAAGATATTCGACGATCAGCAGCTAAAGGATCGTTTGCAGCAGGCGCCACAGCAGAAAGAAAGGGCAAAGGTTGTGGATGCTGACCGGGCTGTGGCTGATTACGAAAGATTAGTGATTGTGGGAGACCCGGGTTCAGGCAAAACTACACTCTTGAAACACTTGGCGCTAAAGTGGTGCATCGAAAATCTCCAGAAGCAGCAAAGATTGTCGGTTCCCGTGCCTATTGTGCTGCGCCAATTAGCAGACAGCAATAAGGGTATAAGACAATACATAGATACCGTATTCGAAAAATACGACTTCCCGAACGCAAAGAAGTGGATAGAAAAGGACCTTAAGCAAGGTAAATGCCGACTCCTGCTCGATGGCTTCGATGAACTGGCAACTAAGCAAAGCCAGGAAAAAGTGGCCAAAGAGATTGAAAAATTTAGTCACAAGTATAGGAAAATCCCGGTTTTGGTTACCTCGAGGATTGCCGGTTATCATGATGAGCTAAGAGGATTTACAAAGGCCGAACTGCTCGAATTCGACGACGACCAGATTGCCAGATTCACGGAAAACTGGTTCGGACAAAAGCACCAGGGGCGGGCAAAATCAATGCTCGCTGCGATTAAAGGCAACCAGCAAATAAAGGCACTTGCAAGAAATCCCCTGATGATCGCCATAATCGCCATCATTTATGAAGAGGACAGGAAACTCCCCGAAAGAAGGGCCGATTTATACCAGCGCTGCATCGAGGTCTTATTGAGTAAATGGGACGTACAGAAGCGGTTAAAGAACAAATACCCCCCAGATAAGAAAAGATTCATTCTAAGTAAGCTGGGGTTCTACGGACATACGAACAACAAAAGGATTATGACTGATGAGGAAATTCGAGCACAGATGCTTGAACATTTTCCACGCCTGGGACTTAAAGAAAAGGATTTGAACGGTTTTCTTGAGGAGATATGGCAGCGCAGCTTTCTGTTGAGAGAAGTCTCGATGGATAGCTATGATTTTCTGCACCTCTCGTTCCAGGAGTATTTCACGGCGCTGGAGTTGACTGAAAGTGAGGATGCGACAGACATAATATTAAATCATCTCACCGAGCCGTGGTGGCAAGAGCCGATCCTGCTCTACGCGGGAATAAAAAAGGATGCGACCGCTCTCATAACAACTATCGAAGAGAATGTCCCCGAGGACATTTTCCATAGCAACCTGATGTTGTGCGCAAAGTGCGTTGCAGACGCTGATTTTACAGATCCGTCACTAAAGGACAAAATCATTGACCGGTTGTATGAACTCTATGAAGCCGATAAGTTTTATTCTCTTACTAATAGCGCCATCGAAATTCTTGGCCGCATAAATCCGGACAAAATAATAGATAACCTGAAAGCTAATTTGACTGCGGATGATGCATCTGTTCGTAGCAGCGCAGCCTATTCTCTTGGAAAAACAGGCAGCGAGAAGGCAAGCGAACCGCTGCTAAAGGCCCTCAAAGACCAGGATAGCAATGTTCGCAGAAACGCAGCTTCTGCTCTTGGAATAATAGGCAGCGAGAAGGTAATCGATCCGCTGCTAAAGGACCTGAAAGACAAGGACAGCATTGTTCGCGAGAGCGCAGCTTATGCTCTTGGAGAAATAGGCAGCGAGAAGGCAATCGGACCGCTGATAAAGGCCCGGAAAGACAAGGATAGAGGTGTTCACTGGTACGCAGTTTATGCTCTTGGAAAAATAGGCAGCGAGAAGGCAATCGGGCCGCTGCTAAAAGACCTGAAAGGCAAGGACCGCGATGTTCGCTGGATTGCACCTTATGCTCTTGGAAAAATAGGCAGCGACAAGGCAATCGAACCACTGCTAAAGGCCCTCAAAGACAAGGATATTAATGTTCGTAGCAGCGCAGCTGATGCTCTTGGAAAAATAGGCAGCGAGAAGGCAATCGATCCACTGATAAAGAACCTGAAAAACAAGCATCACGATGTTCGCAGAAGCGCTGCTTATGCTCTTGGAACAATAGGCAGCGAGAAGGCAATCGAACCGCTGCTATTGGCCCTCAAAGACAAGGACCGCGATGTTCG
>SDBT01003893.1_pt1 | contig 25628 bp, 15 predicted proteins | sample 2277101 | NCBI WGS metagenome assembly SDBT01 (sample SAMN10404973, study PRJNA504765) | marine sediment metagenome | isolation source: marine sediment core GS10_PC15, 103 cmbsf | place: Arctic Ocean: Southern Knipovich Ridge | collected 2010 | reverse complement strand
GGGCAAAGGCTATTGGAATAGCTGTCGGGATCAGGATAGCCATCGTTCCATAACTTGTCCCCGTCGCGAACGAGGTCACCGACGCTACGAGAAACAGTATGGCAGGGAACCACTGCGGTGAAATTTTATCGGCGAGAATTGCCGACAGGAATTTTCCGGTGTTTAGCAATTGGCAGCAATCCCTAAGAGACCATGCCAGTATCAAAATAGCACACGGTATCAGGGCCCTTTTTATACCCTGCTGGAAACATCTTTTGATAGCGGCAAAATTTAACGATCCAAACCAACGCGAACAGATCAGCGCAAGTAACAGTCCGAATATCGCTGCCGAATCCAGGACCAAAGTTGTGTGCCTTGCACTTGCGATAACGTCTCTCAAATATACCCAACTTAATAATGAACCACCCTGTGCCAGTTTCGCCGGACCGCCCCCGTCGAACCATAGCCCGACCAGATGAAAAAGCAGGAATCCACACAATGGAATCAGGGCATTCATGGCCCGGTACGATTTGACGGTTATGTTTTCAAAATTATGGTCGGCTTTGTTTTTGCCTCCGGGATTATCCTTCCGCGCCAAGACCTGGGCGGTTCGCATCGGGCCGAAATCAGTTTTTATCAGGATCAACAGGAAAACAAAAGCAATCATGGACACACAATAGAAACGATAGCTCAAGGCATCGAAGAACATCGAGTAGCCGCTTTTTTCCAGGCCCAACTGCTGCGCAGCCTTGTTAAAGAGTCCAACCTCGTATGCAATCCAGGTACTAATAATCGCAAGCCCGGAAATCGGTGCGCTGGTTGCATCGACAATGAAAGCCAGTTTCTCTCGACTGACACGAAATCGGTCTGTCACCGGCTGCATCATGCTGCCTACGATCATGGCGTTTGCGTAATCGTCTATAAAACAAACCACGCCCATCAGGGCCGTCGCCGCCTGGGCCGATCTTGAGCTTTTTATCCATCGTGACATCCAAAGAAGGATTCCAGTAAATCCTCCCGATACGATTACCAACTGGATCATTACGAAAATCGGCGGGATAAACGCCAATACCTGCAGGTTCGATTTGCTGCTTACTGTACCGGCTGCGACAGTACCTACTGTTTTTATTCCCGCAAGCCAGGCCGTGATATTAACCGGGTCCGAGCCGATATGTGTCAGCAGGCTGCCGGTGACAAAAGCCAGGCCCAGGCTAAGAAGAACGCGCCGAGTTAAAAACGCCAGAACAATCGCCAATAATGGCGGCACAATACTGTACCACATGAGAGGTTCTGAGCCCTCCTCTTGCGCAGTATCAACCGACGCGGCCAAACCGCAAACGATTACAAAAACAACTGCGGCACAGATTATTCTAACTATTACTTTGGACTTCAACGGATGCCTATACCGGTAATAACATCAAATACACAATCTTCAAGCTAAAAGATTATCATAACTTCGTGTATTTTCAAGAGTTAGCCGGTTTATTCAAGTACGATTCGGGGTAGCTATGTATTTTTGGAGCTGACGAAATCAAAATTCACGCTCTTTTAGTTTTTCAAGCTCAATTTCAGCAAGTTCTATTATTTCATAATCATTTGAAAATTTCTTTACCAAAGATTTAAGGTTTTCTTCGCTTTCCTTAGTATCCGACCTTACACACCAGCTAACAAGATGTCTTCTTGCTGCTTGTTTAATTATAAAAAGCATCTTCAAATTATGTTTTCTATGCCCTGAAGTTCCGTAAGGCAAATGCATCATTTTCGTTGAATCGGCAGAATAGATAAATTCGTAATGCTTTTTAGCTTCCAAATGCTCTTTTCCCCCACAAAGCAAATTCCCCAAACCCATATGTGCTCGTAAGACTTCCCAATAAAACGTATCAGGGTTGCTATAGTTATCTATGGCATATCTAAACCACTTTATTGCCTTTTCTACATCGCGTTCTGTTCCGTGTATTATAGTACTGCTATGAAGCTGTCCTAATTTTGACGCTATTTCAAGATTACGTTCATATTCAGGATATAATTCTATTATCTCTTGATACGTTTGTCTTACCAAAGGCCCATCACTTAATGCTTCATAAGATTTAGCCATATAAAATCTTACTTCAGCACCCTGCTTATCAGTCAGATTTCGTTTCAATACCTCTTTTCCAGCATCAACCGTTTTTGCATGCTTACGACGATTGTGTAAATAACTAACAGCCTTAACAAGTTTCTCTGTTTCAATGTTTTTATAAACAATTTCTTTCAATTCGACCAACTCATCCAATTCGCCTCTTGGGATTGGTTTCTTACGCGGGTCTTTCCGGTTTTTTTTTGACTTGGGCGGCAGGATTTTAAATCTTATCTGATTACTTACTGCCTCAACTGTTGTATTACTTACTGTTTTAACTGTTGCTAATCTGGAATCAGGCATCGTTTTATATTTAATGCGAATAGCGTGAATACCTAACGATAGATTTAGCTTCACGGATTCTTTTTCTTTCGATAGCCATTGGTCTGTAAGTTTAATCTCAGCAAAATCGTATCGAATTTTTTTAGGGGGAAGAAACATCACTAACGCACTAATATATCCAGGCTCGCTCTGTTTGTACCATCGTCCGTCAACTTCTATTTCAAAAAACAGATCATGTGGAGAACACAAGAATTCATCATCGCCGGTATTCAGCAAATCAACTATAATTGTTGCAGTTTCATCAGTGCGAAAAGCAAGTTTTCTTGTCCGTATTCTGGCTTGAAAGCCATTAGTCGCATGACCCCATAATATCACATCTTCCCGTGATAACGTTTCCTCCGGCTCATGTAGCCACCACGGAGTATCCATCATATTTTTAGCTTCTGCTGTATCTGAATAAAATGTATGAATCTTTTCATTTCTATAATAATCCCAGAATAATTCTTCTGCCTGCTTATTATAAAATTCAAAATGCCCTTTACTTTGCTGATCTTCAAAAAACTTCCTGTAAGCATCTAAAGGTTCAGGGCCTGCCTGTTGAAAAATTACACGTCCACCATATTGCTTATATAGCTGATTATTGATTTTCCAGCCTATAATTGTACGTTCAACAGCACTATTCCTGCCTTCGAAGACCTTTTTAGATTTTGATCTTCTCTTTATTCTTTTGCTATAAATATCAAGCCTGTTATTAAGTTCGGAACGTTTCTTGTTGTCCAGATTATCTGCTTTGAGTTCTTTTTCCAGACTGTTTATTTTCTTTTGAGCTTCTTCAATTTGTGACGAAATTGTCCGTTGCATACTCTTATTAAACTGCTCAACATCTGTATCTGTAACTTCTACACCTTGCTCCTGAGTATATCTTTCAAATAGCACCCTGAAATAACCTGAGATATTCGACTTCCTTTGTTGCTGCAACCATCTATCAAATTCTTCTTGTGTCTTGTTATTTCGATGCTTTTCCATCTGGGCTTGTGAAGGATTAATATCTTTAAGATATATCTTTTGGCCCAGCACTTTTAAGATCAAGGAATCCCCCGGCAAATTATTCAAAGAATCATCTGCCAAAACAGGCAAACTTCGCATCTGGCCTCGAATGTTCTCAATAGCGCCTCGGGCTGTGTCCCTTACGCTTGAATCGTTTTCTTCATCAATCGCCTGGCCCCAACCTTCTGCCCCCTCAACCTGCATAGAAGATTCTTCAATTTCGACCATATCATTCGTATTGTCTGTAATATCTTTTATGGTAGGTACAGACTGAATATCTTCTTTTCTTCCGGATATCACGGCAACATAACCCTCTATCCTGACAGCATACATCAAAGTCAAAATGACCCTGCCGTCTTTGATAAAATCACGTTTCCAGAAAGGAAGATATTTCTCGCTTAGCCCAACAGGTTGTTTGAGTATGTAAGTACGTATCTGGTCGCATTCAGGTAGAGCGATCTGTTTTCTACTACTCGTTGCTGCATCATCATAACCCTCTAAGTCTTGGCGTGACTGAATTCTCCGCATTAGGTAATCCAGATTGTCACCCTCTTTCGATATAATTAGCTGGTAATCTACATTTGTGCCATTTGATGGACTCGTTAATGTTCCATTTGTACCACCCCAGTATCCACCAATGGAATCACCTTCAATTTTAAACGAGTGCCAACTAAGACGTACGGCTTTGGTCAGATTCAAACGCCAGTGATAACGTTCAACCTTACCATCATTGTCAGAAGCGATAAACCGCACCGGTAAATTAACACCCTCATCAGATGTTAGCGCAATTGTTATCGGTACCGCCAGTGCCAGAACCAGCAATACCGCAATCAAGGCAGGTGCCCTACCGGAGCTGTTCTGCTGTCGTAAGTCACTGCCGACCAAGCGGCGCACGCGATCCAACAGTGAGCCTCCGCTTGCCGCAACGGCCAACCTGTGTCCGCCGCGAAGTTCTTCTATTGCCGTCAATGCTTTTGCATAGCCGAGTCCGTCTCCACTTACTCTCACGGCTATATCGTCGCAGCAGTTCTCACGTTCTATGCGAATCCGATGCGAGACCCACCACACAGCCGGGTGATAGAAACCGACGATCTCGATCACAGTTTGAAACATATTCACTAAATAATCGTACCGCCGGATGTGAGCCAATTCATGTGCAAGGATCGCCTCCAGTTGTTCACCGCTAAGCCCGGTCAGCGCACTTGCCGGAAGCAATATCAGTGGCTTTAACCAGCCGATAACTGTTGGTACCTGTACCAGCGCGGATTCGGTAAGTTCAACGGCTCGGGGCACTCCGATAAGCTCAGCCAGTCTTTTGGCATTGGCCTGCACTGCTTCGCTGACCGGTTTTATCAATCTTCGTCGAAGCCGCTGCAATTGCGCCCAGCCGCCTAAATGCCACACCGACAAAAGTAGCACACCGACAGTCCAGAAAAATACGATATGAGGCAGCAGCTTCTTAGCACTGGCAACTATTCGCTCTTTCCAGGAAACACTCGGCGCTTCGGTCGCTATCTGAGCAAGCTTGGCAGTTAATGCTTTCGATGGCCCTGGAACTTCCTCAACCGCCGCAGTGGCAGGAGGCTCACCTGCCGGTTCCACAATTTCAGCATGGACCGGTACATTCACTCTCGCGGGCGCAGCTATTTGCATCGTAACTACCGCGGAGACAACGAACAAAATCATGGCCGAACATGCAGCCGCATAACGCATATTCGCCGAAACCTTTCGCAGGAGTCTAAGTGCTGTCGCCAGCAGCACCGCGATCACCGCTCCCTGCCAGATAAAATACAGCAGCGTCCAGCCGATTGCCTCTATGGCTTGAGGTGAAAAAATATTGTCCAACATGATCATCTCCCCCCATGCTTATCGAGCAGCTTTTTGATTCTGGCAAGCTCCTTTGGTGAAACCTTCTTAGCCGAAAGCGCCCGCATTACAAGTTTCTCGGCCGAGCCGGAGAAGACCTTCTCGATCAAGTCTCCGACCAGGCGTTTCTGGGCCTTTTCCTCTGAGACCGCTGCCTCATACACATGCTTATAGCGCGAATTGTCTCGCTTGACCAGGCCCTTGTCCGCCATGATCTGCATCAGTTTTAGCGTGGTAGTGTACCCGGTCGCCCTGGCATGGTTCATCTGCACGTTGACCTGGCGAACCGTGCTCGGCCCTTTGTCCCAGAGGATACCCAGAATCTCCAATTCTCTGTCCGTCGGTTGTGGCGTCTCTTCTCTTGCCATCTAAAGTCCCCTTTCAAATCGCAAAATTCTAAAACCGAAAAACAGAATATACGAATCTTTTCGTACCGTCAACCAAAAAAACGAAACTTTTCGTAATTTTTTAAAAAAACACCCTATCTCCTTATATAAAAAGGACTTATCTCCTAAAAAAATAATCAATATTAATGCACAAGGCCGAGCCCAAAAGGCTCGGCCTTGACTTTTTTATAATCGTTACTTCTCTACCGACGGTTAATCCAGCCCTCACGCTCAAAAAAATTGGGAGGAAAAACGTTGTTTTTCACTTGCCCATTCCTGCCAAGCACGAACAACCGTGATATACTGCTCAAGAGCCTCTGGATTCATAGAGGCTTCTTTCCAGGTGACCTCGGGAAGCTGTCCTTTTGTGATATTCCATTTCTTCTCGAGTTGCTTAATGATAGACCTCGCTGCGATGTAACGTGCCGCCGTAGGCTTATTAGCGGCTACCTCCAGCCATCGGTCCAATTCCAGACATTCAGATCCGGCCAGGTAACGCGCAGCTTTGATGCGGACTTCCTCGTCGTCATCATCAATCGCGGCCTCGAAAACAGCCTTAACATTAGGATCATAGATTCCACAAAGCTCTCGTACCACCACACGACGGGCTCCGACATTTTCATGATTCATCGCTGAAAGAAGTACTGCGTATGCTTCGGAACTTCCGTCCTGTCCTTTTTCGAAAAGCTCATACAGCCATTCACAAGCCGATTCCCAATCATCCTCGGCGCCGTGTATAAGGCGATCCTGAAAGAATCCCAATGCATCAGGACCTACGAAAGACTTCAGCGGGCGATAGAGCCAATTGTAGTCCTGCTTTTTATCCTTTATGGCCTCCATGATGTAGGGTGCCACATTCGGGCCCATGCCTGTGATACCTACTATTTCGTCGTTTACCAAGGCGCTGGTAAAACTGTATTCGGAAATTTTTCGATTACCCTCGCAACGGACTTTGTCCATCAGCCGTTCAAATTTAGCCTCGAAAAGCTGTTTTTCCGTCTGGTCCGAACCAACCGGATTGACTCTAAAAGCAACATCCGCTTCAATCTCTTCTCGCCACTCGCCCTCAAATCTATCGTATTCGCATCTGATTTTGTAATCCCCAATCAGTGCAACCTCAATAGTGTCCGTGGCACTTATAGAATCCCCCGGTCCCAGCAAAATCGTATCTTGGTTCGGCTCGTAAGGTCCCACAGCACATTCAAGCTCTTTCGAACCGCCAGGGTAATCCATATCTGACCTGATGATCCGGCGGCAATTAACTTCAATGTCACGGTCGCTTATGCTTCTAAATGTGAGCGTGATCTCAATCGGTTCGTGAAGCAGATACGTGTCCTTATCGGTTTCTATCGTGAGGACAACATGGTCTTCAATATCCTTGCGGGCCCAGCACCGTTTGCCTTCGGCATCGTCATCCTTGTCCGGAGCAGGCGGAAGGTCTTTGAAAGCAATCCATCCGGCCGGTATGTCAGCGGCAACTGCTGGAGCTTTCAGCTCCTCGGATCGAAACCAGAGTAGTCGTTCGGCTACGTTGCTATCTTCCATGACCGGCACTGCGGATTCGGATGCCGAATCGTGATAAAACAGCTTACCTTCGCTGATCCATATCGCACGCTTGCCGTCGGGAGAGATTTCCAGATCTTCTTCGTCAGACGGTCCTCCCAGCTCCTGTTCGCCATAAAACAGATATTTATCAGATAACAGGTACTCCCCATTGACGGTTTCATCCTCGATTAGCTTGCGTTCTTCAAGGTCGATGCTGAATTCACCGAAGTTTCTAATTTGAATCCGCGGCCCCGCCTGTTTGTACTTCTGGGTCATCCCGAAAAACCCCATATGTGGATTTCCCGGTAATGCAACGACGTCCTCCATTTCACCGGTGGTAACGTCGATAATTGCAACCTTGTTCGTTGCCTCGCCTATATTGCGGCCCCAGAATTCGGTACGAATGCAAACGACACGGTTCGCATCGATCCACACAAGCGGCGGAGCGTACCAGGAAAGAGAGGACATACTCCAAATCTTAAACCTGATCGGGGCGATTGGGTGGGTCACCTGCCCAGAGGCTATGTCAATAACGGTCAGCAAGTTTCCATTCGGATCCTTGGCAAAATAAGCCAACCGGTTGTGCTCAGGCGAAATTGCGAGCGTTGTGTATTCCAGTTCGCGCTCGAGTCCCACAATATCTCGATACGCACATGTTCGAAAGTCCAGCACCCTGAGGGTCATTACACCCTCATCATCTGAACCGGCCTGTCCGTAAAGTCGCCCTTCATCGTAAACGTACGGATGGCTCCAGTACACATTGAGCAGTGAGTTCACCGAGTCGTCATCATCAGAGGCTATTAACTCAGTTTGCCCTGTTGCCAGATTAATGGCTGATAGCTCTCCCTCGCCGTGTTTGGCGTAGAGTAGCCCTGCTACCACGCAGAGCGGGTGTTCCCATGGGCGGCGAGATACGAACTGTGTATTGATATCCCGAAACTCAAGTCCTTCAGGCGTAACCTTGGCAAGGACCAGTGTCTTGCTTCCTCCCTCTCCATCCTCCTTGTTCAGACGGATGAACAGGAAATGTTCATATTCACTACCGCTGGCCGCGATATTCACCGGCGTCGGCAACTTGGTGTCGTTCACTACCGTTGGTATGAGATTGGTAACCTCCACATCATTGTCATCTTTGGCCTGGCTCTTCGAAGTCTCCTGTTCCAGGCGTTTCTTTATTTCTCTAGCGGTCTGACCAAAAGGATTGTTCGTATCGTCAGATTGTGAGTCTAACAGTTCCAAAGCGGTAATCGCACTTGCGTCGCCGATTTTAGCCAGATAATTAGCCGCAAGGACTTTGCTTTCCGGCGTACCTTCTGAAAGCATAGTTACCAAACCGTCAATATTATGCGAAGCATACATCTGCTCGATTTGCTTAAATTCTTCAAGGAGATTTTCCTTTTCATCCGTACCATTGCCGGCACCTTTATTTTCATCAATCTTCACAATCTGCGGATCGATCTGGGGCTTGTCACTATCCCTCTGGCTGCTCAAAGTCTTTATGCTCAGAGCAATCAAGATTATTATTACCGCCGCAGCGGCTAATTTGGTTATTCTGCTATTCATGATTATTCTCCATATGTTCTGTCGCCCTATTTCCTGCCTGCTTTGATTGGTCAGTGTTTGTCTGACTCGGTTTAGATCGTGGGTAGTTACTTCGGGATCTGCTTTGAACTTTGAAATCGCTTCAAGGCGGTGTTTGATTTGGTTTTCGTTTATTTCGTTCATAACGTTACTCCTTACCGCTGAGGCTCCTCTTTGGGCCTGTCAGTAATTCTCTTAGTCTTGCAATGGCCTTGGCCGAGACCGACCGGACATGTGAAGGCTTTTTGCCGAGGCGTTTGGCTACCTGCTGGTAAGGTTGCTGCTCGATATAGTGCATAACTACGACCTCACGGGCAAATTCGCTCAGTTGGGCCATCGCGTCGAGGACTTCTGCAAGTTCCTCGGCTTGAACCAGTTCTGTCACTACTGAAGGGCTGTTTGCTGCTACAGCACAGTCATCGTTTAGTGGCTGGGATCTGGGTTTTGATCTTCTGCGCCAATCAAAGGCTACGTTCATGGCTGTTCGATAAGAATAGGCAAAAGGGTCTCTGGCCTTATCGAAGCTATTAGAATTTGACAATCGTATAAATAGTTCCTGCATAAGATCACCAGTAATATCCTGTGATAGCGTCAGCTTTGCTATCAAGCCGTGCAGACGCTCACCGTGTGAATCGAGTAAATCCAATACCTTTCTGTGCTTTTTGTTCAAAAAACCACTCAAAACTTAAGAATTATCAAGGCCTTTACTATTATAGATGATAAAAAGGGGGGCTGCGCACCTGCATTTTTTTGAAAATCTTCCCGTAATATCAATATTTACGAGATTTATCCTTAGCGTGGTGGCAAATTCGGAGGGGCTCGAGTGTTGTTATCAGATTTTGGTCAGCATATTTCGAGGGCGAGTGCTGTGATGTCATCGACTTCTGAAGGAGAGATTTTTTTGTTGCGGGCAAGATTGTTAAGGGCGTCGATCAATTCAACGGCTGGGAGTTTCATTGCTTCTAAAAACTCATCGTTGAAAACGAATCCTCTGTCTTCATCGACGCCTCCGATGAATGGCTCTGCGCCGTCGGAGTAGATCAGCAGTTTGTCACCTGGCTGTAGCTGTATTGTCTGCTGTGGGTAAATTGACTGATCGAAGATGCCCAGCAGCGGTCCCTGTATCTCTAATTGCTGTGGCTGGCCGTCCCTGATTAAGACTGGATATGGGTGGCCCGCACGTGAGTATGTCAATTCGAGTGAGTTGATGTTTAGGAGGCAGTAGCAGGCCGTTGCGAATTGGTAGCCGGAGAGCTTCTGTGCTGCCATTTTCTCGTTGAGGGTCTGGATTACCTGAGATGGTTCCAGGATTTTATATTCGTTGCCGTTTGTTTGCCGCATTACCAGGGCCTGTTTTAGGAAGATAGTCAATAGAGCGGCAGGCATTGCATGTCCTACGGCGTCAACGACGTAGAAACCTATGTGCTCTTCATCGATTCTGGCAGCGTCGTAAATATCACCTGAAACCCATTCAGCGGGTAGGAAAGTTGCAGCCCATCGCGTTTTTTCGGTGTTAGGCAAAGACGCAGGGAGAAAATCACGTTGTACCAGACCGGCCATTCTTAGTTGCTCGGAAATGTTTTCTACGAGCTTTCCGGTCATTTGTAGTCCCTCAGCCAGTCTATTTCCGTGGATTCGTTCTGTTTCCATAGGAAGTGCAGGGCTTCTTGCGGAAATGTCCGTGCTTCTCTTTCGGCATGCGATATTTACGCTGATTCTGAACCATAATTCGTCTATTGAGACCGAATCCATTGTGCTTGCTAATGCGAAACTTTTTACCTGCGGTCCGACTAATGAGAAACTTTTTATTGGTCTTTTTACGCGGCTATTTAGCAGGATTGTACCTATATTTGCCATTTCGAGTGATTCTATGATTCTTGCGAGCTTCTGCTGCTGTGTGATGTCGAGATTTTCGACGTCTATTATTACAGTTCCGATAAGTTCGAGTCGGTGTAGTATTTGGCTGAAATCTTTAATGTTTAGTGGGCTGTATGTTACGGCTTTTCCCCTTAGCAGTCGTTTAATTTCTGGTGGTATTCTTGAGTGGCTTGAGAGGTAAATTACGTCGGTGAAGGTTCCAGATACCGCTATTGGTGTGGAATGTGCGTCTTCAGAGTTAGCCTGTGAACTGTCTATGTAATCGTAACTCTTTATAAGGCCGGTGTTTGGCATATTTATTATCTTCCTGTGGTATTATTATTGGACTCTTAACAGCCTTTAGGTCAACAGGCACTTTTAAGTCACAGCGTAGTTATTTTCGGCACGTAAGAGGGTGTACTTTGGGTATTTCTGATGTTTTTGCTTAGATTTCGGAAGTTAATTTGGTCATTTTGTATTGAATCCCGGCGCTCCCGACGAGTCTGGATAAACACTGACCGTGTTTATTTTTGGAATCCGGCGTGTCCGTAGGGGTATATTTTCGTAAGTCTTTTCTGTTATTTCACTTACAGCCGGTTTTATATTAAATTGTGTTTTTTTTGCGTTTTTTTCCGCCTTAGGCGGGTAAAACTCCTTGCTCGTATTTCGTATGTTTGGGGTGAAATATTTATGTAAGTCTTTGTTGTACATGGAGTTAAGTGTGTTAAGGTCTGAAATTTACACAATGTGTTTTTTTTGATTTTTTTTGATTTTTTTGGAAAATTTTGCATTTTGCGGGTAAAGAATTGCAAAAGACACAGGAGCCAAAACGCAAGATTCAAGGGGATTTTCGTGGCTGATATGTTTAAATTGGGTTCGTTTTGCATAAATTCACTCGTATATCGTATTGCGTATGTCGTATTGCGTATTGGTAAATTGGGTTCGTTTTGCATATTTTCGATGCACGATTCTTGATCCTCGATTCTTGATGTTTTGTAAATTGGGTTCGTTTTGCATATTTTCCCGCTACAAAGACGGCGGGTAAATTCCTCTCTTGAAGGGTATTTGAGAGTGAAAAAGTTATGTAAGTCATTGTTGTACATGTAGTTAAGTGTGTTAATGTCAGAAAGTTGCACAATGCCGCCTTAGGCGGATAAATAATTGGAAAAGTTCGCATTTCTTTGTGTTTTTTTAGTAAAAGTTCGCACTTTTTGTGTATTTCTGAGGGAAAGTTTGGGGAGAAATTTGCACCGTTTGCGTGTTTTGTTGGTGGCTTGGGAGTAAAATTGGGTTCGTTTTTCATTTTTTCGTCTCTGGGTATTCGGGAAATTGGGTTCGCCTTTGCATTGATTATTGATAATTGATTATTTGTGGAATCGGCCTTTGGCCGAGACTGATTTGTTGTTTTTTTGGGATCTGTCATTTTGTCCGCCTTTTTCCGCATTTGGTTGTATCTGTAATAACTTCTATATTTAGTTTGATATATACTGTACAATGGTTATTGTTGTGTGTCAAGTGTTATCTGGGATATATGAAAATATATTTTAGACATCCCGACAGGTCGGGAGTTCGCTTTACTCAGCTCGAGCAGAAAAGGGGCAATTAATTCAAGGATCTTATGGAACAAGGATATCGATACGAGAACCTCTGACACCTGATCTGTTCTGTCGGAAAGATTATCTGGTTCCTTTCTGTCGCGACTTCCTCGCTAGCGATTCCTTGTGGTTCTGCCCACCCCGGAGTCCTCACTTGTGTAGCGATTGCATTCGCAGCGTGGACACGGACAGTCAGAAACCAGAAGACGGCCCTAGGTACTGGCCGCAATCGGCGCAGAAGACATCACGCGGTGGAACGCGCTCAGGTTGGAATAATCTAAAAATGCCGAGGACGGCAAAAATGATCATTGCGCCACCTATCCAAGCTGGCCAGCCATCAACCCATTGGGTGAGACCAAAACCAATAGCCCCAAGACCAAATAGAAAGACTAGAGCACCGAGTTTCTCGCCCATGCTGCATCTCCTTTGTTATTCTTCGCTTAATGCGCTTTATCAGACAACATAATACCATTTATTTTATTCTACCACGAGGCTAATGTCATATTTCGCTTGAAGCCCAATAATAAGCGTGAATATAAGTGATTCTATTGCAATAGGAGACGTGCATTTACCAAACCTCCTCCGAAACAGCCTCTTTTTTGCGCTTCACCTTCGGTGTTTTAGGGCTTATAATGCCTGCCATGAAGAAATCGCTCGCACATTTGCCGAAAGAAAAACAAACCGAGCTAATGCTCATCACCGAAAAAATCTGCGATCTCGTACCCCAGGCTGAAATGATATTCCTATTCGGATCATACGCACGAGGCGACTGGGTGGACGGCCCACACATACAGGGCAGAGGCCGACTAACAATCCGAAAAAGATCTGATTACGACATAGCCGTCATTACCCGCTTCGCCTACACCGCCAGAGACACCGCCCTTTGGGACAAACTAAAAACCGAATTTGCAAAAATGAACCTAAGCACAATAGTCCGCATAATCCCCCGCGAAATCGATTTCGTCAACTACAAACTCCAGCAGGGCCAATACTTCTTCACAGAAATCTGCGAACAAGGAATAATACTGTACGACTCCGGAGAAGTAGAACTAAGCGACAGAGAAGAACTAAACCCAACAGAAACAAAAGAAATAGCACAGCAAACATTCGACGAAACATTCAAAAGTGCAACAGGTGCTTACGGCATGTATGAAGATGCCATTAGAAAACATGAGTATAAATGGGCTGCATTTATGCTTCACCAAGCCACCGAATTTGCATCCAAGACTGTCCTATTGATTTTTGGCGGCGAATGCCCACAGGAGCATCATCTCGATATATTAGGCGACTTAGCCGCCGACTACTGCCCCGAATTAAAAGGCATATTACCCAGAGAGACCGACGAGCAAATAAAACTCTTCGGACTATTGGACTACGCCTATATAGGCGCCCGATATGACAGGGAATACAAGATAACAAAGCAGCAGTTAGAGCAGTTAGCCCCATACGCCAAAAAACTGCATAAAGTGACCGAACGAATTTGTAAGGAAAAAATAGAATCGTTTGTTTGATGCGATCAAAAAAAACATTTGAAAAGATAAAGAACTGTGGTATTATGGCCTCTGCGGGCTACCGTATGTAACCGTAACTGTTTGTCAGTAATAAAGTTATGAGAATAAAGCAGATCAGGAGAATGCCAATGGCTGCAAAGACAGTCAAAAGTGAAGGCCGTGTGATATACATGCCAAAGTATGCTGGCTCGATCCCGTTATCAGTAATTACAAGAGCTGTTGATAAAGTTACGGGTTCTGTCGCCGGACACAGCGTAGATATTGTCCAAAAACGTAATAAGAGGCAGCAACTGCATCGTGGCTCGAAAAAAAAGAAATAATTATACAATAGACGTCTTTATAAATTGTCCATTTGACAGGAGATATAAAAGTCTATTTGATGCAATAGTGTTTTCAGTCTTTTTCTGCGGCTTTAGACCAAGATGCACACTGGAAATGGGCGGGGCGACTCCGGAAAGACTCAGGAAAATATTTAAAATTATCTCGGAGTGCAAGTATGGGCTACATGATATTTCCAGAACCGCCCTTGATTCCAAAACTAAACTGCCTCGCTTTAACATGCCTTTTGAGTTAGGGCTCTTTCTTGCAGCCAAGCGATTCGGCATCGGAACGCAAAAACAAAAAGTGTGTTTGATATTAGATAACGAGAAGTATCGTTATCAACAATTTATCTCAGATATCGCCGGCTTAGATATTCAGGCACATAATAGAAATGAAAAACGCATCATCGAGATTGTTCGAGATTGGCTTTACGACACATCTCGAAAGAAGTCTATACCTGGCAGCTCGGAAGTCTATCGTCGTTATAAGTGTTTCTTAAAAGTTCTTCCCGGTATGTGTACAGATATGGAGCAGCAGGAAAATAAACTCAGTTTTAATAATTATGCGAATATTGTATCAAAGTGGATTGAAACTACAGAGTGGTTAAGACGCCAATGAACAGGAGATTAGGAAATTTAAGAAAAATTAAAGGCGTCCGAAAAAGGCAAAACGATGAACGAGGGGAAAAACAGTACGTCAGAATCAAAAGAAGAACAGACGAAGTTTAATCAGGAGCAATACGACAGACTGATAAAATGCTCGGAAAAGGGCCCGGAGGGGATAGAGGAATGGAACAAGTGGCGGATAGAAAATCAAAATGAGCAGATATGGCTGCAAGGTGCTAACCTCGAATACGCCAATTTACAAGGAGCTATATTCTACTATGCTGATATACCGAGTAACTATTTTCTGGAACATGATCACAGCAGGGCCGACGATCTGCAAGTGTATCACAATAGGAGCGCCAATCTGCAAGGGGCTAAACTTTATTGTGCCAATCTGCAAGAGGCTAAAGTCAGTTATGCCAATCTGCAAGGGGCTGACCTCGGAGGCGCCAATCTGCAAGGGGCTGAACTCTTTGACGCCGAACTGCAAGGGGTTAATCTCTTTTGCACCAAACTGCAAGGGGCCCTTCTACAGCAAGCCAAATTGCAAGGGGCTTACCTCAAATACGCCAATCTGCAAAGTGCTGATCTAGAAGGCGCTAATCTGCAAGGGGCTGACCTCGGAGGTGCCAATCTGCTAGGGGCCAAACTCATGGGATCTATTGTGGATGGCTCTACATCTTTTTTGGGTTGTAAGATTGATGAAAATACAGACTTTCGCCATACAGGTCTGGAAAATACGCGTATTGAGTCCGGCACAAAAAGCCTCTTAAAATATAATATCAGGCGAATGAACTGGAAGGATTGGTATGCAAACAAACGGTTTTTACAATGGCCGGTAAAGCTGTTCTGGTCAATAAGCAATTACGGGATTAGCACATTTCGAATAATAGTCTGGTTTTTTGGTTTGGCACTGGTATTTGCCGGTTTATATTATATCTTAAGTATTGTCAGTCCTCCTGGAGTTGTAAACAGTTTAGTTGATGGCAAGGAAGGATTAGTGCCGGGCTGGCTTATACCTTTTCGCTCTATTTATTTTTCCATAGTTACAATGACCACACTTGGCTTTGGAGATATGCACGCAAACTGTCGTAGTTTCCTGGGACATTTATTACTCACAATTCAAGTCATTTTGGGTTATGTGTTATTAGGTGCAATGGTAACAAGGCTTGCAGTTTTATTTACTTCCGATGGCCCTGACGGTAGTTTTACACCGATGGACAAAAAAACAAAAGATTTATTAGCGATATTGAAAGAAGATAAGGAAAAGGCAAGGTGATATTATGGCAGGAAAATTATAAGTGTCCGGCCAAGTCCTCGGAATCATTTAAAAAAGAGATTGGACGAGTCCAGCAAAGCTGGAGTGAAATTCGCCTCAGGCGAACAATAGAGCCTGCCCTGAGCGAAGTCGAACGGGCGGATAAATATTGAAAAACCAACGTCAACAATAACTTGGCGCCTTTGCGCCTTGGCGGGAGAAATAAAAAATGAAATTCTGGGTAAATATATACTTAAAATATTGAATCCCGCAAAGGCGCCAAGGCGCAAAGAAAAGATGAAATAAAATAGAATCGACAAAATTATTGTAGATGCATGCCTATTCAGTTGTAGGGTGGGCTTTAGTTGCCTAAATCGAAAATCGGCAATTGAAAACCGCAAATCCCTTACTCCTCATCCTCCATCGCCGCGTAATGATACTCACCCTCCGATGAACCTGTATAAGGCTGCTCGATATCCTCGTTATCCTCCTGATCGTATTCGACCTCACCGGCTTCCATGCTCACGACCAACTGCTCGTACTGCTCCGTCGTCATCATAACTTCGCGGGCCTGGCTGCCCTTATACTCACCTAGAACACCAACAGAAGCCATCATCTCGATAATACGCGATGCACGCGCATATCCAATATTAAGCCGACGCTGCAAAAGAGAAACACTACCGCGCTTCGAATCCAAAACCACACGAACAGCATCATCGAACAACTCGTCCTTCATTATTTCCGAAGGATCCATACGATTAAGCTGAGTAAGTTCAGGATGATACTGAGGCTCGGCAACCTCTTTCAAGTGCTTAACGATCTTACGTATCTCCGAATCGGCCACATACGTACCCTGTGCACGAGCCAGGTCACTCGTACCAGGTTTCAAAAACAGCATGTCACCCTCGCCAAGCAGAGTCTCGGCTCCGTTCTGGTCCAGAATAATCCGGCTGTCCATCCGCGCAGCAACCCGAAAACCAATCCGAGTCGGCATATTAGATTTAATCAAACCCGTCACCACCGTAGCCTGCGGACGCTGAGTCGCCAAAATTATATGAATCCCAACCGCACGGCTCTTCTGAGCCAAACGAACAATATAACCCTCAATCTCCTTGGCTGCTGTCATCATCAAGTCAGCCAATTCATCGATTACGATAACAATATAGGGTAGCTTCTTAGGTATCTTCGCAGCCTCATCCTCAGTACTCGGTTCGAAACGCTCGATAATCCCCTCAGGACCAAGCCGGTTATACTCGGCAATATTCTTCACACGCGCTTCAGCCAAAAGTGCATAACGCTCATCCATCTTAACCGTCGCCCAACTCAGTATCTGAACAGCGCGCTGCGTCTCGGTAACTATCGGGCACATCAAATGAGGTATAGTATTAAACGCCGTCATCTCAACCATCTTAGGATCGATCAGAATCATCTTAACCTCATCGGGACGACGGGTCAGAAGTATTCCCGCGATAATACTATTGATACAAACACTCTTACCAGAACCAGTTGTACCCGCGATCAACAGATGAGGCATCTCCGTAAGATCAGAAACCAGCGCATCACCCGATGAATCCTTACCCAAAAACAGAGGTATCGCCATATTCTCATGTGCATTACCCGACAATTGCATTATATCTTTCATCCGAACCTTCTCTTTTTCGCTGTTCGGAACCTCGATTCCTATCGTATGCTTACCTGGAATAGGTGCAACCACTCGAACAGCACCGGCACCAAGTGCACGAGCCATATCGTTAGAAAGAGAGCTTATCTGGCTAACCTTAACACCCGCCGCCAATTCCAACTCAAACATCGTAACAACTGGACCAGTATCTGCTGTCACAACTCGAGCATTAACGCTAAATTCACCGAGAAGCTGCTCAAGAGCCGAAGCCTTGGCCTTGACGACCTTCTCCTGAACCGCCGTATAACTGTACTGAGGCTCCGCTAACATATCAAGTGGCGGCAATGTATAATCCTCATAACTCGCCGGAACATAAGCCTGCTTCGGATCCTTACGCTCAGCCGTCCGGACTTTAAATTCCCTCGGCTTTTCAACCTCAGCCTCATCTGACTTATATAGCTCATCTTCGACATGCGACTCGACCTTCATGTCATTGGCAAGCTGCATCACTTCTGCCGGTACCGGAGCAGGCTTCTGACGAGCACTGAGCTTCTGCCATATTTCACCAAGTACCTCTGAATGTTCACGCGCCGCAGACCAAGCCGGAGCCGCAATACCCGCGAACTTACAGAATCCGAAACCAAAACCACGCAGTATAAATATAAAAACACTATCTGCCAGAAGGATCGTACCGACAACCCACATCGCGGTTATCAGGATAAATGTACCCAACAAAGCGAAATGGCTCTCTAAAAAATGCAATACTCCTACACCAAGAACACCACCCGAACCCATAGGAAATCCGAATACCGAATTAGGCCCAATTCCATAAAAACTACTCGATCCCGCGACCGTCAAAAGAAAAAGACCCGCAAAACGAAGAAGAATCTGACCGATCTTACGATCACGAAGTTTTACAACAAGAAATCCAATTAAAGAACAAAGAAAAACAAATATGCCAGGTCCGATATAATACAACAAATGATACGCAAAAAACGCACCTATCGGACCGCAAAGGTTCTCCGAAGGATCATTATGCGGATAAGCATATCGGCTCGGCCAGTCACCAACATCAAAACTCAGACAGCTAAAAAGCAGCAAAGCCAAAACAGCAATAACAACAAAGCCAAATGCTCGTATCTTTTTCTTTTTCTCTTTCACCCAAATGCCTCAATTCAGTCCTATAAAAAACAGCCCCAATAACTTCAGAGCTTACTTACACTTACCAGGCGCAAACTTTATGCGTACCTTAATCTATAATATATATCGGCTCCTATAACCATCTCTCTGCAAAATTCATACAAACGAATAACACTCTCGTCATCCCGACCGAGCGAAGCGAGCGGAGGGAGCGGAGGGATCTATTAAAAACACAACGCCGCTTTGCGGCCTCCGAATCCTTTAGCCCCAAAATTTATTGTTGGGGTCCTTTCCCCTATTACCCCAATTCACTCACTACTAACTTCCACACAAAATCCCTCAACCAGCGCAAAATCCTTAAAATTCACCACCCCATCTTCATCGACATCACTACCCTGGCACCAATCAGGCCCCGCGCAATCATCAAGCCAATGCATCGCCAAAGCTCCAATCAGCTCTAACCGCTTATCTATCACCCTGACCGAATCCACACCATAAAAACATTGCCCCGCAAATGACAAACCTTCGACAACAACCGCATCCCCAAAAGGTTCGCAACTACAGAATTCACTCCGGTTAAAAGATACCACAACCTCAACAACCCCATCGTCATTAACAAACACCTCGATATACTCCGACTCAATCCCAAGCGGTTGAAGCACAGCAGGCCTGCTAACATCGACCTCTTCCTGCAAAACACCTTCCGGCAGCTTAAAATGTGCCTTTATCCATCGCCCCTCACTCTGGCCATTAACCACCTGCGGAGTAAGTTTCATCGCAACCTCAATCTGCTCCAGGCATCTCTCCCACCAAAGCCGAGGATAATCCACGCCCTCAATACTCCATATATCATCGGTACCGTTTACCGTCTCATCTTCAAAATCCCAACCAGAATCCAAAAACGTATTCGCGTCCATCATCTCCGCCGTCGTCAAACCAGTCCCGCCATCACTGCCCAACATATCAGAACTGTTCACATCCCAAAAGCTGTCTTCGACCCGAAAACCGACCCCACACAGTCCCCCAATATAGTCGCCCGATCCGGTAACAGCGCCTGTCGAATAGCTCGTGAAGATTCCGAACCCGAAACCGCATAGGCCGCCAACATAGTCATCACCGCTCACACTACCCCTCGAATAGCATTCGAAGACTATGCCCTCGTTATTCCCACATAGACCGCCGACACGAGAGCGTCCGCTCACATTACCCGTCGAATAACAACTGTTAATTACCCCCCCCCTATATGCCTCTCCGCATAGACCCCCGACACGAGAATCTCCACTCACGCTACCAGTTGAATAGCAATTACTAATCATTCCATCGTATTGATACCCGCATAATCCACCGACATCACTGCCGGTACCAGTCACATTGCAGGTCGAATAGCAGTTGCTGATTGTGTCTCCGAACCGTAACCTTCTGTTGCTATACCCGCACAGACCGCCGACATAAGAATCTCCGCTCACATTACCTGTCGAATAACAGTAACTGAGCGTACCTCTGTAATTCTGCCCGCATAAACCACCGACATAAGAATCTCCACTCACACTACCCGTTAAATAGCAGTTGATAAAAGTACCTTCGGAACTGTACCCGCACAGACCACCAACATTAGAATCTCCACTCACATTGCACATCGAATAGCAGTCTCTAAAAGTACCTTCCAAACTGTACCCACATAGACCACCGACATTTTCACCTCCATTAACACTGCCCGTCAAATAGCAGTTGATAAAAGTACCTTTGGAACTGTACCCGCACAGACCTCCCACATACCAGTCTCCACTTATATTCACATCCTCGAGACCAAGATTCCGTACTTCACCATTAGGATCTATATAACCAAAAAGCCCAACATAATCCGCATACTCCACATCCAATGTCAGATTCCTGATAACATGACCGTTGCCTTCAAATACCCCGGTAAAAGCATGATCCGGGCCATTGCCAATTCGCCAAAATTGCATGCCATTAGCGTTCACATCAGTTTCCAGAACGAGATGCTTGTCACGGAAGTAATCAGACCCAAAACTAAACTCCCAGAAATCATCAAGTGACCTGATTCGGTATGGATCTGCCTCCGTACCACTGCCCTCTATGGTAATACCCAATGGGGGTTCAGCAATGTATGTTCCACCGGTATTTTCCCACGCCAGATGAGGATAGTCATTACCATCAATCGTCCACACCTCACCGCCCCAGCCACTTAGACTGTAGGTGGACATCTTCTGCATCAGTAGCGTACTCAATCCTATACCTCCACTGCTGCTGTTTATTTCCGATGTATTAATATCCCATAAGCTATTACTGATCGTACCGTTAAAATAATTTTTTCCACACAGACCACCGACATAGTCATCGCCGCTAACACTGCCTATCGAGTAACTGTTGCTGATAGTTCCTTCCCAATTCACACCACACAGCCCGCCGACATAGTCATCGCCGCTAACACTGCTTATAGAGTAGCAATTGATAATTAACGTATCACTGAAATAATAATATCCTTCATTAGCTCCGCACAGACCACCAACGTAATCGTCAACTCCTTCCACTGTGCCACTCGAATAGCACCCGCTCATTATTCCACTATTCGCACCACACAGACCGCCCACATAGTTATCTCCACTTACACTACCTGTCGAATAGCTGTTGCTCACTGTGCTGCCATTCCCCCCACACAGACCTCCGACATAGTCATTTCCGCTTGAACTGCCGGTTGAATAACTGTTGCTCACCAAACTACTATTGGAACCGCATAGAGCGCCAACATAAGAAGCGCCAGTAACGTTACCCGTCGAATAGCTGTTGCTAATCGAGCCATAACTGCGCCCACAAAAACCGCCGACATAGGTACCTCCGCTCACACTGCACGTCGAATAACAGTTACTGAGCGTCCCATTGTCATTGACCCCGCATAGACCGCCGACACGGTCATCTCCACTAACCATGCCCGTCGAATAGCAGTCACGGACCATCCCGCTATTTCTTCCGCACAAACCGCCAACTCCTGAATTATAGGAATAGATACCCAAACCTGTTACATTCCCAATACAATAGCAATCGATGATTGTACCATCATTCTTCCCGCACAGACCGCCGACTATATCGCCTCCCAAAATAGTTACATCTTCTAAACCAAGATGCTTTACTTCACCGCCCGAATCGATGTAACCAAAAAGCCCAACATAACCTGAATCACCCATATTCATTGTCAGATTGCTTATCACATGGCCGTTACCATCAAAAACACCGCTAAAAGAATGCTCAGAGTCATAACCAATCCGTGCCAGATAAAAACCCAGAACATCCAGGTCATTTTCTACAACCAGATGCTTGTCCCAGTAATAAAACCCTATACTTACTTCCACCAGATCTTCCGCTGAATCGATCTGGTAGGGATCTGCTTCCGTACCGCTGCCATCCAGAGAAATAACGGTTGCCATCTCTGCAATATAATCTCCGCCCGCATTTTCCCATGCAAGGTGCGGATAGTCATTACTGTCATCGATCGTCCAAATCTCACCAGCCCACTCATTTAAACTATAAGTCTTCATACTCTGCATCAGTGCTGTACTTAAGCCCATACCTCCACTGCTGCCGCTTATAGCAGAAGTTTCAATATCCCAGAAGCTATTAATAATCGTTCCGTAAGAGTGATTGGATCCGCATAGACCGCCGGCATTTTTTTCTCCGCTAACAATGCCAGTAGAATAACAGTTGATGATCGTCCCAATGGCATTTCCCCCGCAGAGACCACCAACAGCTTCATTCCCCGTCACAGTCCCTGTCGAATAGCTGTTACTGATCTCCCCCTCGCGATTCACCCCGCACAAACCACCAAGATAATAACCCCTGTCTGGTATAATTTCTGCTACATTTACTCTCGAATAGCACTGGTTGATTGTGCCCTTACTATACCCACAAAGACCGCCAACATACCAGTCTCCACTCACATTGCCCGTTGAATAGCAGTGGCTGATTGCCCCCTCTTCATTGTAACCGCACAAACTGCCAACATGCCAGTCACCTCTGATATCAACATCGACAAGCCCAAGGTTCCTTACCTCACCGTTAAGACCAATATAACCAAACAGTCCAACGTAATCAATTGTTGGCGCGTCAATAGTGAGATTCGAGACAACATGGCTATTACCATCAAAAACACCGGTAAAAAAAGTCCCTTGAAAATACGGTAGAGATGGATCCGTGTGGAAGGCAATGATGGCCCTCTCAAAAATAAGACTACCCATATCAATATCAGCCACCATCACAAAGCACTTGCTGTAGTCCTCCACATGATTGCTGATATCATTCAAATCCGCCGCTGTACCTATCCGGTAAGGATAATTTGGTTCACCAGTTCCGCCGCTGTACCTGGCCTCTGAAACACTAACTGCCGAAAGAGCCAAAATCAGAACAAAAACAAGCCCCTTAAGCCCAATATCCCCAAATTTGCCCTTTCCTTTACTGCTTTTACCTTTTCTCACACCCGCCATCACCGCCAAAACCACAACCAAACTCAACCTGGACGACCATGCCCATGCTGAGCAGAGCGAAGTCCCGACTTGTCGGGATGGTTCCTTCCTTCCAACTCCACCAACATTCTTCATCTGCCATTCTCCAGCCCCCCGGATTAAAGTATCAATACATTACCAAAATACACCTCAATATTCAAGCCAAATCGCCTAAAAAATCAACATTTCCCAAAAAAAACAATCAGCGATATTGGAGCAAAGCCCAAATCCCGGCGAGCCGGGACTCATTTACTAACCTACTAATCTACTGTTTTACTAATATACTCATCTATTCATACGCTCATACACACATAAACTTCCTTACTAAGTGCACCATCGACCCAGTTTTGTTACACTTTTTTTACAAAAAATATGAAAAAAATTAAAATTTCCCACCAAATCCCTCACTGAAAAGAAAATATTTGACAGTTTATGTTGATTTCTTGTAGAAATTATTGACATCGAACAGAGAAATTATGTTCTTTAAGAGTGTAAATGGGAAATCTCAGTATAGTTATCATCGACCTGCTCGCCATCTTCATCATAGGTATCCTGTGGTTCATCCTCCACACAAGCCGCAGGATCAACTAAGCAAAATGAAACATAGAAAATACAAGCTACTGATAATTGCACTACTGCTCATATTCGCTGCCTTGCTCACAATAACTATAATTGCAAGACTCAACAATAACTCCCCATTTGCTTCATCATCATGGCACGAGTTGGTCTATCATCGTATCTTTCCAAGACACAGCCATGCCAGCCGAATGCCATGCGCTTCGAATCTATGGACTCTAAGCAACGCCTTGGTAGTCTATGCAGCAAACCACCAGGATAATCTACCCCCTGCAGAAAAATGGTGCGACGTGCTCATGGCAGAACCCGGCATAACCCACAACCATTTCATTTGTGCAAGATCAAATGCAAAAAAAGGCCAAAGCAGTTACACTCTCAACAAGCACATCATTGGCAGGAACCTCGACGAACTCTCTCCCAACACCGTCATACTCTTTGAAAGCAAACCAGGCTGGAACCAGATCGGCGGAGCTGAACTACTTACTCCTGAAAACCATCGACTGCACCCAGGCTCCAACGTAATGTTAAACAATGGCAAAATTCGTTGGTACAAAACCACAGACTTTAACCAACTAAACTGGAACATCCCGCCTGAGCAAAACGAATAGAAGTCGTCGATTTGCGGCTCATGCAGGGACCAGCAGGTGCTTCTCCATTTAAGAGGCAAAAGAAGAAGTGGGTTTAAAATACCAGATATCTTTCCGCTTTCAAAAGCCTGACCCCAACTTTTCCAATATCCTCGATACCGCAAAGCCGACCGCTACGCCGCCGCTCCAAAATCCGCTTAACTGTAACAGGACCCAACCCCGGAACTCGCAGCAACTCAAACCGAGACGCACGATTTACATTTATGGGAAAACGCTCCGGGTGACTAAGCGCCCAGCCTTCTTTAGGGTCCGTCACTAAAGAAAGATTACCGTCACCCTCGAAAACTATTTCAGAATCCTTGAATCCATACTTGCGAAAAAGAAAATCAACCTGGTAAAGCCGATGCTCACGCATAAACACATCCGCTGGCTCTGCCTGCTCACCCGCAACGGGTGCAACACCCAGACCCTTCTGATAAGCGCTAAAATAAATACGGCTCATCCTCAAACGATCGTAAAGACCATGCATATACCTGACGATCTGCCGGTCAGCCTCACCCGCTGCACCGACTATAAACTGAGTCGTCTGCTTAACCCGCTCGTATTTCATCCCACGACCGGTAAGACGGCTTATCAGCTTAATAGGCTCGATAATATCACGAATATAATCCTTCTTCCTTGAAAGCTTCGCCAAATGCTCTGCCCCGGGAGTCTCAATATTAATAGAAACCGCGCTCGCAAGTGAAACCGCCTCTTCTATCGCACCACTGCTCGCCCCGGGAATCACCTTCAAATGAACATACCCCTTAAATCCATGCTTCCTTCGCAAAAGCCTCACAGTACCGTTAAGCCTATCCATCGTCGCATCGGCACTACCGCAAACTCCAGAACTAAGAAACAACCCAAAAACCTTCCGGCGCTCGTAATAATCCAGAAAAACCCGCGCCGCCTCTTCCGGTTCAAGACTACACCTGCGAACATCCCTCTCCTGACGCAACGGACAATACTTGCAGTCATTACTGCAAACATTCGATATCAGAGTCTTAAACAATACACTCTTACCACCGTTAGGAAGCGTAACAGGATAAACCCAATTACCATCGTCCCCGCGCTTCCGGCTCTCATCGGCACCGTTGCTGCAAGCACAAGCCAAATCATACTGAGCATCGGCACTTAGTATCTCAAGCTTACGCTGAGTATCAGGTTTACTGACTATTCCTATCATTTGTTTTTGATATTTA